>JAEEGK010009889.1_pt1 | contig 22119 bp, 16 predicted proteins | sample 8958771 | NCBI WGS metagenome assembly JAEEGK01 (sample SAMN16246547, study PRJNA631951) | gut metagenome | biome: gut microbiome; feature: rumen; material: SC-attached | host: Bos | place: Iran: Karaj | collected 2018-10 | reverse complement strand
TAAAAAATAAAATTTGTGAAAAAAATTTGAAAAAAAATAATGAATAAAAAATTAAACTATTATTTTTAATATAAAAAATTTTAATTTTAAAACATAGATTTTTCATTATAAAATTATTTTTTATATTTGCTTTTTTTCAAACTTATATATTTTTAAATATTTAATTATTGTATATATGTCTTTATATCATATATTCCTTGTATACAAAATATCCTTTCATCATTCCAATAATCTTCAATTACATGCTTATGTATTTTGCCTATAGCAATTATTATTCCAATAAATGCTTTTAAATCAAAAATATTTATATTTTTCCATATTCTTTTTTTTTGTTTTTTTGTTTTCTTTTAGAAAATTTATTATTAGCATATATATTTGTATATTCAATTATTTTATTTAGCAAATCATTTGTAAAAAATAAACAAAAAAAAATATATTCCTTCATATATTTCTTCCATTCACTTCCAAAAGATTCAATATGATATTGCTCTTCTTTGAGAGATTCTTCTTTATCTGATTCAGAATCATAATCTGAAAGTGTAAATGAAGAATCAGAATTTTCTTCACCTTTAATATCTTCCATTTATTTATTATTTTAATTTTAAAATATATAAAGTAATATATAAAGTTTTAAAAAAAAAATCCGACAGTGAATCGGTTAATATTAATTAAAAGAATAATAGAACCAATGTGAGCTTGAGCAATTCCAGCAAAAAAAAACTATATGTTGTGATACAGAAATGATAAAAAAAAGTACCAGAAAAGTTTAAACAGAACCAAATGAAGAATTTAAAGATGAACTAGAAAAGATTAGAAAAACCAAGTAAATGAAGAAGAACAAAAATAGATCCAGCTGATGGAGGAATAGGCTAGTTAATGCAGTTCGGAGAAGTGGATTTTGTTAATTAAATATTTAATTTTATTATTTATTTAATATTAATATGAATAAAATTCATTATTAAAAAACAAATTATTTCCAATTACTTTTTGAATTTTTATTTTTTTTAAATTACATTATTAATTTAATTTCAATAATAAATAAAAAAAAAATATTTATATTTTTTTATCTAATATAATTATATTTTGTATTGTTTCTTCTTTTTTACTATCACTTTCACTTTCTTTATTTAGAAATAATTCATATGAAAAATTAAACATATTTTTTAATTTATCATCAATAGTTGATTTAATAAATTTTAATTGTTCTGAATTTTTAATTTTATTTCTTCTTTCAGTAGATAAACTATCAGGTTCTTTAATTTCTTTAATTTCATTATGTTCAAAATATGTAATATTATTTTTATTTGAAGAATTATTTAAATTGTCTCTTTTTTTTTCATATAAATTTTTTTTTTTACAATTAATGAATTTTTTTTTTTTTATTAAAATCCTATTGTTTAGTTGATTTGATTTTTCATCTTTTATGATTTCTATTTGATTAATTCCATAATTTGAAATTTTTTTTGAATTATTTTTTACTGTGATATTACTTTTATCTTTTGAATTTGATTTTGATGATTTACTATAACTTTTACTTTTTGATTTACTTTTACTAGGACTAATTGCTTTAGAATTTAAAATTTTCATTTTTGTTAATGAATATAATGAAGAATGTTTTTTACTTTGATTAAATTTGTTTAGATTACTAAATGATAATCTTAAATTTGGTGTTGAATTAGTATTTGAATCATTTAAACTATTTGTTGCAGTTGATTTAATAAAATTTATTGATAAATCATTTTGAGGTGAAAAATGCTTTTTTGAAGAAGATTTAAATTCCTTTGAAATTTCTTTCATATATCTATTATTTATATCTTGAAATGTTTCTCTTGGAAGTCTTATTTTCATATAATTAAATAATCTTTCAATTATTCTTTCATACATATTGGCAGTTAAATTTATTTTTTTATTCATTAATGATATTTGTGTATATGATTGAGCTTTTGTAAGAGTATTTTTATTGAAATTTGTTTTATTTACAAAATTATTGTCAAAATTTTCTTTTTTATCTTTATTATGAATTATTTTACTTATTTTTGGTTTTATTGCTTTATTTAAAAAATCATTATTTATCAATCTTTTTTGCTCATTTTTTTTATATATATTATCTATTGTTTGAGAACTTGATAAAAAAGATTTATTATTTGAATTAGGTTTAGATAATTTTCTTCTAGATGTTATTTTTGACTGATTAAAAAATGTTGTTGATAAATCTATTTTAGCTTTCATTTTTTGTTTTTGAAAAATTATTAAAAAAATAAAAATTAAAATTTGATTATTTAATTATTTATTTTAATAAGTATATATAAAATAAAGAATTTTCCTCAAATTTTCTTTCTTTTAAATAATTTATTTAAAAACTATAAAAAATCAATAAATTACTGAGTTAAAATCAAAGCAACAATTAAACCATAAAGTCCTAGAGCTTCAGCAAAAATTAAAATAAGCATCATACCAACAAATACTTTATCTTGTTGACCAAGTGCTCTAACCCCAGCTTCCCCTCCTACACCAATGGCAATTCCTGCAGCAAGAGAAGTGAGTCCACAAGTCAATCCACTACCTAAATGTTTAAAACCTTTATATTCATTATATTTATTTGTCTCAGTAACTTGTTCATTTAATTTTTGACCTAAAATTACAGCTACAATTAACCCATAAATTCCAAGGATACCAGCCATAATTACTGGAATTACTCCTCTAATTATTACACTTGGTTTCATTACTCCCATTGCACATATTCCTACTCCACTTTTTGCTGTTCCATATGCTGCTCCAAGATTAGCAAATGTTAAGGCTATTGCAACTCCTGCATATCCAAAGAGATAATTTATATCATCATTTAAATTTGGTTCAGACATTTCTTATTTATATTTTTTTTTATTTAGAATTAATTTTTAATTCTTTTTTTTTTTTTGTTTTTTATTATATTTTATTAGTTTTTTTAAAGATTAAAAATAAATGAGGAAAAATCAAGATAATGATTATTTTGATAGTATTTTAAATGGAAAAGATAATAAAGGATATAAAAAATCAAATAAGAAATTTTATTATAATAAATATAATTCTAATTATGATTATAATAACAATGATTATTATAATAATAAAAAATATTATTATAATAAACAATATTATGATAACTCCAATTATAATAAAAAGAAGGAAAAATATGATAATAAATATTATTTTGAAAAAGAAATATCAGAATCATCTAATAAACTTCAACAATATATAGAAAATATAGACCAATCAAAAATATTAATCCCAGAACATACATTAAATTTAATACAAGATTTAATAAACAATAAATTAGATTGTATGATATGTGAAGAAAAAATAAAAAGTGAAGATAGTGTATGGTCATGTAACACATGTTATACTATATATCATTTAAAATGTATAGAAGAATGGATATCAAAGAAAAATCCAAACGATCAAAAAATAAAAAATAAAAAAATAAAATGGACATGTCCACATTGTAATTCATTATATGAAGATTCAAAATATCCAATATATAATTGTTATTGTGGAAAATATTATACTGCAGAAAAAAATCATAATAAATATTTAGACCCAAATTTAATTCCTCATGGATGTGGTTTATTATGTAAAGAAAGAATTTGTCCTCATATAAAGCAATGTCCATTACCGTGTCATCCTGGTCCACATGTTCAATGTAATCAAAATGTAAAAATACTATGTTATTGTAAAAAAAATACAAAAATTGTTCCATGTTCTTATGAATCTGAAAATGAATTTTCATGTGGTGAAATATGTAATAAACCATTAAATTGTGGGAAAATAAATCATACTTGTAAAGCAATATGTCATTCTGGTCCATGTGAAAAATTTTTAAAAAATAATAAATGTTATGAATGTATTGCTGAAAGTAGAAATAAATTATTTGATTTTTTAAAAATAGTAGAAAAAAAATTAAATGATGAATGTTATGAAGCAAAAAATTTAACTCATTTTGCTTCTTGTTTAACTTCTTATATATTTAATGGAGAATATCCTTGTAAAGAACATTATGCTCAAATAAATACTGATACTAATTTAAAATTATTATTAAAATTATTTGAAATTTCAGGTGAACAAATATTAATAAATCTTAAAAAATTTATTCCAATGTGTCAAATTAAAGTAGAAAATTCATGTCGTTGTAAAAATAAAAAAATGGAAACATATTGTTTTAAATTAAACTATCCTGAAGACATATTAGATTTTTTAGGAATAGTAAAAGAAAAAGAATTAGAAAAATGTAATCGAATATGTAAAACAAAAAAAAATTGTGAAATTCATCGTTGTGAAAGAGTATGTTGTGAACTTCGAAATGTAAAAATAACAAATTATTCATTACAAGATCCAAATGGTTATCATTTATGTTTTAAAATATGTAATAAACTATTATCATGTAATAAACACACATGTGAAAATTATTGTCATAAAGGAAAATGTAAACCATGTGCATATATAATAAGAGAAGGAGATTTAATTTGTGAATGTGGTAAAACAATAATTAAACCTCCTTATATTTGTGGTACGAAAATTGAATGTCCATATCCTTGTTCAAGGAAAAGAAAATGTGAACATCCTTGTCCTTTAAAATGTCATGAAGGTGAATGTCCTCCTTGTGAATATTTAACTTTTAAAAAATGTAGATGTGGAAAAAAAATTATTCAAAATGTTAAATGTGGTGATACTAATGATGTTTTATGTGATACTATTTGTGATTCTATTTTAAATTGTGGTGTTCATTTTTGTAAATTAATTTGCCATCTTCATAATAAAGAATATGATGATAAATATGTTTGTAAATTAACTTGTGGGAGAAATTTAATTTTATGTCAACATTTATGTAAAAAAAAATGTCATGGTGAAAGTGATTGTGATGAATTTGCTTGTGATGAAAATGTTTTAATTAAATGTAAATGTGGAACTATTAGTAAATATTTTAAATGTGGGAATTTGAAAAAAATTAATGAGGATTTGTTAAAAGAAAATAAAGAAACTTTTCATTTAGAATGTAATGATGAATGTATAAAAGCTGAAAGATTAAGAAATATTAATGAAGCTTTTCAAGGATTGAAAAAGATAAGTGATGCTAAAATGAAACTTTTATTTCCTAATTGTCAAATTGATGGTAGTGAAGAACCTAAAAAGGAAATTCCTGATAAATATTATATTGAAACTATTGAAATGGCACAAGAAAATATTGAAAAAGTTATTAAATTTGAAAATGAATTGTATAGATGTGTTTTTGATGCTAAAAATAGAATTGAAAATGTAAAACCAATTAAAGATAAAATAGATGTTAAAAAAGAAAAAGTTGAAGAAAATAAAGAAGAAGAAAAGAAGAATGAAGAAAATAAAGAAGAAGAAAAGAAAAATGAAGAAAATAAAGAAGAAGAAAAGAAGAATGAAGAAAATAAAGAAGAAGAAAATAAAAATGAAGAAAATAAAGAAAAAGAAAATAAAAACGAACAAAATAATGAAGAAAAAAAAAAAAATGAAGAAAATAAAGAAGAAGAAAATAAAAATGAAGAAATTAAAAAAGAAGAAAAGAAGAATGAAGAAAATAAAGAAGATGAAAATGTAAAAGAAAAAATATATCATATACAAATAAATGAAGATGATTATGATGATTTTAATGAATGGTTAACATTATATCATAATATAAAGAGTAAAAAAGTATATAAAATAAATAAAAAAGGAAAGAAAAAACAATGTTATATAGAAATAACTCAATCTCAATTAAAATTATTTCATTATCAAAAATATCGTCTATCATTAATTGCACTTCTATTTAAAAATTACATTTTTTTAAAGAATAAAAAATTAAAAATATATCATCCATTCAATTATTCAATCTATATAAAAAATAATAAATCAAAAGCACCAATTAATGTTATTGAAAATTTAATTATAACATATACAAAAATAAAACCTGCTGATTTTTATCTAGATGAGCCAAATGATTATGAATTTTATATACATTTTTATGAAGAAGAATTAGGAATGAAAGTATATAAAATAATTAAAGAAAAAAATATAGAATTTAATGAAGTTTATGAATATAAATATGATACAAAAAGAGAAGTTACTAATGAAAATTTATATAAATATTTAAAAGATGAGCATTATTTTAATTTTTTAAATGATGGTTATGATAAAGAATATGAAGAAAATCCAAATAATAGAATTCAAAAGGAAAATGATGATGATATTCAATTAGATGAAGATGGATTTATTGTAGTAAAAAATAAGAAGAAAAAACATAAATAAAAAATAATCAAATATATTTATAATATATAATAAAAATTTTTGATATTAACTTTAAAAAAAATTATATAAATAATTATAAATAATTTTTTTATATTAATTTCATTTTTTTTCAATATTTTTATATAAAATTATTAAATAAAAATTCAAAATATTATATAGAAGTTTCAATTTGGCTTAATTGATTATATAATTTTCTTTCCTCTTCATTCAAATTAAATAATTGTTGATTAATTGAAATTAATTCATTTTGAAAATTGGATAATTCAAAGAAATCTTTCCCTGAATAATAATTATTTTTTGAAATAATATTATATCTATCTTCTATAGTTTTAGAATTCATATCAGTGATAAAATTATTATATTTTGAAATTTTATCATTTAATATTCTTTGATTTAAAATTAACTTTTTTCTATTATTATAAATATCAATAAGACTATAAATTATATTTTTAATGTCATCATTTGAAACATGGTATTTTATAATTCTCTGTATTATATCTTGATAATATTCAATTTCTTGATGTATTTTTAAAATTTCTTCTTTTTGAAGTTTAGATAAGTCAAATAACTTTTTATTATCATTTCTATAACTTTTTATTTGACTTAAAGCAATATCATATTTATTTTCAATATCTTCATATTTAGAAGATGGAATTTTGGAATGTTTTTCTACTATAAATTTATTTAATTGTGTTTCTAATGTATTTCTTTCTTTTGTAAGAATTTGAATTTCATTTAAAAAATATATTTCATTATTATTTTTTTCATTTTGTAATAAATTAATTTTATCATTTAAATTTTTAACTTCATCATTATATTTTTTTAAATTATCTTTATCATTTGAATTCTCATTTTCCATTTTTTCAAATTTTGAATTTAAATTCGTATTTTCTAATATATATTGTGCTTTTTCTTTTTCCAAAATTTCAATTGATTTTTCTTGAGTTTTTAAATCACTTCTTAAATTATCAATTATTGCTTTTAATTCATCTGTTTCTTTCATTTGAATATTACTATTTAATTGTAAATTTTCATTATTAGTTTTTAAATTATTTACTTCATTTACTAATTTTTCAATTTCAAAATTTTGTTGTCCTATTTTTCTATTATCATTTTCAATAATTTTTTCATATTCTAATAATTTATCATCATATTTTAAATTTCTTAATTCTAAAACTTGTTTTTCTAATTTATCAATTTTAGGTTGATATTCAGAATTTTCTATTTTTGCTTTATTAAATAAGTCTTTTAGACTTTCATTTTCAAGAGATAAATCTTTAATCATTTGTGTATATTCACTAACAGATTTTATTTGGTTTTTTAATTCAATATTTTCATTTTCAACATTTTTTAAATTTTCAAGTTGTTGTGATAAATATTTAACTTCTTCATCTTTTTCTTTATTTATATCAGTTATTTGAGTTAAATTAATTTGTAATGATTTTATTTGTGATTGTAAATTTTTCATTTCATTTTTTAATTTTTGATTTTCTTCTTGTATTTGTTTAATTTGTATCATTTGATCAACATTTGTAAATTGTTCAATATTAATATTAGTTGGATTTGATTTTCTTTTATTTGAAGATAATAAATTATTAACTGTTTTTTTTAGTAATTCAATTTGTTTTTTATCTTCTTTTTGTTGGTTTTTTAATTCATTTATAATTTCTTTATCTGATTTTTGATTAAAATCTTGTTTATTAATAATTGGTTTCATTACTTCATTTTTTGATAATCTTTTTTTTGGATTTTTGTTTTTGCCGAATCAGCCATATAAAAATTTAAAAATAATTTATAAATATTCAATTTTAACTTTGTTAATAATTTTTAAATGTAATATATTAACAAATAATTACAATTTTATATATAAGAAAAAACAAATTAATTAAAAATGATTTCCTTTAACTCTTTAATATTTTTATCATTATTTTTCCAATATTCTAAAATAATATCATAATTATATACTCCAAAAATTATAGAAGCTAGAAGAGCTAAAAATCCAGTATAATATGCACTATATTGAAAACAACTAATATTTGAAATAAATCCAGAAATTATAGGATTTATTAAATCACCTATATTAAAAGATAAATTATAAATTGAGCCTGTAAAATCAGCACTTAATTTTTGATTACAAATAATATTATTGATAATTTTATTTAATTCTATATACATTGGGACATAAACTAAGGCATTTTGAAATCCTATAATTATTAATCCTATTACAATTGTCCAATAACTTTGAGGTAAATATTTAAAAGGAGCAACAAAAAAAGAACCAATAAAAGATAAAAATAAACCTATTGAAATACATAAATGATTACTAAAAAATTTACTTATTTGATTAATTGTTAATGTACTTATTGTATATGATACAGTTGTCAACATAAAAAATAAAGAACATATTGAAATTGATAATGAAAATCTTTGAGATAAATAATTAGATAATGTAGGAGTATAAAAATTATCACAATTTAACTGAACAATACAAACAAAAATAAAAATTTTAATTTTACAATTATTAATAATTGAAAAAATGGATATATTATTATTATTTTCATTTTCATCATTATCATTATCATTTATAATTGTATCAAAAGATAATTGATTCTCAAAATATAAAGCACATAAAAATATTAAACCAAAGACTATAAAAGGTAAAGAATAACCTCCAATATAATAAAATAAACTTATAATAGGAGGTCCTAATGAAAAACCTAAACCCCAAAATAATTCTAAATATGAAGTTGCTTCTATTAATTCTTTTTCATTATTAATTATTGTTGTAATTGAAATAGAAATAATTGCTAAACCACAACCAACAAAACCATGAATAAATCTTATAAAGAATGACATAAATAAAAAAAAGTAAAAATTATCAATAAAAATTAAAATTGAATATAAAAAAGAACATATAGAATTTATTAAAATAAAATAAAAACATAAATTTTTTCTTCCAAATTTTTGTATAATTGATGTACTAAAAATAGACATAAATAATTGAGCTAAACTAAAAATTCCGATGACAATTCCGCTAATTTGAACTGAAACTCCTTTATTTAAAGCCATTGGAGGATATAATGGACCAATCATTGAAAAAGCCATTGAAGTACTTGCATTAATTAAACAAAGAATTTTTTGTTCATATTTTAAAGTCATTTTTATAAAAAATTGAAAAATAAAATTTTTAATAAAATTTAAATTTTAATTTTAATAATTATTATTGATTAAAAGAATTTTGACTAACATTACTATATTCTCCACTATTTATACCTAAAGAACCACCAACAGCAACTCCTTTACCACTAAAAGGAGTAAATCCACTACTTTGATTTTGAATATTTTCACTTGAAGATATTTCAACATTATTATTAGAAGGAGATATAACAACTGGAATTGTAGGATTAATAGAATTATTTAATGAGATAAATCCATTTAATTTTACCATCCATTTAAATAAAAATGATGTTTCTAATTTTTGAATAAATTGATCTGTTATTTGTAATTTATTTCTAAGAAAATAATGATATAAAAATCCATAAATAATACCTGAAAGTACTCCAAAATCAATTTGCATACCATTAAACATCATAAATAAAAAGAATAATACAATAGGATAATATTTTGCTTTTACTTCACAAGGGAAGAAAAATACTCTCATTGGGATTTCTGGATTTGTCATACATAATAATGTTAATTCTGCCATTATTAATGGCCATAAACCATTATTTTCTACTTGACCCATCATTACATTTAAAGCTAAAATTGATTTATTATTGATTAATAAATAACAGATAAAAAGAATAAAACAATATATAATTTGAATAAATATTGAATTTATAAAAAAAATAATCATATATTTTAATGTTCCCATTGAATTTTCTAATGCAATTGCATCTTTTATCCAACTTAAAAATGCAAAAATTATATTTAATAATGAAGTAGTAATAAATACATTAGTTACTAATCTCCATAATTGAAATTTATATATTGTTAAAAGAGGGATATTTGCAAGAATTAAAGAAATATATGAAATAAAAAGATTTAATATATAAAAAATTATTGTTGAGGATATTATAAATTTTACAAAAAGAGGAATTGAATTCCACCATATTTTAATTTTAGTCTGCAAATCTATTTGAGGAACATTAGGATTATTATTATTATTAATAGAATGAATAACAGGAGGGTTCATATTTAAAAATTATAAACATATATCAAAATAATAAAAAAAAAAATTAAAAATAAATTTTTAAAAGCAATATTTAATTAAAAAATTTTATTATTATTGTATAATTACATTTATATATTTTTTAGTGAACATTATTTATATTAAATCATATTTTAATTTAATTTTGTTATTTTTCATTATTTTGTTATATTTTAATTATTTTTATATAAATAAAGGTTAAATTTTTATTAATTACCAGAGATTGCATATATAAATTCCATATCTTTATATCTTTTTTCAAGTAAATAATTATCATCTTCTCATTCAAAAAATTATGAAAAAATGGAAAAATCTATTTTTTATAAAATAATTATGCCAAATTGAATCGATTAATATTTATTAGGAAACAATTATATAAATATTTTTAATTTATAGTTTTTAAATTAAAATAAATGGAAAAAAAATCAAATCCTTTTGTTTTAAAAGATATTATAAGTGATGATGATTCAAATCAAAATAGTTCTCAAAAAAAAAAGAAAAATAAAGTAGCATTTTCATTAAATAAAAAAAAAAACTTAGAAAATGAAAATAAAAATAATACAGAACGTTTAATTACAGATTCAAATAGGGAATTACTCCCAAAAAAAGTACAAAATGATAATAAAAATTCATTAAATTTTGAGATAGATAAAAAAAATATAGTAAAATTTAATAAAAAAAAACAAAATAAGCATTTAAAAAGTAAAAGTGAATCAGTATCATCAAGTTTAAAATTATTTTCTAGTAGTAATTCAGAAAATAATGATAAAAAAAAAGAAATTACAAATGAAAATGAAATTGAAAAAAAAAAATTGTTTGAATCAGTGATTGAAGATGATAATGAATTAAATATTAATGATTTAAATAAAAAAAAAAATATAAATGATGATTATGATAAAAATGAATATTTTTTAAAAATTCAAACATTTGATTTTTATACATTATATTTTACTTTAATTACTTTTGTATGTGGAATATTATATCATATTATAACATATTTTCCAAATTTACAAGGAATTTATTCAACAAATAAATCTTTATATAATTTATCAAGAAATTTTTGTTTAATTATTTGTTCAACATCATCAATATGTTTTATTTTAGCAAGTTTAAATAGATATATTATATATTTACTATTTGATAAATGTTCAGGAAATGTAGAACAAAAAGTATCTTTTTTTTCATATGATTATTTTGGTGGTTTCTTAATAGAAAGTTTGCTTGCATTAATTCATCCATCATTTATAGGAAAAGATAGATATTTCACAACAAAAAAAACAATATATAGAACAGAAACAAAATATGAAGTCAATGATATACTTCTTTTAATATGTTTATTAAGAATATATATTTTTATAAGATATTATATATCAACAAGTCAATTTAATACACCTCGTTCACAAAGAATAGCAAAATTAATAGGAGGAAATTTAAATAGATTATTTGTAGTAAAATGTTTAATAATAAAAAATCCTTTTAAATTTTTAATAGTAATATCACTTTCAATTATTTTAGTTGGTAGTTTTATGTTAAGAATAGCAGAATCACCAGCATATGAAGAACCAACTGAAGAAGGAACTTATAATGATAATGATTACAGAAAATTTGAAAATTGTATTTGGAATGTTATGATTACTATGACTACAGTTGGTTATGGTGATTATTATCCTATTACTTTAATTGGAAGATTAGTTAATGTTTTTTTATCAATTGCTGGAACTTTACTTACTTCTTATATGGTTGTTTTTTTACAAAATGAATTAGTTTTTACTGATAATGAAGATATGGCTTTTAATTTTAGAGAAAAAAGTGTTTTAAAAGAAAAATTTGAACAAAAAGCTGCTAATTATTATTCTACTGGATTTAAATATATTATTGCTAAAAAAAGATATGTTAAAGCTTGTAAGTTAAGAATTCCAAAAAGAGGAATTGACCAATTAAAAAGTAAAATGAAAGAAGCTCTTTATAATAAAATTAAAGCTAAAAGAGCTTTTAAAAAAGTTTTTCAAAATTATCAAAATACTTATGAAGCTTGGGATGATGAAGATATTTTAAAGCAAAAAATGGATGATTTTCAAGATAAATTAACTTCAATGAATGAAAATTGTAATCAAATGGAAGAACATATAAATGATATTAATAATTTATTAAATCAAATACAAGAAGCATATAATGAAGAAAAAAAAGAAGAAAATGAAGAAGATATAATTGATACTTCAAAAAAATAAATATTAAATTAAATGAAATATTTTGAACAAAATTATTTTATTCATGTATATTATTATTATTATTTATGCTTGTTTTTTATAAAAAATTAAAAATAGGTATAATAAAATAAATTTCAATTTATTTTTACTTTTATTTTATTAAACTAAATAAAAAATTAAATAAATAAAATATAAATAAAAAATAAAACTAATTTTTTTTAAGACAATTGTGAATAAACTATTAAAATAATTTTTCATTTTCAAAAGCAAATTGTTTAAAAGTTATAATATACAAATTATATAAAAAAAAATGATTAATCATAATATTACTTAAATATAATTATTATTTCAATAAGTAAATAAATAATTTCTATAATTTCAATATTTTTATAAGTATCTGAAAATATATCAAAATAATAAGTTCTTTTTTCTAAAGTTTTTTTTTTGTTAAATCATCAAATTTTTGTAATAATAATTCTATTTTAGAATTATTAATGAGTTTGAATTTTCTCTTTTCTTTATTTATATATTTTGTTCTTTTTTTCATTATCTTTTATAGTTTTTACATTTTCTAATTCATATTCTATATATTTAGAAATACAACATCCTTTTCACTTTTATTATAAATATAAAAAAATATAATTAAATTAATAAATAGAAATTATTTATAGTTTTAAATATATATTATATTATATTAAATTATATTATTTTACTTAATAAAATAATAAATCTAAATCTTCTTTTTCTTTATTTTTACTCTTAAATTTGCTATTTAAATTTGATTTTAATCTAAACGGAGGTTGTAAAGTTTTTCTTGATTGTATAATAATTTTATCAAATTTTTTTTGAGATAATAAATTTCTTAATTTGATTTCTTCTTCTATTTTATTCTTTGCTTTTATTTGTTTCTTTAATTTATTTTCTTTTTTAAGTTCACAAATTATAGGATTAAAAATCAATGGTTCATTAATTTCATAATTTGTTAAATTATTGATATATCCATTAATTTTTTTTTCAATATTATTAATTTTTAAAATTAATTCTTTGATAATTTGTTCTATTTTTATAGTTTTTTGTTTATTAAATAAAGTTTTTGTTCCTAAAATATTACAATTATTTCCACAAATTTCTAAATGAAAATCTCTAATTATATCAATTATTTCTGAATTATCTTTTATTTTTGATGTTACAAGATGTGAATATTCTTCTATAATTTTTTTTAAATTTTCATCATAATATTTATATTCTTTTTCATAAAATTTTAATTGATTTCTTAATTCAAGTATAATTTCCATTCTTTCTGCTTTAACTTTTTTTTTATCTGTTTGTTTTTGTTCTAGAATTTCTAATTTTTTTAATATTAAGTTCTCAAATTTAGGATATTCATCAATAAAAATATAAGGATTTTTAAATAATTCTAAAATATTATTATTTTTTTTTTCATATAATGAATCAAATAAAAATTGATAATTATTTATTGTTTCTTTTACTAATTTTTCAATATATATATATTTCTGATTTTTTTTATTAAATTCAATATCTGTTTTTAAAATTGATTTATCAAATTTTTTATCTTCATCTAAAAAATCATTAATAAACTTTGCATAAATTCTTAAATCTTCAATTTGTTCTAATTTTTTATCCATTTCTTCAATTAATAAATTCATTTTATCATTTTCTTTTCTTTTTATAATTAATAATTCTCTATATTTATCTTCAATTTTTGTTAATGTTTTATCAATACTTCTCATTGCAATTCTTTGTTGTTTTACATATTCATCAAAATTATTTTTAAATATTATTTCTCTTTTAATTTCATCTTCTATTGTTTTACTATTTATATTTTCAATTAAAGTTAATTTTTTATTTTCTTTATTTAATAATTGTATAACAAGATTATCTTTTGCAATTTCCTTATTTTCTTTATAAAAATTATAAATAGAATCAAATTTATTTATTAAATTATTTACTTTTTTTCTTTTAAAAATTTGAATTATATTTTCTCCATCAAAAACAATATCTGATTTTTTTGAATCAAAAGGAATTCTAGATTTGTTTCTCATGAAGGGATCATATAATTGATCTGATTTATTTATCATCCTTCTTATTTCTTTAACTTTTTTTATTATATTCAAATTTTCTTGAGATTTATTTTCATTATTATATAATTTTGAATTTAAAGATGGAAATCTATTTGGATAATATGTATAATTTTTTGTCAATTTTTCTTTATTATTAGTTGAAATAAATAATTTTTTTCTTTTATCTTTTTCATTTTTATGATAATGAATTTTTTTTGCTTGTGTAATAAAATCATTAAAATTTGTTAATGTCTCTAAGTTATTTAAATGATTTTTAAATTTATTGTTTGTTACTTTCATATAAATATTTGATTATAAAAAACACTAAATATATTTAACAAAATAAATATATGTTAACAAATTTAATAATGTAATAATAATAATTTTATTAAAATTTATTTTTAAATATCAATTTTATTTATAAATTTGATTTTATTTTGAATAATTGTTCATAAAACATTTATTCATATTTTATTTTACATTCCTTTCCATTTTTATATAATAATTTGAATATTTTAAACAAATAAATAAAATAGATTTCTTTTATTTATTATATTTTTAAAAAGTTTTTTCAAATTTAATAATAAACATCTAAATAATTTATTGATTTTTCCTTTTTTATCCATTTATCTTAAATTAAGTAAAAACTTTTTATATAATTTATATTTTTAAATTCAAACAAGAATTAAAGTCAATAAAATTTTAATTTTTAAAAATTAAAAAAATTATTCTATTTTTTAACAACAGTAATAATTGAATTATTTTTTAAATTAAGGGCACCAATACATTTTATTTTCCTATTTATCTCTTCAATTTCAACTTGTTCATCAGTATATAATCTAACTCTATTAACAATAGTATAATCAACTAATGCAGTTGTAAATAATTCATTAGTTCCAGCTATAAAACTAAAATTATGAAGAATTTTTTTTTTTTTTACATTATTAATATTTGGATAATAATAAATTAAAGTTAAACAAGAGGCACCATATTTATTTTGATAATATTTTTCTACTGATTGTTGAACATTAGGACAAAATGTATTTAAAAATTTAGATATTTCTTCATTACTTATATTTTGATCATTTATCATAATTTTAAATAAATCAAATTTTTCTGGATCATAAAATCTTGTTGATAATACTTTATTATAATTTTTTCCAATATTTTTATTTGGATTAACATTAACAGTATTTGATTTATTATAAATTTTATTATTATTTTGAATATTAGCAACATTATTTTTATTATTTGAATTTCCTTTTATATTATTATTATTATAATTTGAAAAAGGATTATTAAAAATTTGATTATATTGTTGAAGTAATGTATCTCCTTTATTTACTTTTTCTTCATTATAATTTGTATTATTATTTGCAAATGGATTATAATATGTATCATTATTATAATTAGTTTCTTTTGATTCAATTTTATTATTAAAACCTAAATTTTCTAAAATTTCATTTCTATATTTTGAAATATAATTAATAATCATTTTATATTGTTCATTTTCTAGATTTAAATAATCATTTTGTTGTATTAATTGTAAAGGCTGTGAATTTCCTTCAAAATCTAAAGTTGTTAAAATAGTAATTAATTGTTTAAAATTTTCATAATCATTTCTATTTGCATAATTTAAAGCAATTTCTTGATTTCTAATTTCTGTTTCAATTTTTTCTAAATGTATATTATAATTATCATATTTCAAATCTTTAAAATAAGATTTAAGTATTCTATCAAGAATATTCTTTTTATCATTTATCTTTTTAATATTTTCAACATTTATTAATTCTTTTGATTGACTTGTTAAAAATTTAGGAACAATATCTTTATATTCTCCTAATAATTCATTATTTAAATGAAAATAATTTGAAATATTTAAAGCAGTATTATCTAATATTGGTTTATTCATTAAACTCTGAGTTTGATTCATTCTAAGATTTTTAGTTTGAATATAATTCTTTTTTAAATCAGAAAGAGGTTCTTTAAATATTTCATCAATTCCAATTTTAAATGATATCATTTTTTTATATTTTAATAAATTAATTATAAAAAATTTAATAAGAAATTAAATGAATACAAAAAAAATTAATTTACTACCTCTAGATGAGAGTTTAGAAGAAAATTTCTTAAATGAAAAGTGTAACATTTTATTAAATAATGGAAATGAATTCTTTATTGATTTAAATCATTCTTTATTATTTCCTTTATCTCCTCATTCAAAAAATTCTAATTTGAGTGATAATAATAATAGTAATTATCAACTGATTAGAAATATAGATTTAAAATATATAATATGTAATTCAATTAAAGAACAACAAATAATTAAACCAGAAATGATTTTATTGTATACTAAAATTGATGATAAATATTTATTATTAAATGATTATGAAATATATTCATTTTATAATCCAATTTATAATTCAAATATTAATAATAGTAATCATACAAGTGGATTAAATAGTGAAATGAGAAGTACTGGATTACAAAATTTAAAAAAAGTAGTTGTTTCAAATCGATCAATAAATAATAATATTAATGAAACAAAAAATCAAATTTTATATTATAAAATTTGTGATTTTAAACAAAGAATTATGATTGATATTTTTCAAAATAAGATTGATAAAATTATTATAAGTCTTCCTATAAGTTGTTCTGTATATATGTTAAAAGTTTTAATATTTCAAAAATTAAAAATTAAGAATAATCAGGATTTTATTAAAAATCAAAATTTATATGGAGTTGGGTTTTTAAATAATGAAAAAATCAGATTTATAAATAAAGCATTGACAAATAAAAAATTTACAGATGATTATTTAATATATGATATAATGAAATATTATCTAGAACCAAAATTATGTTCTGATAAAATTTTAAACCTAATTTTAATAGAAAAAAATCCTTCACAATGTTTAATTGGATTAGATTTTAAATTTAACATAATGAAAAACTTTAAAAAATTAGAAACTTTTGATTCAAATGCCCCATCATATAGAAATGTTTCAGATGGATTAAATTTATTTATTTATTGTTTAAATAAAAATTGTCAAATTTATAATTCATATTTTACTTTATGTAAAGGATATGGAATTTTTGATTTATTTCAATCATTAGAAGAAATAAATTGTCCTTTTTGTCATTTAAAAAATTTTTCTTTGAGAAATATAGGAATGATAAATGCAAAATGGACATATAAAGGTTTTTTAAAAAGTACAAAAGAATCTAAAATAAATGGTGATGGTATAACTTTAGATAATGATAAATTATATATTATTAAAGAAATGATATTTGAAAAACAATTTCTTTCTTTATTAATAGAAGTTGAATTTTATAAAATTAAATCTTTATCATATAGTAATAATAAAAATTCTTATCAATCAAGTATACAAAATATTGATGGTAGTTTTTTTCAAAGTGAAATTAGTGATGATGAATTAATAAATTTAAACTTAGAACAAAGATATTTAACTAAAAATAATAATTCAAACAATAAATCTTCTTTAGTACTTGATTTAACTAAAGAATTTACTTTTCAAAAACCTGACAAAATAGATGAAAATAATAAAAATAAAAATATTAATAGAAATATTAATTATAATAATAATAATGAAAATAATGATAATGAAATATTAAAATTATTTCATAAAAAAGATTCAAATCAATCAAAAAAAAATGATAATAAATTAGAAATTGATATTAAATTAGATTGTAAAAAAGAACCATGTTATTTTGAATGTGTACATTGTTCAAATAATTATTCTTGTATATTATGGTAATTGATTAATATAGATGTGAAAATAATACATTTAATAAATATTTTGATTTTTGTAAAATAAAATGTATTAAAATTTTAAATTGTTTATTGAAACCAAGTTTTAAAATATTATAAATTATATTATTATACATTATTAAATTAATTTATCGTATTAAAATTATTATTAAAATATGTATTATAAATTTTGAATAATTTATTTTCTATATCTTCTTCATATACTTTTAATTCTTTTGATAAATTTTCTTGATCTAAAGTTGAAAAAATCATATTTGCATTTTTAATTGAAAAATAAGAAAAATAATCTTCACAATCAGATAACTTTTTAGAAATAGAATAACACAATAAATCAAAATTTTCTATATTTGATATACTTGTATAATATTCATTATCAAAATCATATAATTTTCCTAAATTAATTAATTCATTTATATTATTTTTTGAATTAATATTATCATTTATATCTATATTTAACCATGAATGATTTATTATTTTTTCCATTTTAAAATTATCTATATCAAATGAAGTTATTAAATGAAGAAAATCAAAATATTTTTCTGAAAAATTAATATTTTCAAAAAGACATGAGAAAGTTTCATTATTATTTTTAATACAATGAAATAAACAACAACATTTATCATTATGTTTATGTTCATTCTTTTTATTCATATTTAAACAATCCTTTATATTAGAATTTAAAATTTTTAAATTACAATTTAGAATTGTAAATCCTAAATTAAATATATCAATAATTAATTGAAAATGTTTTTTTTCTTTAACATTTAATTCATTAAAAAAAGATTTATATATATTGTTTTCATTATTATATTGATTTGAATGAATATATAAATATCCAGGAAATAATTTTATATTATATCTATGATCAAAACAAATATTATTTATATTAATTATATTATAAAATATATCAAATCTGTTTTTTATTATTTTATTATAAAATTGAATTATTGATATAAGTTGTTTTGTTATGATTTTTAATATATATTCATTAATATTTCCAATTGTTGTTAATAGATTTTTTAAATTTCCATTTTTATTTTTTTCAACTATTATTCTATAATTTTCTTCTTCATTATTATCAAATATTCTTAATATTTCAATTGAAAACTTATCAATTTTTTTCCATTGTAAAATATATTCTTCAACTTTTTCAAAATGATCATAAGGAATTATAATACAATGATATATTTTTAAATTTGGAATACATAACATTAAAGTTTTATTTTTATTAATAGGAATAAATTCTTTAATTGAATATATATTATCTTTCTTTTGATTAATATATACAGTTTTATTTGTAAATATATTATTATTAATAATTTCATTATTATTATTTTGTGGATTTTTCATTAAAAAAATATTTTTATTAATTAAATTCTTGTTTTGATTAATTGATATATTGTTTATTTTTTTTTCATCATATCTTTTTTCAAATGTTGTGTGTTGACTTTTCCCAATTTGATTATGCATATTTTGCATCATTTGATAATAATTTTCACTAGTTTTAGCAAATTTTTCTAAAGATTTATTTTTAATATATTCAATTTCTTCAGAAAGAATTTTATTATGATTTCTACTTATATTATTTTTATTTTTATTGTTATTCATATTTATTGGCTTTAATAATGGTTTTCCTTTAAGTTTAAATATTGAATTTGCATAAGTTGAATTATTCATATAATTGAATGTTGTTATATTATTATTATTTTTATAAGATTGAATTGGTTTTAAATTGATTTTTCTATGAATTGTTAAATTAAGATTATTTTCTTTTATTATTTTTTTATGAGGAATATGAAAAACAGGAGGTAATGATGATGTGTTTATGTTAACACTTAAAATTGGTGATAATTGTTCAGACATATATTATTTTTATTATATAATTTTAAAATTATTTAATTATAATATTTATTACTTATAATAGTAAATAAAAAAATTATAAAAATAAAATGATGTTTTGAATGAATTAAATATTTATTTATTTCAATATTTTCTTTTTTTAATATTTTAATTTTTGATTTATGTTTAAAAATTTTATTAAAAATTTTTTAAATATAAACTAATAATTTATTTGATTATTATATTTTATAATTTTTAATTCTTTTAGAAAAAAAATTAAAAAAATTAATTAATTTTCTATTAATTTTCAAATTTTGTCAATTGAAATAAATATACATTAACCCCAATAACTTTTATATTAATTTATATATATTTTTATGAATAAAGAAAATTCATTGTTAAATTTTTTTATCAATGCAATAATAGTAAATATCAATAAGGATTTTAATATTGAGGATAATTTATTATTAAATGCAAAGTAATAATAATTTTTTTACTTAAAATAGTTTATTTTCTGAAAGATTAGAAATATTATTTATGAAAAATATTCCTTTTTATATTTCATTAAATACTCAAAATAATATTAAATCACCAGAAAAATTAGTTTATGTTTATTTAAAAAATAAAAATGATGAATTAAAAGAAAATATTGAAAATTATCTTCATAAATTTCCTAATGGAGATTTATTTACCGCCAAAGTAAGATAAAAAAATAATTATTTTAATTTAATTAGTTAAATTTTATTAGGTTTCAAATTTTATCATATATTACATTTTTAATATTAGGAACTTTTGCTAATATTAATGAATCAACAGATAATAAAAAAGTTTCATATGAAATTCAATTTAATAAAAATTATATTGAAGATGAATTAAAAAGTGATATTGGAAAATTATTTGAAGAATTAATTAATAATTATGATGAAGATGTTATTGAACAATTCTTTAAAGAATTTATAATTAAAATACCTAATTTTGACAAAATTTCAAATAAAATTGAAATCTTATTAATAACTAAAAAATATCAACAAAAAATTATTGATTTAGTAAAAAAACAAAATATAGAGAATTCAAAAAATAATATTTCAGATGGAGATTTTTTAGGAAAAAAAAGGTTAAATTATATAAAAAATTATAATAATAATAATAACAATAATACAAATAAAGATAATCTTAAAATCAAAACAATAAATCAATATTTTAAACCTCAACAAAAAATAAATAATAAAATTTTTTCTTTTAAAGGAGTAAAAAATTTAATAGAAAGTAAAAAAAAAGAAACTTCAATTTTAAATTCAAATAATAATTCAATATCAACATCACATTCATCATCAATAATAGATAAAAATAATAGAAATAAATTATCTCCATTTAACTATTCAGAATTATATAAAAAAGTTAATTCATTATCAAATGAAAATTCAATAAATGATTCAAATATTTCAACAATAAATACAAATAAAAATATTTTTAATAATAAAAATTCAAATCAAATATTATCATTTGGTCAAAATAGTGCAATGACAACTTTATCTAATTTTTCAGAATATTCTCAATATAATGGTATAAATTCAAGATTAGGAAATTCAAATTTATTTGAAAAAATAAAGAAATCTAAAACTCAAAAAAGAAAAAAAAAAGTTAAAAATTCTAAATTAGAAAAAGCTACTTCAATGTTACTTAAAGAAGGTTTTTTTAATTTAGATA
>JAEEGK010009888.1_pt1 | contig 22119 bp, 14 predicted proteins | sample 8958771 | NCBI WGS metagenome assembly JAEEGK01 (sample SAMN16246547, study PRJNA631951) | gut metagenome | biome: gut microbiome; feature: rumen; material: SC-attached | host: Bos | place: Iran: Karaj | collected 2018-10 | reverse complement strand
CGTCCTATGTCTATGTGAAGGAAAAAGACAACTTGGTTTACAAGCTTGCCTTGACGAAATGGACGCCGCCGATGGCATCCGAATATGGCTTCAGCATAAAGGTGGTTGTCTTGAAGGACGGCTTCGAAGAGTTGTCCACCAAGACTTCGGTATTGCCGAAAGAATTGTTCTTTGTCGATAAGTTCCTTTTAAAGCCGATTAATCCCGCCGAAGAGTACGCCGATGGCAAGCAGATTGTATGGCGCGGAGGGAGCAACGCCTGCGGAAGTGGTTGTGATTCTTTTATTGAAGAACTGGTTGACGATGCAAAGGCAAATGGCTTTGTATTTTCGGGAACTTATTCCAATGATTCGCTAGACAACAAATTTACAGAAGATTCGCATGTCTACTCCAAGACATCTGGTGGAAAAGTCTATTCAGTCATATTTACGAAAGGGGATACAACCGTTTGCCATCCTTTTGCAGGTGTTTGCTCCGATTCGTGGATGTATTCCTTAAAACTGATTGTTCGGGATGAGGGCATCGACGAGATTCCCACGGAAACGAGAGCGGACTTTAATTCGCCCAAGTACAGGGAAATTCCCGAAGACCTGAAGTTCGTCATTGATTCGACGCAGTACTATTATAGGTCCTATTCGGATGACCCGAAGTGGACGACGTGGGCTGGCTCTACCTTGGTCAATTATGATTCGACGTTGTTTGACGAGGCCTTGGCCGTAGCCGAAGAATATGCTGACATGGTGAAATTGCACGGTTTTAGTTTGAAAAGCGAAGAGGCTCTCACGATGGACGAACTTCAAAAGAAACTCTATAATGTCACGTTTGGTAGGAGATTTGGTGCCGAGACGACGGTGTTCACCTTTGAAAAAGATGTGGAAAATTTCCGCTATGAAATCTTGGTCTATGCGGTCATGGAAGACAAAATCAATAATTTGGGGTACCAATGGGTTGAGTGCCGTGCCGAGATAAGGGCGACCATGTACGACAAGTAGATTTGTAAATGGAAATTCGTTAGGAGGGGAACTGCGCCCCGTCAGGAAACTGGCGGGGCTTTCCTGTTTAAAGCGTTTCCATCCAGCGGGACATGAACACGTTATAGACGCTGTAGCTTTTCCCGCTTAAGTCGCTTTGCTCCAGCAACAGTTCTTTTTCGACAAGGGCTGTAACGATTTTCTTTGCGGTCGCCGCGTTTCCGATTTGATATTTCATCAAGAAGTCTGCGGCAGTTGGCTTTTTTACTTCGCCTTCTTTTGCGACGGCGATAAGGTATTTCCACTGCTTTTCTGTAATCAGATTGCGACGTTCAATGAAGTTTGGAATCTCAAATCGCATGATTTTCGAAACCGTTGCTTTTACGTCTTCCAATGAAATTTTTGCTGCGGAATCTGCAAATACCTGGTTGCATAAAAATTGCGTGTAATAGGTATGCCGTTTTGTCCAATCTAAAATAAAATCAACGGCATCTTCGTCAATGGATTTTCCGGCTTTTTTGAAAAGGCTGGTAATGAATGCCTTGTATTTCTCTGAATTGATTCTGTCGATATAGACGGTCCTGGAACTTTCGTAGAAGGGCTTCTTGGCGTTGGTGAATATGTCCGCCATCAAGTGCTTTTTGCTACCGCAGAAAATGAATTTCACGTGATGCAGTTGCTGGATATAGGTACGCAGTAGCGCCTCGATATTCGGCTCCTTGAAATCCCTAATTTGCTGGAACTCGTCAATGGCGAGAACGACTCTCTTCCCCTGTTTTTCAAGGAAGTCGAGAATAGATTTTAGTGTCGGCGGTTTTTGTGAATCCATTTGAAAAGACAACGAAACTTGCGGGCTGCCCGAAACGGAATCGTAACTGAGCATGGGTCTAGCGTTTTTGAGGGCGTTGAAGAATTTTTTTACTATTGATTCGCTGGCCACTGCGCTGATGATGGCTTCGGAAAGCAACTTGAGAAAATCTTCCAGGTTTTGTGCTGAGAAAATATCTGCGTATATACAGGTGTATTTCTTTTCACGAAGTTCTTCGAAGGTCCTGAAAATTAGACCCGTTTTGCCGTAACGTCTTGGTGAAATAAGCGTCACGTTGGAGCCGTTTGTCAAGAACGAAACTATATCTTTGAGTTCCTGTTCTCGATCGCAGAACAGTTCCTTTGATGTGTATGGTTCCAACAAAAACGGGTTTATCATTATAGCCTCACTATACCTTTAGTATTTTACTTTTAGTAATATACCAAAAGTAAAGCGGATTGTCAATAGGGGAATGATGCCTTTGGTGGCGCTTTTAGGTGAAATCAAACCCGTAGGACTCTGGCGGGGGGCGTTTTTTCTGTGTTCCTGGAATACATTGTGTGTTCCAATTTTTGCTTAATTATTTGAAATTTTTGTGAAATTGGTAAAAATGGCTAAAAATTGCAAGATTTGTGTTCTAAAATGCGAAATTTGACTATATTTGTAAACATGAAGGAAATCGTAGAATACTCCGATTACCGCAAGTTCATCCAGGACTACTACGATGAGCGTAAGCGAAGTTCATCGTTTACCTGGCGGGAATTTGCTCAAAAGGCGGGCTTTTCGTCGGCGGTTTATCTGAAGTATGTTTGTGAAGGGAAAAAGAGCTTGAGTGTGGGGGCTGCGGGTTCAGTTGCAAGTGCCATGGGACTCGCCGGATTCGAGCATACCTACTTTGTGCTGATGGTTTCGTACGCACACGCAAAAAGTGATGAGGCGAAGCGGGCTGCATTCGAGAAAAGGTGCGCGCTTGCGATGGCGCATAAGGTGCGTGTGCTGGGCGAAGAAGAGTACAGGTATTTCAAATCGTGGAAAAATCAGTTGCTGCGTGAAATCGCTCCGCACATGCCGGGGGCAAAGCCGCTTGAAATGGCGAAAGCCTGTAGGCCGGCGATTACTGCGGCCGAGGTCTCCGAGACACTGGATTTTTTACTGCGTGCAAAGCTCTTGAAAAAAGATGCTAAAGGTAATTTTTTGCAGACCGAAAAAGCGATTTCTATTGGCGATGTAGATGCGGTACCGATTGCAGTGCGCGACTTGCAACGCCAAATGGGTGAGCTTGCGATTAAGTCGCTCAGTTCCCCGCAATCGGAGCGCGACATGTCGGGCCTCACCATGGGGATTACGCGTCGTTCTTATGAACGCATCAAGCAGGAACTTGCAGATTGTCGCCGCCGCATTATGGCAATTGTTACCGAAGACGACGATACGGAGCAAGTGTACCGATTGAACTTGCAGTTGTTCCCGATAAGTGAGTGTTTAAAACAGAATGAAAAGGGTTCGCCAAAAAAAGGAAGAGATCATGAAGAGTAAAATCAAGACCGGTTCGGCTATTGCATTGGTTGGCGCGCTGGCAATGCTAACGGCATGTTCCGATTCCGAAAGCAAGAATATTTCGGGCGGTGTTACAGAAGACAAGGGCATTGTCGCCAACCTGGACGTGGCGGGCGTTTCGCAGAAGGGCCCGTTTGTGGAGGGCGCTACGGTGACGGTGCAGGGAATCGACTGCAAGACGCTCAAGTTCACGGACGAAGTGTTCGAGGGCAAGGTCAAGAGCGACAAGGGCGACTTTACAGTTGAGAGCGTGACGCTCAAGTCGACGTGTGCGCTGTTCGAGGTGACGGGTGAATACCGCAGCGAAATTACCGGCAAGAAGTCGGCGGGCGAGATTACGCTGCATGCGCTGACCGACTTGAAGGACCGCAAGAACGTGAACATCAACGTGCTTACGGAACTGGAATACGAACGCCTGATGTACCTCGTGACCGAAAAGGGCAAGAAGTTCGCGGAAGCGAAGGAACAGGCCGAGAAGGAAGTGCTCGCGGCGTTCGACATCGCGGGCAGTTTCGAGGAGTTCGAGAACCTGAACATCTTCGAGGCGGGCGACGAGAATGCGGCGCTGCTTGCCGTGAGCGTGATGATGCAGGCCGAAACGGACGACGCGGGGCTTGCAAAACGCGTGGAAAAGTTCGCGAACTCGTTCGTGGAAACCGGCGCGTGGAAGGATTCCGACACGAAGAAAGCGATTTCGGAATGGGCGGTCGAGGCCACGGCAAATGGCGGGCTCGACTCTATCCGCAAGAATGTGGAAGCGTGGAACGACGGCGACAAGGTTGCCGCATTCGAGAAGTTCATCGAAGCCTACGCGGACGGCGACAGCGTTGTTCTGAGCAGCAGTTCTTTCCGGTCGTCATCCTCGACACAGGTCGAGGATCTGTCGAGCAGTTCTGCGAAGGTCCCTGAACCTGCCGAAGGCTCGTTTACGGACTCCCGCGACGGCCAGACTTATAAGACCGTAACAATCGGTGATCAGGTGTGGATGGCGGAAAACCTGAACTTTGAAACGGATTCCAGTTACTGCTATAATGATTCTGCTGAATATTGTGCAAAGTATGGCCGTCTTTATGTTTGGACTGCGGCAATGGATGCATGCCCTAGCGGCTGGCACCTGCCTGATACTGCGGAATGGAGAATGCTGCTCGCTGCGGTTGGTGGGGATTCGATTGCAGGCATGAAACTCAAGTCTACGAGTGGCTGGAATAGTGACGGCAATGGTACGGATGATTTCGGCTTCACTGTCTTGCCCGCTGGTGGCTGGGGGAGCAAGAACTTTGTGGGCGAGGCTGCTGTCTTCTGGACTTCTGAATGGTACGAAGGGTACGATGATTATGCGTATGGTATAAAATTGTACACGGATACCATTGTACGCAAGGGCTACAGTCACAAGTATATCGGGAGTTCGGTCCGTTGCTTGAAAGGCGAATCCCCAGTGGCTGGCTCTAGCAGTAGCCTGGCGAAATCGAGTAGCAGTTATTCTGATGGGTGGAGCTGGGATGTGCCCAAGGAAACTCGCCTGAATCCGAATATCAAGTACGACTCGATAATCGACCCGCGTGACAAGCAGGTTTACAAGGTCGTGAAAATTGAAGTGCCAGACTCAAATTATTCGCAGGTGTGGATGGCGGAGAACTTGAACTATGCCGATAGCGTCAAGACTCCGAGCTTGAAGGGCAACAACTGGTGCTATCAGGGTGATGAAAAAAAATGCAAGGTGAGTGGCCGTTATTACAGCTGGGCCGCTGCGATTGACTCGGTAGCACTAGCGAACGATGCCGAGGCTCCGTTGGATTGCGGCTATGGCAAAAAGTGCGGACTTGATCGAGCTGTGCAGGGAATTTGCCCTGACGGCTGGCATTTGCCGTCAATCTATGAATGGGGCCTATTGAGCGTGGCATTAGGAAATGCCCCTGTATCTGGTGAACCACTCAAGGCGTTGACTGGATGGAACTACGCCGGAACGCCTGACAACAACGGTACGGATCTTTACGGCTTTGCCGCACTCCCGACCGGAAGAATTTCTGCTACTAAATGGGAAAAGGTGGGCTCGGATGTTTATTACTGGAGCGCTACTGAATACAGTGCCAATGATGGCCGGTATTTCAATATAAACAACGTTTATACCAATTCTTATACGTATCAGAATAGCAAGTCTTATGGACAAAGTGTCCGTTGCGTCAAAGGGGATCCTTCGACTGCACCGGTAAGACCTTCTTCAAGTTCTAGTGTTGACGAAACGAAGTCCAGTAGCAGCGTGACAAGCGTGTCAAGCAGCAGTGTCCCTGAAGGGTATGTAGATCCTTCTACAGTAGTTACGGGAACCATGACGGACTCCCGCGACGGCCAAACTTACAAGACCGTAGAAATCGGCAGTCAGGTGTGGATGGCGGAAAACCTCAATTATTCAGATAGCACGAAGACCGCGAGTCTAAAAGACAAATCTTGGTGCTACGATAATGAATCTGACAATTGCGTAAAGTACGGACGACTCTATACCTGGGCTGCAGCGATTGACTCTGTTGCCTTGGCGAACGATGCAAAGGCGCCGCTGGATTGCGGTTATGGCAAGTCGTGTAACCTGCCTGCGCAGGTGCGTGGTATTTGCCCTGAGGGGTGGCATTTGCCGAACGATGATGAATGGGTAGCTATGCTTACGGCTGTGGGTTGGCAGTCAAATGAGAATAAGGTTCTCAAATCCCAGAGCGGCTGGTCCGGAAATGGAAATGGCTCTGACTCTTCCGGTTTTTCTGCGTTGCCTGCTGGTTACTATAATGGCAGTTTCAATCACGCTGGCGACGAAGCAGACTTCTGGAGTTCCTTTGATCACTATAGTGACTACGCCTACAAAATGACACTGGATAATAACATGAAATGTGATAGAGGGTGCATAAATGACGAACGGAAAAACGTCGGGAATTCTGTCCGCTGCGTGAAGGATGGTATTGCTGTTCCTGCGTCCAGCAGTAGCGAAGTGTCTAGCCCATCATCCAGTTCGGTTGCTTTGGTGGCGCCGTGCAAGACTGAAACCGAAGACAATTGCGAATATGGAACTTTGACCGATTCCCGCGACGGCCAGACCTACAAGACGGTCACCATTGGTACACAGACTTGGATGGCGGAGAATCTTAACTATGCATACACTGATGTCTCCTATAGTTATGCAGCCTACGAATCCGATTCTACGAGTTGGTGCTTTGACAATGCCTTAGACAACTGTGCCATGTACGGTCGTCTTTACACCTGGTCCGTTGCGATGGATAGTGTGGGTGTTTGGTCTACGAAAGGAAAGGGGTGCGGTTATGACAAGACTTGTAACGTCGATTCGGCGGGCTCGGTGCGAGGCATATGCCCCGAGGGCTGGCACTTGCCTACGCAAACGGAATGGGGAACGTTATTTGCCGCTGTCGGTGGAATGTCGACGGCGGGCAAGATGCTCAAATCGACAAGCGGTTGGACAAGTAACGGCAACGGAACGGATGGTTATTCCTTTGCTGCGCTGCCTGCTGACAGCAGGACCGCCGGTGGCGATTACCGCAACAAGGGCTACTTCACGAACTTCTGGAGTTCTTCTGAGAAAGATAGTGGCACCGTATATACCATGTCTTTGACTTACTACGTTGAAAATGCGGACTTGACCTACAGATACAAGCCCGAGGGACTTTCTGTCCGCTGCGTGAAGGATTAATTTTAGGGTAGAGAGGCAAAAACAATGAAAAGAGTTTTAGCAATATGTGCCATGTCCGCATTCCTGCTTGCGGCTTGCGGCGATGACGAGAGCAGCGGTTTCACAACCCGCCCCGACGAGGATTCTTCTTCGTCTGTTTGCAAGAACTGTGACGATTCTAGCAGTTCGAAGGCGAAGTCCAGTAGTTCTTCTGCGAAATCGTCTAGTTCAGAGAAGAAACCTTGCGTTGTGGGCAAAGACAAGAATTGCTTTGAGGATGAACGTGACGGTCAGACATATAGGACTGTCAAGATCGGTACGCAGATTTGGATGGCCGAAAATCTGAACTTCAAGGTAGGAAACAGTGCCTGCTACGACGACGAAAAAAGTAACTGCACCAAATATGGAAGGCTTTACACTTGGGGCGCTGCAATAGACAGTGTCGGAAAATACGGCGAGAATGCCAAGGGCTGTGGCAATGGCGAACATTGCACCCCGATACCCCCTGTGCGCGGAATTTGTCCTGAAGGTTGGCATTTGCCCGATACGACGGAATGGAGAGTTCTGATTGATGTGGCTGGTGGCGAAGATGATGCCGGCAAGGCGCTCAAGTCCAAGAGTGGCTGGAAAAACGACGGCAACGGCACAGATGAATTCGGATTCTCGGCACTCCCTGTCGGAGGCCGGTTCGGCGGCAGTTTCGATGGCGACTATTTCGATGAAGGCCTCCGCGCTGATTTCTGGACATCCTCTTATTCGTACCGCGTCTTGGGCGGGGCAATCGATATGGGTCTAATGGGTAACTCCGATGGCGTATTCATGGACGTTATCAGTTCCCGCGTCGGCAGCAGCGACCGCGGATATTCCATCCGCTGTCTTAGTGACGAGTCTACGATTCCCGAGCCAAAGTCATCTAGCAGTGAATCTTCGTCTTCAAGTTTGATGCAGGAAAGAGAGCCATGTGATGTTGAAACGGATGAAAATTGCATTAAAGACGAACGTGACGGACATACATATAGGACTGTCAAAATTGGTGAGCAGACGTGGATGGCAGAGAACTTGAATTATGCTTACACTGGAGTTCCCTATAAATTTGAGGTACTCGGTAAGGCCTACACTTCCGATTCCACTAGCTGGTGCTATAACGATTCTGCAGAATACTGCGCTAGATATGGTCGCTTTTACACTTGGTCTGCCGTGATGGACAGTGCGGGAACTACGAAAGGCTGCCGAGGCGGCTATATGGCAACTTGTTCGAAGAAATACCCATTTCGCAGTGTATGTCCCGAGGGCTGGCACCTGCCTGAAAAAGAAGAATGGGGCACTCTGGTCGCATCTGTTGGGGGCGAAAAGATTGCTGGAAAAAAACTCAAATCCACATACGGCTGGGAAAATGACGAAAACGGCACGGATGAATTCGGATTCTCGGCGTTTCCTGCTGGTCAAAGGAGCGTCTATGGTTTATTCAGCTTTATGGGTGAACAGATTTGTTTTTGGAGTGCAAGCGATGGCGGCGGTAGTCTTGACGCCTATTGCTTGTCCTTGACCAGTGGTGGTTATGGTGATGAAGCGCGCGTAACCCCAAAAGACAAGAGCATTGGTCGCTCCGTCCGTTGCGTGAAAGATTAATTTAAGAGTACTCCAATCAAAAAAAGACCCCGCTTGATGCGGGGTCTTTTTCGGGTGGATGACCGGACTCGAACCGGCAACATCCAGAATCACAATCTGGGACTCTAACCAATTGAGCTACATCCACCATGTAGCGAGACCAAATATAAAAAAGCCATCCCAAATTTCAAGGGATGGCGTGAATTTTTTGGTAAAAAAGGCGAAAATGCGCCGCCGGTAGCGGTTTTACGCGTTCTTTTTCTGCATGACGCGGATGAAGTTCTCGCGCTTGAAGTCGTTGCGGTGTTCCATGCAGAAACGAGGATACACGGTCTGCTTGGGGAAGACCTTGATGGTGAACAGCTCGTTGCAGCCTTCCAGACAGCACTTGAAGGTCAGGTCCATCGATTCCGTGTAGTTGTGGCGGAAGATGATGTTCTTGGACTCGATGCTTTCCACGTTCTTTTTCTGCTTCTGGCGCAACTTGATGTCGCGGTGCAGTTCGCAGTACTTGGCAATCGGGTGTCCCCAGAACTCGCGGCCGCAGCCGGGCTCCTGGCAGATTTTGAGCTTGATACGCTTCTTTTTCTTGTATTTGGGTAACTGCATGCTGTAAAGATAGAAAAAAAGTGGCGTTTTGGCTCATTTTGGGGGGTAATCCCGTATATATAGGTATGAGATACTTCTTTTTGCAAGCAAAAATGCTGGCCTTCGTGGCCATTTTCGCCCTGGTGGCATCGTGCGGGTTCGTTATCGAGGAGGGGGCGCCCGAACCTTCGCCCTTGCGGGTTACGTTCCTGGACGTGGGGCAGGGACTTGCGGTGCTGCTCGATTGCGGGGGGCGGTACGCGATGTACGACATGGGGCCTGATTCCGTGGGTGTGGTGGATTCGCTAGTCGCCCGCGGGGTCGATACGCTCGAGTGGGTGGTGGTGAGCCATAACCACAGGGACCATGCGGGCGGGTTCATGGAACTTGCGGGTCGCGGTGGGGGTTCGGGCTCCGCTCGGGTCGAGGGAAGTTTGTCGCGGGTGGAAAGCTTATCGCGGGTCGGGGGAGGTTTGTCGCAGGCTGGAAATGGCTTGTTTCTGGGCGGAACTGTGCCGCGGGATGTGGGGCTCGCTCGGGGCGGGAGCGCTGGTGTTGTTCGGGCCGGAGATGCGCCGCGGGTGTACGTGCGCCGCCTGTACGTCGGGCCCGATACTTCGGGCGGCTTCATTCGGGATAGCGTGCTGCGGGTGGCCCGCGGGTTTGGCTTTCCGGTGGATACGCTGGTGCGGGGCATGTCGCTCGGGCTTGCTGCTTGCGGGGTGGTTGCGGGCATCGGGGATGTCGGCGGGTTGCCTTCGGGTGACGGGGACTCGCTCGGGCAACTTTCGGGAGACGCGGATGCCATCGGGCAATTTTCGGGCGACGGGGAAGGTTCGCGCGGGCTGTCTTCGAACATCGGTGATGCCCCGCGGTTCGACGTGCTCTGGCCGCCGGACTACGTGCGGGAGGGCGGGAACCCTGCAAGTGTGGTTGTGCGGGTGGAATTCGGGGCGGCCTCCCTCCTGTTGACGGGCGACCTGGACTCTGCGGGAGAACGCCGCCTGCTGGAACTTTCACCCACGCTCTCCGCGGGCTTGTTGCAGGTGCCGCACCACGGGTCTGCGGGCAGCAGTTCGCTCCGGTTCATTTCGCGTGTTGCGCCGGATTACGCCGTGGTGAGTGTGGGTGCGGGCAACGCCTACGGGCACCCCCGCGAAGAAGTCGTGCGCAAGTATGCCTACGTGCTCGGCGATACGGCGCGGTTCTTCCGCACCGACCTGCAGGGGAGTGTCGGGTTTGAATTGTGGCCCGATATCGGTGTGGTGGTTGATGAATGATGGCTGTTTTGTTGTTTTGGCAGACCAGATTGCTGCAGAATGCTCTGTGGGTCTGCTGGTTAGTTGCCTTTTGGCCGCGAACGAGGGGCGGTTTTGTTGTTTTGGCAGACCAAATCGCTGAAGAATGCTTTGTGGGTCTGCTGGAAGTAGCGAAAATCGGAGGAAATATGCTTGCGATGGTGCCCTGAGGGGGCTTTTCGGCAGACCAAATCGCCTGTATAGTGGGAAAAGGTCTGCTCGCGGGGATAGAATTGTGGCTCCTTGTTGAATACAAACTAATAAACGGCGGACCTAGTGCTGGAAAAAGCCTTGCTGGGTCTGCCGAACGCCTGCTAACAGAGAGATAACGACTTTAACAAAACAAAAAGGAAGGTAAAAATGCAAAATAATGAACAAATCTGGGCTGGCGACGTGTTGCCGCTTCTGCAAGCTAAGGCTGAAATGCTGGCAGACTTGATTTCTGCGAAGGAACGAAACCTGAAGAACGCCCCCGCAGGCCGCCTGCGAATTTCGAAGCGGGGTGATCATGAACAATGGTTTCAAGTTTCTGAAGGCACATCGCATTGCGGAAAATTTATTCCTATGGGAAATTTGCGCTTGGCGCGTGCCCTTGCTCAAAAAGATTATGATTGTAAAATTCTACCCGAACTGAAAAAGATGCTCAGTTTGCTTGATGGATTCATAAACGATTTTGCCATAAGTGGCATTGAAAAAGTCTGTGAGAAAATGCATCCCGGGCGGCGGAAACTTGTAACTCCGGTTCGGTTGTCGGACGATGAATTTGCAAGAGCGTGGCTGGCTACCCCTTACGAAGGTAAGCGATTTGACGATGATGCCCCGGAAATATTGACCGCCCGCGGCGAGCGGGTCCGCTCCAAGTCCGAGGCAATTATCGCGGATACGCTTTTCCGCTTGTCGATTCCGTACAAGTATGAATGCCCCATGCAGCTCCGCGATGCGAAGGCAAAGGGCGGGAAAAGAACATTTTGCATTTTTCCCGATTTTACATGCCTGAATGTGCGGTTGCGTCGCGAGTTCGTGTGGGAACATTTTGGATTGATGGACGATGCCGATTATTCAGCAAAGGTGGCGTGGAAGATGGCGTGTTATGAGGCAAATGGCTTTTTCTCGGGGAAGAACCTGATTACATCGATGGAATCGGGCGAGGTGCCGCTGGATGCCAGGAAAGTGGATCGGCTGGCAAAATGCTATTTGCTTTAAAGTCTTTTTTGTGTGTGGCCGCGAACGAGGGGGCGGTTTTGTTGTTTTGGCAGACCAAATCGTTGCAGAATGCTCTGTGGGTCTGCTGGAAGTAGCGAAAATCGGAGGAAATATGCTTGCAATGGTGCCCTGAGGGGGCTTTTCGGCAGACCAAATCGCCTATATAGCGGGAAAAGGTCTGCTCGCGGGGATAGAATTGTGGCTCCTTGTTGAATACAAACTAATAAACGGCAGACCTAGTGCTGGAAAAAGCCTTGTTGGGTCTGCCAAACCTCAAAAAATCCCCCCGCAGTCTTTACCCTAGTCCGCGAACCCGATGCGTGCCTGGAAATGGCAGCGTGGAGGTTGCGCATTCCCCGTGGCTAGCAAACCTCCTGCGGTCTGCGCGGCTTGCATGTCGCCTTCGTTCATCCCGAATATATAGGCGTGGTGGTTTGTATTCTTGAAGCGCACTATGGCGACGTTCCCCCCGAGCGGGACCTGCGAGATGAAATTCATTTGTATGGAACGGATGCGGCGGCTCTTGACCTCGTCGGCATCGAGCGAGTCCATGACCCAGTCCACGTAGCGGCAGTGGTTCACGTGGTTGTTCATGTCGAGGTCGCTGTAGTGCGCCTGCTCGGTGCGCAGTACCCGCGGTTCTATTTCGGGGCTCAAAATGTCCATCATCTCGGGGAGCGCGTTCTTGCCCGCGAATAGCGGGATGGGGTAGGGGCTGTTCGCCGGGTTTTCCGACTTGCCGGTCTTCATGTTCACGAGCAGCCAGCTCGATGTCGCCTGCGCGATGGAATGCCCCTGCGAATCCACGATGGAGTAGTCCTTCAGGACGACCTTGTCCTTGTAGAAGTCCTTTGCCCAGGTGGATATCGAAATCTTCTCGCCCCACACGGGCTGGTGCAGTATGCGTATCTTGATGCGCGTGATGACGGTGGTGTAGCCCGCCTTCATCATTTTCCAGAGCCCGAACCCGTTCGCCTCGGCGTCGGCGATGGCGGTCTCTTCCATGAACAGGAACAGGTTCGAAAGCTTCAGGCGGCTGTGGTGGTCGCAGTCCGAGAAGCGGATTTCAAAGTCTTTGGTCGTGATGCCTTGTTCCATGTTTTTACCTGCACGTTGTATGTGATTGCCGGTGCCGTCAAATGGCCCGTTTTTGGAACGGGCTGATTTACGGTTATCTTGTAAAAATGTATAATTTTGAAATATGGATGAGTTTCAGTTCCGCCCCTCTTATATACAGTTACCGGCATTTAGTACGTTTAGCGGTGAAGTCCGGCTCCCGGGCTCCAAGAGCATTACCAACAGGGCTTTTTTGATTGCGGCTCTCGCGTGCGGCACAACCCGGCTCCATAACCTGCTGAAAAGCGACGATACCCGCTACATGGGCGAGGCGCTCCAGAAACTCGGCGTGAAGATTGATTTTTCGGATGACTATTCCGAGGCGGTGGTGACCGGGAACGCGGGCCCGATTTCGGTTGAGGGCGTGGTAGATTTGTACCTCGGCAATGCGGGTACGGCGATGCGCTCGCTTACGGCGGCGCTCACGCTCGGCCACGGGGAATTTTCCCTCGGGGGCGAGGAACGCATGAGCGAACGCCCGATACGCGACCTGGTGGACGCTCTCCGTTCGCTCGGGGCAAGCATCGAGTATCGCGAGACGGAAGGCTACCCGCCGGTGCATATCAAGGCCTCGGGCCTTGCGGGCGGCTATGTGGAGGTAAACGGCAATATTTCGAGCCAGTACCTGACGGCGCTCCTCATTTGTGCGCCGTATTGCAAGGCTCCGCTGCATATCCACGTGAAGGGTGAACTTATTTCTGCTCCGTATATCGAACTGACGATGGATGTCATGCGCAGTTTCGGTATCGAGGTCAGGCACGAAAACCTGCGCGACTTCTACGTGCCGCAGGGCGTGTACACTGCTCCCGCCGATTACGACGTGGAGGGCGACGCGAGTTCGGCAAGCTACCCGCTGGCCGCTGCTGCCATTGCTCGCGGCAAGGTGCGCGTGCTCGGCGTGGGCAAGGACAGCATCCAGGGCGATGTCGCGTTTGTGGATGTCCTCCGCAAGATGGGGGCAAGGGTGGAAGTCGGTCCGGACTGGATTACGTGCGACGGTAGCGGATGCAGCCTCCACGGAGTGGACCTGAACCTGAACGACATTCCCGACGCGGCGATGACGGTATCGGTGCTTGCACTGTTTGCCGACAGCCCCTCGAAGATAAGCGGTATCGCGAGCTGGCGCGTGAAGGAAACCGACCGCATTGCGGCGATTTCTGCGGAACTCCAGAAGTTCGGCGCTCGCGTGACGACCGACATGGACAGCATCACGATTGTGCCTCCGGAAAAACTTGTGCCCGCGACAGTGGAGACATACAACGACCACCGCATGGCGATGTGCTTTAGCCTGGTCTCGCTCGGGGGTGTTGCGGTGAAGATCATGGACCCCGCCTGCGTAAACAAGACTTACCCCCACTTCTTCGAAGACTTTACCCGACTCGCAAAATGATCCGTTTGTCCCGACATATCGTGCGTGCAGCAGTTGCGGTTGCCCTGGTGGCGACGGCGGCGGTTGCGGTGCCCGAATTGAGCCGTGCCGATGTCGATACGTTGCACTTGTGGATGATGGATAACGGGCTCGGCTCGCAGAAGGCGGTCAAGAAACTCGTGAAGAAGTTCCAGCGCGACACGGGTATTCCTGTAGAAGTGCGCGTGCTCAACTGGGGCGAGGCGTACGATGTCATTACGAAGGCCTTTGCGAGTCCCGATTCTGTCGCGGATTTCCCGGATGTTATCCAGTTGGGGTCTACCTGGGTTCCCCACTTTGCGTCGGTAGGCAGCATACGCCCGCTCGATTCCCTCATTGCGCAGGTCGATTCGTCCCGATTCTATGCGGAAGCGTTCCGCGCAAGTCACATCGGCGCAGGCAAGGAAGTGTACTCGTTCCCGTGGTTCCTCGACGTGCGTGCATTTTTTGCGAACGAGTGGCTGTGGCATACGCTCGGTATCGAGGAATCGGACATCGCGTCGTATTCCAAGTTCATGGGTGCGCTCCGTGCCATCAATCGTGGTGAACTCAAGAATTCCGAGATGAAGCGCGTGGCGGCGTTCGCTCTGCCCGGTCACGAGGATTGGACCGGCCCCCAGCAGATGGCTCCGTTTATCTGGAATCTCGGTGGTGATTTCTTGGATTGCAGGCAGGGCGCATGCACGAGTGCCCTGCTTGACCAGAAGACGCTTGACGGGCTTGCCGTGTATGCGGCGATTCTCGGTGACGAGGAACTGGCCCCGCAAAGCCTGCACGAAAATTCCCAGCAGAACGCGGTGCGGTTCATCAATTCCGAACTGCTTATCCATTACGGTACCTCCGAACTTATCCGCCAGCTGGAGTTTTCCGAAGAGGCGGGCGGGCTGCGTTCCAGCGCGATTGCCGATGACGGCATCATCATCCTTCCCTTCCTTGCGTCCTCGTTCAAGTCCACGTTCGTGGGCGGGAGCCACCTTGCCTTGCCGACAGGGGGCGATTCGACGAAGTTTGCCGCGGCGCAGTCCCTGCTTGCTTACCTGTTGCGTACCGACAACCTGGATGCATACTGCCGTGCGGTTGGGTTCTTGCCTTCCGACCGCGGGCTCATAAGCATCTGGAACCAGGACCGCCGTTACTCGCAGTTGGTGCAGAGCCTCGAAAGCGGCAAGAGCTTCCCGAACATTCCTCAGTGGGGCGCCATCGAGGGCGTGCTTATCAAGTTTGCAAACGACATGGGCTCCATGTTCGCCGTGACGGAAGACAAGGCTGCCCGCAACCATGAACTCGCGGAACTCCTGGTGCAGGCACATTTCAGGGTAATGGAGATACTGGGCCAGAAGGAAACTGAAAAGGAAGCTGACCTGGTTGCGCGCGCGGAAACTGCCTTTGCGACAGAAATACAGGAAATCGAACCCGAAGACCTGCAGTTCGAACCGCTCCCGACTCCGCAGCCGGCGTGGCGCATGGTGTTCTTTGCGGGTATTGCCGCGGGGCTCGTGATGATTGCCCTTTTCGCGCGGCTGGTTGTTTATTTTGTCCATAACCGCAAGAAAAAAGGGACGAAGTTCTGATGAAGTTTTTCGCGAGGTTGGTTTCCCTTGCCCTTTGGGCGGTACTGCCTGCGGTTGGCGCGGGGCTGGATGTCGCGGAATACCAGGCTTACGTGGATTCCTTGTTGCCCGAGGTGAGCTTCGGGCTATCCGTGCGCTCCGTAAATACGGGCAAGGAACTGGCGAACATCAACGGGAACGAACTGTTTACGCCCGCGAGCACCATGAAGACGCTCTCCACGGCGACGGCACTCCATTTTTTGCCGCTCGATTATGAACCCGAGACGAAGTTCTCGCTTATGGGGGTGCAGAATGGGAATGTGTTTAGAGGCACGCTGAACGTCCGCGGCGAGGGCGACCCGAACATTTCGGCACGTTACTACACTGACCCGCTCATGTGGCTCTACGGTATTGCCGATTCCATCAAGGCGCTCGGCGTCGATACCCTCAGGGGAAGGCTCGTTCTCGACACGTCGTATTTTTTGCCACCCTGGAAACCGGAACACTGGCGCAGCGACTTTTACGACTTCTGGTACGGGGCCGAGGTGACTCCGCTCCAGTTCAACGACAACAGTGCTGTAGTGCGTATTAGGCCCGGTGTAAACGAGGGGGATACGGTGCGTGTTTCCGTGTTGCCCGACGTGGGTTATGTGCGTGTTGTGAACAAGTTAATTACGACGAAGGCGCCCTTGAACAAGCGCGGGCGCAAGAAAAAACTCAAGTGGAACCGTTCTCTTGACCCGGTAGAACCCGTAGTTACCGTAGAGGGCGAGTTCGATATCGATTCCGACTCGAGCCAGTTCGTGATTCCCGTCCGTGGCGGTATCGGCTATTTCCGTGCGGCGATGCTTACCGCGCTCCGTGACCGCGGGGTAGCCTTCCGCGAAGATACGACGGCTCCTGCGAATCCTCTCGTGAAACAGTATGCGTTCTCTACCGCGCCGTTGCTCAGCATGCTTGACGAGATTAACCAGCGGAGCCAGAACCTGCATGCCGAAACGCTTTTCCGCAACGCCGCCGCCCGCGAGTTCGGGGTGGGGAGCGTCGAGACGGGCAAGATGCTTGAACGCAGGTTCCTTGCCGCCATCGGGGTGGATTCCAGCGGGTTCGAAGTGTACGACGGCTGCGGGCTTGCTCCAAAGAATAAACTGAAACCCTCCGCCGAATCGCAGATGCTTGCCGCCATGGCGCGCCACCCCAAGCACGAATACTACATCAATTCCTTCGCGAGCCCCAAGATCGGTTCCGGCAGCAAGCGCATGTACACGCTGCAGTACCCGTGGGCGACGCGCTTCAAGACGGGTTACATTGCGGAGGTGCATGGCCTTGCGGGTTACATCTTCGCTCAGGGCGATACGCTTGCCGTGGCGATGTACCTGAACAAGACGGGCAAGAACAAGGACGGCGACTGCAAGGACGTGATGGATACCCTGTGGGTCAAGCTTGTCGAGTGGGCGAATGAGGGCTTCCCGTCGCTTGTGCGCATGAAGGACATGTGGATTGCCGCGCAGGGTGTGAAGGGCCTCGATGCCCGCTTGGAATACTTCTCCAAGAAATTGCAGGGAACGCCCTACCGCCTCGGGCCCATGGGCGAGGGAACGCTTGACCCGATTGAGCCCAAGCCGCTTGTTTATCTGGATTCCGTGGACTGCGTGACCTTCCTGGAACACACGCTGGCGATGGCTCTTGCCCCGAGCGAGGATTCGCTGTTTAACGTACTGCAGAAAATCCGCTATCTTGGCGGGGAAATAAGTTACCGCACCCGCAAGCACTACCTGCTTGCCGACTGGGTGGGCGAGGGCAGGTTTGCCCGCGTGCTCCCCGTGGAAGGCGATACGGTAATATCGCGCACGCTCCCGAAGAAGGACTTTTTCAAGGCGAAACGCATGAAGTACCTGGTCGATGGCAAGGAGGCCGATGACCCGCAGGTGGAAATCCGTTACCTGCCCTACGACAAGGCGCTCGAATGGGCGAAGGTCCCGCATTCCGATAGCCTGAAGGTGCTTGGCGTTGCCTTTGTCGCGAAGTCCGAAAAAATCGATGCGACCCACACCGGGTTTGTCGTGCTAAATCCGGGAGAGGCGCCCAGGCTGCGCCATGCATCGTCCCAGAAGAAACGCGTCGTGGACCAGCCTTTTGCCGAATATCTTGTAAGCCGCAAGGGGAAACTCCCCGGCATTACCTTGTTCGAATTTATTGCACCGTAATCCTGCTCGTCACACCGAAGCGCCCTCGGCGCAAGGGTGTCCATGGATACTCTTGCTGGACAAAGTCCGGCTGCGGTATGACAGTCTAGTCCCCGTAATCGAATGCCAGGATGGCGACAAGCCCGTGCGTTTTTTCGCCGGAACCCTGCCCTTCGCCGTCTGCGCTTTCAAAAGCGGTCCACGCGTCGGGCATCCACCCGTAGGCGTTTGTCGTCAGTTCCTTCCCGAGGGCGATTTCTGCCGCTTCGATATCTTCCCACTTAATATTCTTGCCGGGAGATATGTAGTAGCGCAGCATCCCGAGCGCCTCCATCGATTCGGGATGGTCGTCGACCAGCTGGTACACGCATTCCTTGTAGCTGTTGCCCGAAAATCTCAGGATGCGGTATAGGCGCTTGCGCCCCAGGAACTTTGAGAGGTCGCCCTGGTGTGTCGCAATCTTTGCCCCGGGTCCGAAAAAGATCGCCAGTTCCCGAAAGATTTCGGAACTTTCTTCCATCAGTGGGGAAAGGTTCTTGATGAGCGATTCTATTTCCGGCATTTCTTAATCCTGATATTCCGTTTCAAATGTTATTTCTTTTGCATGAACGAAAGTTGCGATGCCTTCTCGTAAAGGCGTTCGGCCCGCTGTTTGTTGCCGTCGGATTCACCGTACAGGATGTCGAATATGTCCTTGAGCCCGAGCGGGCCCGAGCCCGACTTGAGCGCATAGACGGTAATGAGGCTCATTACCCCGAGCGAAGAACTGATGATGTCCAGGTCGGTATTCGCGAGCTGGAAAGCCGCCAGCTGGAAGGCGTCATCGGAATTTTCCTTGATGAACCTGTCCAAATCGCCGAGGGTCTTGAACCCCAGATGCTTGAACACGTCCAGGTACTGGCGCAGCGGGGACTTGCTGATTTCGGCCTGGTTTATGGATGCAATGCGGTTGTTGAGCGCATCGAAGGGCTTGAGCTTCAGGTAGTTCGCATACGAATCGCCGTCGAGCGAGACCTCCTCGAAGTTTCCGGTACTCACGAGCGACTGCACGCGGCGCCGGTATTCGTTGATGCCCGTGCGTATCTGGCAGAACTGCTCGTCGGCAAGTTCCAGCAGGCCCGCGAGCCTGTTGATGCTGCGCAGGTATTCCTTCGGGATTTCGACCCCTGACTTGTATCCGGTATCGTGGTCGAGCACCGACCATACGTGTTGCAATGCGGTACGCATCTGCACTTCGAACCGTATGTCGTTTATCTCGGGGTATTCCGGGTCAAAGAAAATTTTTTTCGGGACGCGGCAGATGTAGTGTAGCGAACTGTAGCCGAAACTGTGCAGGTCGTGCATCTTGCGCTTGTCGATGCTGTTTTCCCAGTCCACCTCGAAAGTGTTCCCGACGATTGCCGCAATCTTGTCGACCTCGTCGTAGTAGAACGTGATGACGCGCGCACCCAAAATGTCGGTGAGGTCGCTGAGCGTGTGGTACTTTTCGCCCTTGCGCTCGAGTTTGCCCACGAGGCTCTTCTCGTCCTTGACGCGCGCCTCGATGGCGTTCACGTAGATGTGGTTTTCTGCCATGGCGTTCTCGAGAATCCCGCGCACGACCGTGAGCAGTTTCTCGAACATTGCGTGCTTCTCGCGGAATTCCTCGATAATGAACGTACCCTGCGGATGCAGGCCGTAACTTTCTACAGGAACAACAGGCATGGGGCAAGTCTCCGGCTAGAATTTTTCCAGGATGGAATGTTTCACGAGTTCGAACATTCCCGCAGGCGGGTTTCCCGTCCAGGTGTAGTACATGAGCATGAGGAGTGCCGCGAAGGGCTTCACCTTCTCGTCGATGCTTGCGAGCGGCTCTTCCTTGCCGAAATATTCGGGAACGAAGTAGGTCCAGACCTCGAGCATCTGCGCCGCGCTGATGTGGAACAGCTTCTGCGCAAGTTCGTCGTCGCCCGTGTGCGAAACAAAATAGAGCATGCCCACGTCGTAGAGCGGGTTGCCGTAACTGAAGGCGGAAAGGTCTATCCAGAAGTTCTTTTCGCCGTTCGTGATGATGTTCCCGATGTGCATGTCACCGTGGATGCAGGTGGTCGCCTTCGGTACGCTGTCGATAAACGCCGAGATTTTCGCCTTTTCCTCGTCGGAGTATTCCTTGAGCTTGGTGATTGCCGCGCGGAAGCGGTTCTCTGTCGGGCTGAACAGTTTCGTGTCGCAGGGAATCGCGTGGAGTTTCTTGCATTCGCGGGCGAATTCCTCCGCATAGCGCCGGAGAGTTTCCGGTTCCTGCGAAATTGCGCGGGCAAAGGACTTCTTGGGCGAGATGCGCTCGAATTCCACGCCGATGCGGGTGCCATCCGTTACCAGGCGGTGCGCATGCGGGATATTGATGCCCTTGTCGGCAAGGTTCCATGCCACCTCGAGTTCGCGGTGGGGCTCGCTTATCGGGACAAACGGCGCGTAGAGCTTCATCATCGTCTTGCCGTTCTTGTGGTTGTAGCTTATCGCAGTATAGCCGTCGCCACTTTCCTCGTAGTCGTCCATGTTGATGCGTTCGGGCTTGGGCTCGCCAAAGATTTCGCGGACGAGTTGCCCGAATTCGGTAAAGGCGAATGTGCCCGCCAGTTCGTGCAGTGCGCGCTGGAGCCCGCGGTAGTGCCATTCGTGTTCGGCAACATCCTTCACGTGGAATATATTCCAGATGGCGTCACCCTTTTCCTTGAAGTCGCGGTAAATGGCGCGGGCGTTACTGAGCTTGTCGGAAAGCGCTACGATTTTCGCGTCGCGGCTTGCTTTTGAGAGACGCTCCATCGAGGCCTGCTTGCGGGCATGCCAGGAAGCTTCCTCGGAGACCCCTTCCATAAATACGTCGGATTCCTCTTCTACCAGTTTCGCAACGCGCTCGCCGAATTCACGGCGGATGTCGTCGAGCGTGACATCGGTATCTTCGACCGTATCGTGCAGTGCGGCTGCCGCCAGGAGTTCCTGGTCGCCGGTCATGGTGGCGGCAATCGAGACTGCCTCCATCGGGTGGACAATGTACGGGAAGTCCTTGCCCCGGCGCTCTACGCCCTGGTGCGCCTTTACGGCAAAGACGATTGCCTTGTCAAGTAATGAAGTATCCATGCTTTTGAATGTAGCATATTAGACGAAAGAACGGACCTTCGGCCCTACAGACGAAAGACGAAAGAGAGCCTTTTTTCTAACTTTTCGCCCGAAACATGAACCCGCGTGTAGCGGAAAGGATTAATCTATGTCGAAACTGACTGATTCTCAGGAATGGAAGGCCCTCGAGGCCCACGCCGAAGTCGCCAAGACTTGGCACATGAAGGAACTCTTCGCGAAGGACCCGGCCCGTGCCGAGAAGTTCAGCCTGGAAGCCTGCGGACTCTTCCTGGACTACTCCAAGAACATCATCACCGACGAGACCATGGCTAAGCTCCAGGACCTGCTCAAGTCCGCCAACTTCGAAGACATGCGCAAGAAGTACTTCGCCGGCGAAAAGATTAACACCACCGAAAAGCGCGCCGTGCTCCACACCGCTCTCCGCTACAAGGGTAATGACCCGATTTGCGTCGACGGCAAGGACGTGATGCCCGAAGTTCGCGCAGTTCTCAAGCACATGGAAGACTTCACCCACCTCGTCCGCAGCGGCAAGTGGAAGGGCCACACCGGCAAGTCCATCAAGTACGTGGTGAACATCGGTATCGGCGGTTCCGACCTCGGCCCCGTGATGGTGACCGAAGCCCTCAAGCCGTATGCCGACAAGCCGATTGCCGGCGAATACTCCCCGGAAGTTTACTTCGTTTCTAACATCGACGGCACCCACATGGCCGAAACCCTCAAGAAGGTGAATATCGAAGAAACGCTCTTCATTGTCGCTTCCAAGACCTTCACGACTCTTGAAACTATGACGAACGCCGAAACCGCCAAGGCTGCCGTGCTCAAGGCATTCAATGGCGACGAGAAGTCCATCGCCAAGCACTTCGTGGCGCTCTCCACCAACACCGAGGCCGTCGCTGCCTTCGGTATCGACACCGCCAACATGTTCGAATTCTGGAACTGGGTCGGTGGCCGTTACTCCCTGTGGTCTGCCATCGGTCTTTCGATCGCGCTCCGCATCGGCTTCGAGAACTACATGAAGCTCCACCAGGGCGCCTACGAAATG
>JAEEGK010009887.1_pt1 | contig 22122 bp, 13 predicted proteins | sample 8958771 | NCBI WGS metagenome assembly JAEEGK01 (sample SAMN16246547, study PRJNA631951) | gut metagenome | biome: gut microbiome; feature: rumen; material: SC-attached | host: Bos | place: Iran: Karaj | collected 2018-10 | reverse complement strand
CACCGAGCAGCTCAAGCAGTTCTGCGATCCGGAGGAGGGCAGATTCGGTCTGGACGGCTGGTGGTTCGAGGCAGGTCTTTCCGCAACCTGCGGCGTGCCTTACATCGGCGTTGAGAACGGCAAGCTCGTCAACAACCTGAAGGATCCCGCGATCGCGCGTATGCAGGACTGGATGTTCCAGCTCGGCTCGCAGAATCTGGTTGCAATCGGCGTCGGCGACTTCGGCTGGTCCGAGATGCCGAATTACATCGGCGAGGGCAAGGAGCTCTACTTCCCGGCAGGTCTCTGGAAGATCTACGGCGCAAAGGCAGACTGGTCCAAGGTCTTCGGTGAGAACATCATGTTCGTGCCGATGCCGAAGGATCCGAACGCGAGCGAATACTATATGCCGTGCGGTCTGGACGGCTATGTGCTGCTCAAGGGCGGTCAGAACCCGCAGGGCGTTGCGAAGTTCGCAGCCTGCAAGCGCGTCACGATCACCAATCAGCGCGCAAATGAAATCGCGACCCAGCAGCTGATCGACGACTACGGCTGGACGCAGGAAATGGTCGACATGCGCAAGAAGCTGGACGAGATGGCACAGGCGAATCCGTACTTCGACTTCTTCAACGCGGTTTCGTCCGATGTGTCCACGCTGCTCGACTCCAACGAGAACGGCATCCGCGCCGCCTCGAAGGGTCAGACCCCGTGGAGCGAATCCGTCAGCGCGATCTACTCCGCGATCGACGCATTCCTCAATCAGTACAACGGCTGATCAAACGAAAACCCGGGCTTCCGACAGGGAGCCCGGGCGTTTGTTGTACAGTGAGAAATGAGAAGTGAGGAGTTGTTCCGTCAACCGAGTTTTCACTTCTTCTGCCGATTGAGAGAAACACTGGGAGAATTGCCACATAAGAAGGCGCTTTCGCGCCGTGTGCTGAACGAAGCCGGGAGGCTCCGCGAACAAGCACCCGGAGGAAAATGCCGGCGGGGGCTGCTCCGCGCAAAAACAGCGCTGTCTGCACGGGATGACAGCGCTGTTATTCGGATGGTCTGTAGTTTCATCGGTGAACCGAACTATGCGGAATCACCGGTTCGGACTGTCTGCATTGGAAACACACCCTTTTCAGTATGTTACGGCGGGACGAATTCTCTTGCATACATGGGAATCACATCCTTTTTGCAGATCATGCTGCACGCGCCCGCAGATTGCCCGGCGCGCACGGCGAAATCAGATTTTTCATTCAGTGCCCGGGAAATTCACCCGGAAATGAGCTTCTGCATGGGAAGCACACCCTTTCATAGATTGTGGCACCGAGCGCCGCATCAGAATCGTGCGGCTGAAAGACCTGTCAGCCCATTGGTCTGTACCTCCGTTCTGCCGCCTTCCGTGCGGCTTCTCCTGTGGTTTGATATTATTATATCACAAGTGTGCCGGTTTGTCAAGAGGTTTTGTGAATTTTACATATATTTCATATCTCAACCACAAAATGGTCACAATTCCGGAAAAACAGGGCGGAAAAATGCCGAAAACAGCCGTTGATTGGCAAAATTCGGCATTGCCGTGTGAAAATTATATAAACGCCGGGAGCCTCTGCAACGGGTTTTATGGAATAGTTACAATTTGGTGAAAAGGGCTTGCATTTTGGAAAAAAGAATGCTATAATGTCAGTATGTATATGTGCCGTGTGTGCATTTTAGGCGATTACCTCAGAAACATGACCTGCCGCGCTGCACACCGGACGCATCCTGTACATAATTCAACAAAAGAGGAGAGGTTTGAATGAAATCACTTTTCAAGCGCGTGCTCGCATCCGCGACAGGTACTGTCCTTGTGCTGAGCCAGCTCGCAGCTGTCAACATCAACGCTGCTGACAGTGCAGACGATCTGGTTCTTGACCGTGCATGGCTGACCGATGTTCCGGTTGATGAGCTCCCCACCTATGACCAGCTGCCGATCGTCATTGAGGGCGAAACGGAAGAGGTCGAACCGCTGACATGGGGCGAGTCCATCTGGAATGACAAGCTCGAGACTGCTGTCCTCAGCATCACCGGCGACGCATCCGTGACCAAGTCCACGGCTGTGACCAAGATCAAGGACGCGATCAAGAGACGCCTGAAGTCCACCCGTTATTTCAACGAGGATCAGGCTTCCCGTGCAGTTGATCTGATCACCGATGCAGAGGTCACCCTCACCAAGGACGGCAAGGCACAGGTCGTTGTCAACCTGAACGAGGCTTCCGCACTGTTCGGCGAGGTCGCAGAGAAAAACTGGGAAGAGGACGGCTTCAACGCAGCAGGCGATGTCGTTATCGACTGGAGCGGCTTCAGCATCTCCGGCACCGCGATCATTGATGTCGATTTCAGCGACTATGACAAGACCGCTACATACAATGTCACCATCAATGACGGTGCGAAGACCTATGACGGTCTGACCGCGTTTGCGGAGTATGCCACCAACAAGTTCCTTGAGGCTGAGCAGTATGTCATCGCACAGGCGAAGGCACAGGGCTCCGCAAGCGACAGACTTGAGGAACAGGCTGCAAAGTACGCAAAGCGTCTGCAGGATGCGCTCAACGCCGCAAAGAGACTGGGCGCTGCAGTCAATGCGATCTCCCTGACCGGCACCGATCTCGACGAGACCTATGCCAACTACCTCGCAGCTGTTGACGCAGCGATCACCGCTTCCGGCGTGTCCGACCGCGTTGCCAACAGAGCAAGAACCGAGCTCGCGAAGGCTCCTGAGACCTTCACCGGCGCAATCACCTCCGGCAGAGCAGCAAACTGGATCGACACCGCAGTCGAGGCAGCACAGAAGTTCGCAGCGGACAAGGCTACCATCAACCTGTCCTCCGCAGACGTTGCAGCGATCGTCGACGAGGGTTATGATTACAACATCACCATCCCGAACGGCTATTCGTTCGATGTCGAGTTCAGCCTCACCGATGATCAGAACGATAAGCTGGCTGACGCGATCGTCGCAGCATACGCTGATCAGTGGGCAGCAGACGGCTACGAGTTTGTCGAGGTCATTTCCCACAAGGAAGTCACCGCAAAGGCTGACACCGTCTTCGCTGTTGACGGCGAGGAGCTCTACTACAACGTCGTCCGTGTGATCGACGAGGTCGTTCTGAGAAAGGTCGAGGAGACCACGACCACTGAGGAGACCACGACCTCGACTGAGGAGACCACGACCTCGACCGAGGAGACCACCACGATCTCTGAGACCACGACCACCGAGCCGGGCGTCGTTGTCGGCGATTACAGATATGAGCTCGAGTTCGTCGGCGATGCTGGCGTGAAGGAGCTTGTTTACTGGTCTGAGGAGACCACTCCGTTCGATCTGACCAACCTGTCCGTCAGCATGAAGCTGACCAAGACCAACATCAATGATGCAACTGATGTCACCGTCACCAACACTGATGTGACCGAAGACTTTGCATCGGTTCAGCAGTCTCCGCAGGACTTCGACTTCCACGGCTTTGACTACTATGCACTTGAGATTGCTCTGAAGGACGAGGCTGCTCTGCAGGCAACTCTGACCGAGAAGACCTCTGCCGACGTGACTGCTGCTCTTGTCGAGCGCTACAGCATCGCAAACGGCCAGACCCTCGCAACATTCAACAAGCAGAGCTTCATCACTGTCGTTCTGGTTCTCCGCGGCGACGCGACCCTCGACAATGTGATCGACGCGAAGGATGCGAACGCAATCAACCAGATCAACAACATGATCAACGTTCTGGACGTCGATGTCGAGCAGTTCCAGACCTTTGACGGCTTCCTCTTCGGCAGCGGCAACCCGATCAACCTGCTGAAGTACAGCCACTATGCCGGCGATGCTTACGACGGTCTCGGCTATCTGCTCGCACCGGATGCGAACATCGTTGCACGCCGCTTCAACATGGAGGTCATCGTCGGCGTTGATCCGGAGGAGTACGATTGGGATTCCGAGTATATGATCGGTCACTCCGTCACTCCGCGCACCGAGCTGCACGCTGATCCGTTCGCACAGCTCCGCACCGGCGCAGAGCCCAGAGAGATCACCAATGATCTGTAATCCACAGATACTGAGCACAACAAAAGAGGCACGGTCTTCGGACTGTGCCTCTTTCTTTCCCATGCTGCCGCCGCACCGGCACAGGAACAAAACAGCCCCCGCAGCTGATATGCGGGGGCTTTGTTTATGGGTCTGTGATTATCGCGTGCGGGGCATTTTTCTGCACGCTCACTATGCCGATCTGACAGGACTGCTTTGTCCGGTAGCCCTCCGACACCGCGATCACTTCGCCGTTGCGCGCCTTGAGCCGGAATCGGAATGCGCCGATTTTGTCGGTGTAGAGCTCGAATTTCGGATTCGGCAGGCGGGGCGGGTCAGGCAGCGTCAGGTCGAGCACGACGGTCGTTGCGGCGTTTTTCATCACGCTCGCGATGCCCTTGCGGCAGGCACTCTCGGTGACATATACCTCCGAGGTCGCAATGACTGCGCCGTTTCCGGCTTTCAGGTGAAAGGTGTACCCGGAGCGCACGCGCCGGATCAGAAAGCGACCCATATCACAGGCGGATGGTGAAGGTCGTCTGATCGTCGTTCCAGTGGATATCTGCGAACGGATCGTCATTCGGGTCGCCGGGCGGGGTGTCGTCGTCGCCGGGAGGCGTGTCGGTCGGCGGGGTCTGCCCGCTGCGTGCTGCGGATTCCGCGGCAGCATCGATCTTCGGGATATCGGGTTCCTCGTCGTCAGCGGCAGCTCTGCGCTGTGCCGGGCGGCGCTGTCCCTCCTCCGGGAGCTCGGGCAGATCGCTCAGCAGGCTTGCGCGGTGGCGCGCCTTTGTCTCCTCGGGGGTCTCGCGGGCACGCATCTTGCGCTCGCGCTCCTCGGGCAGATCAGGCAGATCGTCGAGCAGACTTGCACGGTGACGCGCCTTCGTCTCTTCCGGGGTCTCCTTCGCGCGCAGCATCTGCTCGCGCTCTTCCTCGGTGAGTTCCTTCTTCTTGCGGCGGCGGGGCTGCTTCTTCTGCTCCTCCTCCGTTTCATCCGGAATGACCGGGAGCTTTGCCTTCGGGTCGACCGGCACGGACTTTTTCCGTGCTTCAGCGAGCTCGCGCTTGACGCGCTCGGCGTAGGTCAGCTCCTCCTCCTCGTCGAAGGCGACGGGCTTTTTCGGCTGTGCTGCCTCCTCGGGCTCAAGCGGAGCGGGCTTCGGCTCCTGACGCTTTGCGGGCTTCTGCGCAGGACGCGCGGGTGCGTCTTCCTCGCTGCTGCCGGCAGTCGGTGCAAGAAAGATCGCGTCGTCGAGCATTGGCTTGGCAGGCTGCGCAGGCTTTTCACGCTGCGCGGGCTTTTCGGACTGTGCGGCAGGCTGCTGTTCGCCGCCGAAGAGAAATCCGGGGTCGCCCGTCTGTACCTGCTGCCGCTTCTGGCGCTGCGGAACACGCGGTGCCTCCTGAAGCGGTGCAGCAGTCTGCTCCTCCTGACGCTCCTCCGCGAGGAACTGCTCAATGTTGAGCGGCACATACTGCATCATGGCGTGGTGTGACCGCGCGTAGCGCTCGGCGTAGCTGCCGGCTTCCGCGTGCATACGGAACTTGGGGCACTCGACAAACGCATTTTCAGCGATTTCGGTCACAGACGCGGGAATCGCGATATCGGTGATATGCTCGCAGTGGCTGAACGCCGACTGTCCGATGCGGATCACGCCGTCGGGAATGACGATCTTCTCGATGCCGGCGTGATAGAACGCCTCATTGTCGATCTCGGTGATCGTCGCGGGCAGCTTGACGGTCTTCAGGCTGGTGCAGCTCGAGAACATCGCGTGCCCGACCTTCGTAGGTCCCTCGCGGAACACGACGGTCTTAAGGCTGGTGCAGCTATGGAAGATATAGCCGTCGATCTGGCGCAGCGTCGTCGGCAGCTCGATATACTCGAGCTGGTCGCAATAGGAGAATGCGCCGTGCTGGAGCCGGAGTACGCCCTCGGGCAGGCGGATCAGGCGGATCGGGAGCTGCGCGAAGGCAGCCGGACCGACCACGCGCACGCCGACCGGGACATTGACCTCGGGCTGCATGATATTCGCGTGCATGAGGATGTTGGCGCCCGCGATCGTGTAGGGCTCGGTGCGCCGGGTCATCCACGGGGTATACGCAAAGGCGTCGACGCCGATCTCAGTGACCGACTTCGGAATGATGACATCCGTGAGGACGCCGCAGTTTGCAAAGGCGTTGTCGCCGATGCTGATGACGCCGTCGGGGATGATCGCAGCGCGCAGTCCTCCGCGCTCAAAGGCACGCGGTCCGATGCGGTGTACGCCGACCGGGATCGGGCTGTAGCCGTCGGCGCGGATGAGGAATCTGCCGACGATGTAGTGCCCGGCGGTCATGCGGAAGAGCGGCGTGTCGGCGAAGGCATTGCCGTTGATCTCGATGATGCTGTCGGGAATATAGGCTTCACGCAGGCTGGAGCAGCCGCGGAAGGCATTCTGCTGGATATACTTCGGACCCTCGGGGATCACGACCTGCCGCACCGACGAGCATCCGCTGCAGACGCCGTCGCTGATGACCTCGAGCTTGGCGGAGAAGCGCAGCTCGGTCAGCGACATGCAGTCGCGCAGTGCCTCGTTTTCCAGCGTCGCCAGCGTGTCCGGCATATAGAATCTGCGGAGCGCCGTGCAGCTCTGGAAGGCGTTTTTCTCGATCACCTCGATGCCCTGCGGCAGAATGACGTCGATCAGCGGGCAGTCGCGGAAGGCAAACCGCCCGATGCGCCGCAGTGTGCTCGGCAGATAGATGCGCTGGAGCGAGCGGCAGCCGTTGAAGGCATAGGCGCCGATCTCGACGACACCCTCCGGGATGACGACCGAAAGAAGCTGCTTATTCTGCTCGAAGGCATGGTTGCCGATGCGGATGACGCCCTCGGGCACCATGATATCGCGGACATTGTACTCCTGCGTATACTTCTTGAGCACGCCGACCTCGATGAAAAATGCGGGATTGCTGCCGCGCAGCAAGGACGCCTCGCGCTCGGTGTAGCAGAGAATGCCGCGCTCCTTTGCAAACTGGTGCGCGACACTGCCCGTGACGGTCGTCACGACCTTGAGTGCGGGGTTTGTGCCGAAGGCATAGGGGTGCAGCTTGGTCACGGAGGGCGGAATGATGACGCTCTTGAGCTCCGTACAGCCCTCAAAGGCGTCCTCACAGATCTCGGTGACGGTCTCGGGAATGTAGATCTGCGTCAGCGACGTGCAGCAGGCAAATGCCTCGCGCCCGATCGTTTTGAGCCCGGGCTGCAGCTTGACGCTGGTGAGTGCGGTGCACGCATAAAATGCGCGGTTGTCAATATGCTCGATACCGGCGGGCACGGTGATCTCCTCGAGGTGCGAGCAGCCCGAAAAGGTGCCGCGCTCGACGGATGTGAGCCCTGCCGAAAGGGTGACCCTGCGCAGTGCGCTGCAGTTGCAGAATGCCCATGCGCCGACGACCTCGACACTGTCGGGGAGCGTGACGGAACGGAGCACATGGCAGCCGTCGAAGGCATTCGTGCCGATCTCGCGGAGCCCCTCGCTCAATTCGACGGACTCGAGCTCGGCGCAGAGCGCAAATGCGCGCTCGCCGATCAGCCTGACAGACTGCGGAATATGGACACTGCTGACCTCGGACATGGAAAATGCCTCGTCCGCGATCGAGGTAACGCTTTTGGGGACAGAGAGTGTCTCGCCCTGTTTGCGGATGCCAAGCCGCTCCAGCGCGCCGGTACCTTCATATTTCAGCAAAACGCCGCCTTTTATTTTGAATCCCATCTTGCGCCTCCTGAAAAATGATGTGCGATAATCGAAAGCTATCCAAAATACTGCTATCTTACTCATTATACCATAGATCCGGACGTTTTTCAAGCAAATTGCGCTGACCGGTCTGTAGAATTATTTTGTGTACTTTTGGGTATTTTGCACAGAATCTGAGCGGGAGTGCGCATCCGATGCTGTAAAACAGCGCCCGGAACAGTCAAAATGACGAAATTTGCGCGCAGCACGGAGCTTGTTGATATACTTCCCTGCAAGAAAAGTGTTCCTGCGAAATGAATGCGGATTGATCTGAGCAGCATAATTCCTGAAAGGGACTAATAATATAGTATCCGAAGGGGACCGGGGCCGCGTCTGCAGTCTGCGGCGGAGCTGCGCGGTTCTCACAGAAATACCGGGTTCCGTGTCAAAAATCAATACTGAAATCGGAATGTTTTTGCACATTTTGCAGAATCGAAAATAAAAGCGGTTCGATTTTAGTCGCTTTGCACAATCCGTGTCCGGATTTTTTGGCGGAGGGCATGTTGATTTTTTCGTGAAAATGATTGACTTTTGAGCGGGTATGTGCTATAATAAGTTATCAGATAATAACTAGAGGTATCAGTGTTTCCGGGAGGTGTGACGTATCAGCGACGATCTCCGCCGAGAGGAACAGGCAACGGAGGCGGCAGAGCCGACCGGCGCGGGTTACCGCATCTTCTCCGTTGTGCGGACGGTCTTTGTGTATCTGTTCGCAGCTGCTGTGATCGTCGCAGCGCTGCTCTTTGCCGCAGACCGCAGCCCGCAGAAATCCTTATTCGGTATCCGATATTATACAGTATTGACGCCCTCGATGGAGCCGACCTACAGCGTCGGAGACATGGTCTTTGTGCAGCTGCGCAATGCCGACCGGATTTTTGAGGGCGATGTCATAACCTTCAACCCGTCAGAGAACGGCGATGCCTATCTGACGCACCGTGTGACGCAGAAGCTCGAGAACTACGAGGGCAGCGGGGTCACCTGCTTCCGCACGAAGGGCGACGCGAACGATTCCGAGGACAGCTTCCTGATCGACGAGAAGCGTGTGATCGGCACGGTGAAATTCTGCATTCCGAAGCTGGGCTATATTGTCCGCTTCGTCCAGCTCCGGTGGTATTTCGTGCTGCCGCTGCTGGCACTGATCTGGCTTTTCTTCCGCCTGCTGCGCATGTATTTTGCGCCGCCGGAGGATGAAGAAGATAATGAAGCCGAGGCTGAAAAGCCGGCCGCTGCGGTGTCTGTGCCGGGCACTGAGGCGGCTGTGCCCGAGGCGGAGGCTGAGAAGAAGTAAACACATTGCTACAGAAAGGGAGTTTACTATGAGCAAGAAGAAGCAGAGCAGAAAAGAAAAGCGCGTGCTGATCGCTGCACTGGTCGTTGCCGGTGTGATCACCGCGGGCAGCACCTTTGCGTGGTTCACCAGCAAGGATGAGGTCACGAACAGACTGAGCGCGAGCGCGAGCTACAATGTGAGCATCGCTGAAGATTTCCAGCCGCCTGAGGACTGGATTCCCGGTCAGGAAGTCAACAAGGACGTTTCTGCCGTCAATACCGGAAATGTTGATGCGTTTGTCAGAATGTGGCTCGGCGGTCAGATGAGACTGCTGTCTGAGGCAACACCGAGCGTGGATGCTTCCACAGGTACTCCTACGGCAAGTCTGACTGCAACTACAGATCAGGATAAAATCGATTTGGGCTTAACTTATTATAACGGAACAACCTATTATAAGACATTAAGCACCGAAAAGATTGACAATCCGAAGGATGCAGACCATGCAGCAGCAGGGACGGAGACCGCAGATCCTGTTTCCGGTGAAAATACTCCGGCACAGTTCAGCGAAGTGCAGTCTATGCAGGCTGGCGGTGTGCTCGTTTATGCTCCGGCAGGTGCGGCATATCACTGGACACTGGAGCAGGCAACGGAGCTTCCGGTTTATACTCCGGGAGTTGCCGCTGATCCGACCGCCGATCCTCCGGTTGAAGCTACTCCTGCTGATACAACAATGACTAACCTTGCAAAAGGTACTGTAGTCGGCAATTCCACCACAACTGAGGCTGGTGCTACGAAACTTGCTCCGGCATCTGGCAGTGATACTAATTACTACGGCGCTATTGATGCCTCCACATTCCAGCCTGAGACGACCGGTCTGTACCTCTTCCGCAGAAATGTCGCTGAGACTGCTGACGGCACACCGAATACCTACGAGTACAGCGGCTACTACTATGATGCAGATGAGGACGTTTACTTTGCACTGCACACCGGCACAGGTGCAAACGGTCACTCTGACTATGTCCTGCCGACCGGCGCCGTGACGGAGAACAACTCTGCTGCTCCGAGTGCAGATCAGGTTCTGCCGGTGACAGTTGCGGCTAATAAGGTGTATCTGTACACTGCATCTGAGCAGGTTATTAACACCGGCGTCGGTGATACAAATCTGATTTGGGCATATGACGCCGCCAATAGCAAGTTCACGGTTACCTACAAAGGCGCGGATGCTGCTGCCGGCGCAACGGCGGATGATATTGTTATTGACATTGCACTTGCAAACATCGGTACGGCCTCCGAAAAATGGACTGCATTCGGCACCGATCATCTGACCACCTTCTACTACAACAACGACGTGGAAGCGGGTGACACCACAGCGAAGCTCGTTGACAGTGTGAAGCTCGCTGATGCTACAAAGCAACAGGCTTACCTTGCATTTGACTTCGACCTTGACGTCTTCCTTGAGTCTGTTCAGGTGACTATGGACGAAGCGGGCAAGGAGAAGACGACTCCGGTCAACAAATGGGATGCTACTACTGAGGGTGCTCCCGCTACGGCGATTAACACCGGCGCAAAGCCGTCCAGCGGTGATGACGCTGCAACCTACACCGGCACTTCTGAAATCAGTGTTGTCGGTTGGGGAGCACACACCTAATCACCCCCCGCACAATCCGGCACAAAACTGAATAAGACATGAAAGGGAGGAGGCGGCTTGATGCGTGCGAAACGACAGTTTGCAGCACTGGTAAGCAGCCTCCTCCTTTTTTCCTGCATGAGCCTCACGGCTTTTGCGGAGGTCGCTTTACCCGAGGGCGCAGTAAAGGGGCTTCCGGAGAAGCTGACCGCCATGGACTCCGACGGCAATGTCGTCAGCTCCAGCACCGGCGAATACTTCTTCCGCGTGGAGAACATGGAGTACGGCGTCACCTACACCAAGGACGTCCAGCTCATGAACCTGCGCGACGACAAATCCTATCACATCTATTTCTATGTCGAGCCGCTCTGGAAGGACGGCGAGATCGACCTCGAAAAGGGCTGCGAGTGCACCTTCTGGCTCGACGGCACCGAGTTCTACCGCGGCACCGTCACCGGCGAGGGCAATTTCGACCTGACCAAGCAGGTCTACGACTGCGGGCTCTATGCCCCCGGCGACAGTCATACGCTGAAATGCGCGGTCGTCTGGAATGACCTCGATGTGCTCGTCGGCGTCGACAACGGGCACCGCCTTGTCGATATCAACGGCACGCATGTGCTCGTCGGACCCGATGAATCGGGCTATGTCGAGGGGCAGATCGAATTCAAGTGGATTTTCTACGCCGCCGTCGACGAGGACTACGACCCGCCGAAAACCGGTCTGTTTGCCGGCGACCACAGCTTCTGGCTGCTCTGCATTGCCGTGCTGACTGTCCTGATCATCGGCATGCTGATTCTCGTGCTGCTCAAGCGCCGGCGCGGGAGCAGGCGAAAGTCATGAAGCGGGGCGTGCTGCTCGGCGCGACCGTGCTGCTGGCAGGACTGCTCTGCTGGTGCGCGTATCGCTATTATTCCGAGGCGATTTTGCCCGAAAAGCAGCTCGACGATGCAAATGAACAGCAGCTCACGCTGTTTTCGGAGATTCGCCCGCAGACCGATGCACAGGACTCCGGCACTTCGGCGCAGGATGCCCCGCTGACCGAGGCAGAAAAGGTCAATCCGGGCGTTGTCGGCTGGGTGCGGATCCCCGGCACCGTGATCGATTATCCGATCGCACAGGGTGATGACAATGCGTTCTATCTGTCGCACGGCTTCGACGGGCAGGAAAACGGCAAGCTCGGCTGTCCGTTTCTGGACTATCGCTGTCAACCGGATTTTTCCGGCTTCAATTCCATCGTGTATGCGCACCATCTGAAGAACCACCGCATGTTTGCAGATATTTCGCTGTTTGCAGACCGCGCGTTCATGCAGAATCATCCGCAGGGCTATCTCACCCTCGCGGACGGCGTGCACACCGTGACTTTTTTCGCCTATCTGAATGTTCCCTCCACGGCGCCTGCCTATCACGCGGTGTTTGTCACGGAGGCGGAAAAACAGGACTATGTGTCGTATATTTTTTCAGAGGCGAAGTACACACAGGCATTGGGCGCCGAAGAGATCGGCACGGATGCCCGCCTGCTCCTTCTTTCCACCTGCACCTATGAATTTGACAACGCAAGAGGCATTCTTGCGGGTCTGATCTCGTCATAATACCGTTTTCTCAGCTGAATGCGCCCCCATGCGTTCGGCTGTGTTCATAATCATCTCCCGGCGTACTGCGCCTTATCATAAGATCAAAGAATCATGAATAATGACAGCATCTGATTTCATGCATGGGGGAATTGGGTGCTTTTTTGCGTTGATAGCATGACAAAACAACAAGCTGTGAAAGCCGTCAGCAGCGTTTTCAATCTGATCTACCGCGTCATATCCACAGCGGTCGTGACGCTTGCCGTGCTGCTGGGCATCCTGTATCTGTGCGGCATCCGCCTGTATCATGTGAAGTCCGGCTCAATGGGGGAGCTGCTTCCCGTCGGGTGCATGTGCTTTGTGAATACCAAAACGCCCTATGACAGCATCCGGACCGGTGATGTGATCTCCTTCCGCGTGTCGGAGGATATGCGCGTGACACACAGGGCTGTGCGCATCACGGAGGACGGGATCGTCACAAGGGGCGATGAAAACGATACGGAGGACCCCGATCCTGTGACACAGGAGAATTACATCGGGAAAACGGTGTTTGCGCTGCCCTATGTCGGCAGAATGCTGGGCGGCTTGCACACATTGCCCGGGAAGATCATGCTTGCTGCGGCAGTCGTTGTCCTGCTGCTCTCCGGCATCGTGTACAGACGCATCAACGAAGAATCTTAACGGAAGGGAGGGATTCCTGTGAACCGCATCATTCAGTGTGTGAACCGTATTTTTCACGGCAACAGACGGCAAATGTTTACGGCAGGTGCGGCGGCATTTATTGTCTATGTTCTGCTGCTGACAGGGATTTTCTCCTATTTCCACAGCGAGGATACTGTCACGAACAAAATCTCTGCCAAAAACGGGCATCTGACAATCCTTGAGCCGCTCTGGGATCAGGAGGGGCAGGAGATGGCAGCCGGCTGCGAGCCGGGCATGACCGTCAAAAAGAACCCCTATGCCTTCAATGACGGGCAGGTTGACCTGTATATCCGGATGAATATCACGGTCAAGCTCGACGAATATACCGGGTATCTCAGCGATTATTCGGCGGGCGAAACACCGCCTGCGGGCTGGGTCGGCGCACCGACGGATGTCTCCAGACTGCGCGCCGTTCTCAACGCGATCTATTTGCAGGACGGAACCAGATTCCTGAACCTGAATGCTGCGAGCGACACGGTCTCGGAATGGACGGCAGCGTCGAACAATCCGGATTACATCGCAGCGGAGCCGGCTGTTGTCTATGATGCGGATGCGGAAACCTATACGCTTTCGTTCTATTACATCGACAAAAAAGACGCGGCTCAGAACATGAAGGTCGTCAAGCCGGAGGAAAACACCGTGGAGCTCTTCCGCGAGCTGCGCCTGCCGATCTACAAAAAAGACTGGCTCGGCGTTTTTGATACGCCCTATACGATTACGGTCTGGGCGGAGGGCATCCCAGTGCAGCCGGACGCGGTGCTGACACAGCAGGAAGCGGTGTCTGAATTCCCGCCGCGAAGCTGAGCGGCTGCGGGGAATCCGCAAATCTTTTCAGGAAGGGAGTTGGCGAAATGTTCAGACGATTCGGAAGCCGTGTGCTTTGTGCGGCAGCGGCAGCAGTGCTGGCATCGTCCAATCTGAGCGTCATGACGCCGGTATTTGCCGAGGTCACGGATTTCTGTCATATGAGCTTTGAGCTGCACCCGGATCGGGAGAACAGCGAAAAGACCGTGACGCTGGAGGGGCTTGTGCCGGTCGGCGCGAGTGCCCATGCCGAGGATGTTTCCGAGGATTACGACTGCATCGCCGCTTATGATATCTGCATCCGCAGCGGCTGGCGGGAGTATCAGCCCGACAGCGACCGCCCGATCTATGTGGAGATCAATGACCCCGCGATTCTTTCCGGCGACGGCGTTTCGCTCTGGCATATCACCGATGACGGTGTGCGCGAGCAGGTGCATAATACCACCGTTGAGGACGGAAAAGTCGGCTTTTATGCAACCGGCTTCAGTGTGTATGAGCTCGTGGAGATGCCGGTGACCGATGAAACCGGCTGGCAGCGGATCACGGATGTTTCCCAGCTTGCAAGCTTCGGGGAAGGCACAAGCGGGCTTTACATGGGATACAACAAAACGAGACAAGGGTTTGACGAGACCTGCGGCTTCTATTTTAAGGACAGCGATTATAAGCCAAAAGCAAATGAGAGCAGAACCGGTATCAAAAAAACCAAGGAGGGTACCAATCTGCCGACCGACATCAACAAGGCGATTGATGAATTGGAGGCAGTTCCGTATTATTTTGAGCCGGTCGCCGGAACAACAAATCAGTTTTATGTTTACTGCAAAAAGGGCAGAGACAAGTATTATATATACACTCCGCAGGAGGGTAGTCTGAACCTGACAACGAATTTCAGTCAGGCAACAAAATACAAGATTGATGAGGCCGGTACAGGATTATTTGTTGTGACCTCCGTTGGCACCACGAACAGAAACAAATGGAATATGCAGGGCGAAGAGGGCGGAGGCGGCTTCGCTCTGTATACGAATGCGACAAACATCAGCTTCTGGCATTATGTCGGGTTTGCGGAAAGCTGGCTCGACGGCAGTTCGCATGCGGTCATGTATCAGACGGACGGTACGACAGGCTGCGGTCTGATGGCGGAGGATCCGAATTTCGCGCATATGTTCAGGGTCACAACACGCGAATCAGACAACAACGACAATGACCGCACCCTGTATATCAGCGCGGAAGAGGATATCACGGAGTGGACGTTCGACCACGTGAGTGAGGACAACTACCGGCTTTCCGCAGAGGTAAACGGCAGCACCGTCTATCTCTGCAACAACAACGGTACGCTGACACTGACCGCAGACAGCTCCGACCCCGGCACAGAGTTCCGGATCGTTACAACTGCCCACAACATTTTCAAGCTGGAATGCGCGAACGGCTATCTCTGCTGTGACCCGGATACCGGCTTTTATATCGGCGAAGGCGGTGTAAAGCTTCAGTTTGTCGAAAAAACGATCTTTTCCGGATCGGACAATGTTACCTATACGGCGACCCGCATCAGCGTCTCCGACCGGGTCAATGCCCACGACAACGCAGAGCTGATCGTCTATACCCGTCTCTGGAACGATGTCACGAAGAAATACGAGTTCTATCTGCTGGATGCAGACGGCAATCTCGTTCCCTGCTACGCCTCCGGCGATAAGCTGATGTGGCTGGGCGACGCCACCAACAAGGTGCTGTGGAAGTATTCCGTCTATTCGGATGCAAACGGCGAAAACGGCTACTACGAGCTTCAGAACACCTATTCCGGGAAGTATATCGCGCCGCAGATTTCCGGGCAGACGCTTCAGGACAGCACCATCGGTATTCTGATGCAGGGACGCGACAACAAGCGCATTCAGGAGACCGACGGCGAAGGAAATCCGGTCTTTAACGCGGACGGCAGCCCCAAATACAAGCAGGTGTATGACAGCGAAACCGGAGACCCGGTGCTGGATGAGCGCGGCAACCCCGTTTATGAATATGAAGCGGGCGAGTACTACTCCGATATTCTCGCGTGGGACGGGTATTACATGGACTATGCCTCTCTGATCGGCAGGCTCTGGTACGACGACCCGAGCAACCCCGACACCAAGCACGTCGAGCTGACCTCCGGCGTCATGGCGGATGCAGTCTCGTTCTATTTCGCTACACTGGATGAGCTGGATCAGCTGACTACCACAAAGACGCTGCACACCGTTGAGACCATCGACAATGACGACTACGGCATTGAAATGAAGATGATCAACTATGACGAAATCTCAGGAACCCAGGGTTCTGCATATGCAAGCTGGGTGACGCAGACCTTCTTTAATAAAAATAAAGATCAGCAGAAGCTGCTGTCCACAAATCTGGTGGGCGGCGATGAAGGCTATCCGACCGTCATACTTGCAGGCTCACAGAATCCGGAGTTCAGTCAGGCTTTTTCCGGCGCAGTCCCGGTTGACAATCTGTTCATCAAGAGCGTTCACGATGCGACCGGTTATTTTGAGTATGACTCCACACAGAATTATGCGACGCTCAACGGCGGGCAGTCGGCAGCCGGCGTGTATAACGGTACGCAGACAATGGACGGCGGTGTGAATACCTTTACCGTTTTTCAGGAGCTCGGTTCTGACGGTCAGACTTCCACTACGCATCTGCACGGGCAGTTTATGCCGTATAATTACATCAGACCGGATCAGCTCACCGGTACTCTGAATGAGTACGGCTTTGATGCGCGACTGAATCAGTCTCAAACCGGACTTCTTTCACCGAACGATCCCCGGAGATATGAGCCGCTGTATCAGGTGAAGAATCTCAACGGCGGTACGAATCCGGACTACTACTTCGGCATGGAGCTGACGGCAAAATTCGTGCAGACACCGAACGGTCTGGATTCCTGGGGGCATGACATCATCTTCGAGTTCACCGGTGACGACGACTTCTGGCTCTATGTGGACGGCGAGCTGGTCATCGACCTCGGCGGCGTTCACTCCGCACAGCACGGTCTGGTCAATTTCCGCACCGGCTATGTGGAATATGACAAGAATGACAAAGGAGAGGAAATAAAGACCTCGCTGTATGATCTGTTCGCGGCGCATTACGACGAACGGATCGCACGCGGGGAGATGACTGCGGAGGAGAAAACCGCAAAGCTCAACGAGATTTTCGAGGAGAAGAACGGGAAGCAAATCTTCAGGGACTACACCAGCCACACGATGCGCATCTTCTACATGGAGCGCGGCGCGGGTGCATCGAACCTCTATATGCACTTCAACCTCTCCTCCGTGCAGAAGGGCAATGTGCTCTTTTCCAAGGAGCTGAGCGGCGACCCGAATGACCTCGCCGACATCGACTACAAGCTCGTGCAGTTCCCCTTCCAGGTGCTTTACAGCACCTATGAACCGTGCAGCCCGGATGACCCCGAATGCCCGGAGGATGTCCATTGGCTCCCGCTCGGAAACGACTCGGAGATCGGCTGCACCTACCAGAATTCCACGCAGAAGGTCAGCTTTGTCCCCAGCTATACGCCGCCCGGTTCATCCGAGGAATTTGAAAACGTCTTCTTCCTGAGCCCGGGCAGAGCGGTCGAAATCCACTTCCCAAGCGATGCGATCTGGTATAAGATCATCGAGTGCGCTGCGGATTCGTCCATCTATGACGAGATCAAGATCAACAATGTGCCTACAGAGGGAGAGACGATCGTCGGAACACTCAAAAAGTATGTCACCGGTGCTGCCACCGCAGAGCAGCGTGTGTCTGTCAATTATGACAACCATGTCAAGGAGGGCAATATCCGGCAGCTCAAGTTCAAGAAGGTGCTCTTTGACGAGAATTACGACGAAACCGGGAACGCGGACAACAGCGCGAACAAGCTCTATTTCAACAAGAATCTGAACTCAGAGCTGGACGATGACCGGATCGACAAAACGGTCTTCAAGTTCCGCCTCTATCTCTCGAACGGCGCGACCAACATCCTCGAGCCGGCAAATCTGGTCAAGTACTATGTGACCGACTCCGCAAACCGGCTCTGCAAATGGGATGCGCCGAATCAGAAGTATGTCCGCTATACCGAAGAACCGTACGGGGCGGACGGCATCGACGTCAATGATGCTGCCGTCATGGCTGCGCTGACGGATGCGGTCAAGCGCGATGTGGTCTTCCACACCTCGCCCTACGGCGCAATCGACTGCATCCCTTCGGATTTCATCGTGGTCGTTCCGGGAATTCCCGCCGGCACATACTTCTGGGTCGATGAGCGCGACTATGAGATCCCGCTCGGCTATGACAACATCAACTATCTCAATGTCCAGGGCGATCACTTTCAAAACTCCTATTTCGATGTCGCTCCGGACGAATATGTGATCTCCGACGGCAGAACGCCGAAGGAGAACAGCATCGGAAAGATCCGTGCGGGCGAAATGGCGAAAATGGATATCAACAACCGCCGCGCCTTCGGTCTGCGTGCAAACAAGGTCTGGAACGACACCGACTTTGTGAAGCTCGAGGACCATGCGGATATCTACGTCGCGGTGTTTGTGACAGGAGACACCCCCGGAATCTACAGCTATGTTCCGGGAACGGTGCGGCAAATCCACTCCGCAAACGGGCTGACGGAGGATTATCTCTTCAAAAAGCTCCAGCCGGGGAAAACCGTCGCGGACTATCAGATCTTCGAGGTCGAGATGCCGGCAGGGACAATGCTGACCAAGCGCACGAATGTCGAAGATAATCTGCTCAGCGAACACTGGGATTTCATGGACGGCAACTCGCAGATCATCCAACCGATCAGCAAGGCGAACGGCTCCACCGTGCTGAGCGACACTTATGTGGTTCACTACAACGAGGCAACGGGCGGCGACCCGAAATACGGGAAGCCGTATCCGGACAGCGAATTTGCGAATGTCCGAATTGACACAATCAACAACAACCGCAAGGGCGGTCTGGTCATCAATTTGAATCACTGGAATACCGGTACTGTCGATTCGGATGACGATGCGGAAAACGGCGATGTCGGTCTGGGCGGCGGCGTGTTTGAGCTGCGCTGCGAAGGCGAGTCCGAAGCAATCGGAACCTTTACCTCGAAGCCCGGCGGCAATGTCACGATCATGTACGCCGTCGACCCGACAAAAACCTATACGCTGACACAGATCAAGGCTCCGACCGGCTTTATCGGGATGGCGCGGCCCATCAGCTTCAAAGTCAGAATGACAGGCGACGGCGAGAAGGGCATTGTCGAGTGGTTAAACCCCAACGACAGCGACATTGACACGACCCGTACCGATCACGCAGGCTGGGCAGAGTACAAGAACAAGACATTGAGCGTAAACAATGAGGAGAATATCGTCGCAGAGATTGATATTTTCAACAAGCCCTATACGTTCGCGGCGTTCAAGCAGGACAGAGACACCGGTGTGTTCCTCAACGGTGCGAGCTTCTCGCTCCACAAGGAGGTCATCAGCTTCAGCGGTCCGATGATGGACTTCACCCCGATTCCGGGCTACGGCGACGACAGCGACAATGACGGCAACCCCGATTATCTCGTTTCACAGGATATGACGGTGAACGGCGAGCTTCATACAGGCGTGATTCCGAAGATCGACAGCACGCTCCCGGAGGGCATCTACTATCTTGTCGAGGACATTCCTCCGGAGGGCTATGAGCCGATTGAAACCGGAATCAACTACTTCCGCTTCCAGATTACCGCGATGGACGGTCCGGTGCTCCTGAGCGGCGGACAGACCGCAGAATTGACGCACAACCCGGAGGATCTGTATGACCCGGACACGGCGGTTGATGAAGTGACCTATACGCTCAAGGTGATGAACAAGCGCTCGATCACGGACTACTACTTCGACATCGAGAAAATTGCGCTGCTGGACAAAAATGTTCACGGTGCAGAAAACGATCCGAATCAGAAATTCGTATTTCTGGTCGAGCATTTCGACGAGCCCTATTCTGATTCTGCTGTACCTGCGGACAGCTTCTATGTGACCGTCAACTGCAAAAGCGCGGATGCGCTGCAAGCCTATCCCTATTCCGGCAACCTTTCCGCCGGCGTCGGCAAGCACTATGATGCGGAAACGAACACGGTCAGAAGAACCTACACCGATCAGAACGGCGACACACAGACCTATACCTATCCCGCTGCGATCTTTGAAGGCAAGCAGACGGTTCATGTCCGGCAGAAGGGCGTCTACCGCATCTCCGAGGTCAGCTCGTGGTCCGGCACAGACTACGACTTCTGGGAGCAGTCGAACATCTATCAGAACGGCATCGGCGATGCAATCCGCCAGAAGCAGACCGACGGCTATGTGATCTTCTCAGTTGATGAGGTGCATGCGGATCGCTTCAAGGATCCGAGCTATACGGAGAACGGCGTGACCAAATATCGCCCGCTCGCGAGCTTTACCAACTGCGAAACCGAATACGCATACCTCAGCGCACAGGCGTATGCCGAGAACAGTATTTTCCGGAGAGACTGAACGAAAGGAGGCGGTGTCATGAACAGGAACCGGCGATCCGGCATCATCATCGGCGTTTCCATAGCCGCACTGTTTCTGATGCCGCTGCTCGTGCTCGCTGCGATCTACCTGAGCGGCAGCCGCGAAAATGTCTTTCAGCCGGGCAGCGCCGCAATTCAGATCAAGGAGGGCAGCAGCAAGGGCGACCGGCTTGAAAACTCGTATCTCTGGACGGAAGGCGGCGGGGATGTCTATTATGCGGAAAAGCCTGCCGCTGTCCACGACGTCCGGAACAGGAACGACGAATATCTCCGCGTGCGGTTCGTGCCGATGTGGCTGGATGAATCCGGCTGTGTCATCGGCGGGCAGCCCGAGTTTTCCGACTACAGCAGCATCCTGCTCAATGCCGCGGGAACGGCACTGCTGTTTCAGGACAACGAGGGCCCTGCCAACACGCTGCTGACACTGGAGCTGGCAGAAAACTGGCAGCAGGACTGGATCCTCCACACCGAATCGGGAAAGCCTGAGGAGACCTGCTTCTACTACAAGGGGCTGCTCCGCGCGGACAAAACCACGCCCGACCTGATTACAAGGGTCGTAATCCCGCAATCTGTTTACGACAGCACCGACACAATGACATTCCGGCTGGATGTCCTTGCGGATGCCGTTCAGCAGTACGGCGGCGCGACCTCCGAACGTGATTGGGCAGAGAACCCGGCAGTAACCACGGCAGCGGAACCGTAGAACAGACAAGGCGGCAAAAGAGGACAATTCCTCCGATGCCGCCCGTTTTTTGCCGCGAAAATGCAAAACACCGTTGCAATTTGCGGCGCAGTGTGGTAGAATATAGCTGTGCGCACATGCGCGGGAATACTGCTCTGAATGGAAGGGAAATCATGCAAATACTGAAAAAACACGGCTTCAAGCTGCTGATGCTCCTGCTGATTCTGGCGTTTGCAGGCGGCTGGGCGCTGATCTGGAAGCGCATCGGCGACGCGATGGACAGTGCCGCCGAGGATCAGGCATACACCGGATTTCTGTACGACGGCGCATATTACACGAGATGCAGCGCCGAAGTGCTCGCACGGTATACCGATCAGACCGCCCCGGATGCGTCGTGCCGCGGCGAATCCGTCGGCGATGTGGAATTTGAGACCGAAGCCGGAACGCTCTACTGTGAGGCATATAGCTGCACGCTGGTGCCGGAGCACGAGCCCCCGGCGCTGCTCATGCTCGACCGCCCCGGCGACCCGGTCTACGAGCTGAGCGGGTTTCAGTCGCTCGATGACGCCCCCTCTGCGGCGGCGGTCTGTGCGGCTTACGGCATCGCATCTGCGGACGACCTCAGCAGCGTGCGCATCACCGAGGGCGACGGCACGCCGATCGACGAGATCACCGCAGCAGACGACCTAGCCGCGTTTTATGCGAAGCTGACCGCGCTCGGCGAAGATATCGGGCGCGCGGGCATGGCACAGGCGTATTATGATGTGTATCTCGAGAAATACGGCGAGAGCGGCGGCATATCGCTCGAAAACGGCGAGATTCGGTTTGCTGACAAGGAGACCGAGACGCAGGCGATGGCGCTGTGGTCGGAGGGGCTCTGTCTGGTGACGATCCGGCTGAAAAGCGGCTTGCAGCTGCGCGATCTGGTCTATGCGCCGGTGCCGAAGGTGTTTGCGGTTTACGGCAGCTACCGCCTGACAGAACCGTTCTTTTCGTAAATTTGAAATGAGAAGTGAGAAATGAGAAATGAAGCGGTCCGCTTCCGCGGAGGGTCGAAAACCCGTCGGCGTATGGGGTACCGCAATTTCTCATTTCTCATTTTCAGTGAAAACAGGAGGCAGCTCGTCGCTGCCTCCTGTCAGTTTGTCGATAAAGTGCTTTTGATGT
>JAEEGK010009885.1_pt1 | contig 22123 bp, 13 predicted proteins | sample 8958771 | NCBI WGS metagenome assembly JAEEGK01 (sample SAMN16246547, study PRJNA631951) | gut metagenome | biome: gut microbiome; feature: rumen; material: SC-attached | host: Bos | place: Iran: Karaj | collected 2018-10 | reverse complement strand
ATAATTAAAAAATTTATGTAATGTGAAATAGTTAATTAATTAATTAATTTATATTAAATATTTTTAAATAATTAAAGAAAAAAAGATCTAAGTTAAGAAAAGCTTTGTTTTTTTATTCATATTTATTAAAATAATTAAAAAACACAATAAGATAAGGAAAACATAGTGAACTTCTAATTCAAAGAAAGTGATTATAAATTATTAAAAGATTTTAGTATTTTCTAATATTAAAAGTAAAAATATTATTATATCAAATAAATTAAATTGGATATTATCCTCAAACTAAAATATTAAATTTAAAAAACATTAATTTTTATTTACAAATTTTATTTGCTAATTATATAATTATTGAATATTATAATTGTGGCAATATATAATAAATTATATAATAATTGCAATAATAATTTATAAATATATATGATACTGACTTAAACAATTTTTATTTCTAATATAAAATTCATAATAAGAAGAATAAGAATAGAAATTTATTGAAGAATTATTTAAATATAAAAAATCTTCAACTTTTTTTACAGAATCACAAATAATAAAATCATATTCTTGATTAAAATATTTCCATTATAATCATCAATTATAAATTGAATTGATTTAATTAAATTGTTTGATTCTATTGAAAATACAATATCTTTTTTTAATAAAGTTATATTATTATGAACAATACCATTTAAATTACATAATATTTCTTTATCAACGAAATTTTTATTTATTTCTTTAAAAAAATTATTGTCTGAATTTAAGTTAATTTCAATTAAAATTGAAGAAGTATTATTATTTGATAATAAAATTGTTGGATTTTCCCATATAATAATCTTGTTTTCTTTTATAATATTTGGTATTGGAAAATTTATTCTTTTATTTAATAATTTATCTTCTTCTTCATTTACTTTTTTTTCTATTAAATTTAATAAAGTTACTCTATTTATTATTTTATTAAAATCTTCTTTTTTTTAATTAAATTTATTGTTTGATGAGTTGAGGAATTATTATAATAAAATGTATTATAGTTTTTATTAAAACAATATTCAATATTTTATTCTTTATCATTATATTTAGAATAAAATTTGAACAGTTTATTAAACAATTTATGCAATCTTTATGGAAATTATTTTTCCCTTTTGATAAGGAGATTTTCGATTGTATATTTTCTTTTAAGTTTTCTTTTGATGAAATCGTATTATCTTTATTAAATTTATTTTCCATTTCTTTTATAATTATTTTTAATTGTCAAATAATAAAAAATATTATATTTTACTGTTTTATTATATTTGATTAAACCCTTTATAAAAATATTTATTTTTAAAGTTAAAAAACTCTTTATATATATATTTTTTATAAATATTCATTTCTTTATGTGGAAAAAAATAAAATAAAAAATTATATGTAAAAATAATAATTGAATTTAAAATTTTTTTTTACTTTTTTACAAATTACCTTTTATTTTTCTATTATTTTTTAATATTTGAAATTAATTTTATTGGACAAATATTTGTAGTTTCTATTATATCTTTTACTGGAGTCATCATAAATTCATCAATTTCTTCTTCTTCTTCATAATTTTCATTTTCTATTATATTTATTAAATTATTTTCTTTTTTATTTAAATTATTTTCTATAATTTTACTTTCTTTTTTAATATTATTTTCTATTATTTTCATTAATTTATTTTCATTATTATTTTTTATTTTGTTTTTTTCTTCATTTGTATTATTATTATAATTTATAAAAGGAATAATATTTTCTTTTAAATCTGAATGTATATTATTATTATTTATATAATTTTCAAAATTTTCATTATTTAAATTAAAATCAAATTTTTTTCCTCTTTCAGTTTTAAAAATCTTTTCTTTAAATATTTTCATTTTTAAATTACTTAATTCATTATTTTCTTTATTTTCATTATTAACTGAATTACAAATATTATAATTTAATTTTTCTGGAGTATTATAATAAGAATTATTACTATTCTTATTATTATTAATATTTATATTATTACTTTGATTAGCATGAAGGTGATTTTTTTTTTCAGAACAATCAAAATTTAAATTTTCTTTAGGAAAAAACAATTTTTCTTTTTGAAACATTTTAACAAATTTACTTTGAAAGACATGTTCAATTTTTAATCTTTTAGAAGAATTTTCTTCAAGTAAAGAAAGAATTAATTCTTTACATTCATTACTTATATTTTTATGAAATTGAACAATTCCTTTTTTTATATTAGAAATAACTTCATTATCATTACCTTTTTTGACAACAGCTCTGAAAGGAGAATAACCATGAATTAATTCATACAATAGAATTCCTAAACTCCAAATATCAATACTTTTATCATAATTATTAGAAGAAATAATCTCAGGTGCCATATATTCAGTAGTACCACAATAAGTACTTCTTTGTTTTGAAGATAATTCTACTGTCCAACCAAAATCACATAATTTTACTTTTTTGTAATCTTCTAATAATATATTTTCTGGCTTTATATCTCTGTGAATTAAATTATTTTTATGTAGAAAATATATTGCATTACATACTTGAATAAAATACATAAATGCATTTTTCTCATCAAATCCTTTTTTTCTTCTTATATGATGAAATAAACTTCCTGTATTAGCATATTCTAAAACCATATCGAAACTTTTTTTTGTTTCTATTATGTATTTTACTTTTATTATATTTTTATGAGTTATTCTTGAATGAATATCTAATTCATTGTATATTGGATTTAAATTATGAAGACATTGAGATAATTTTTTTTTATCCATATGTTTTATTGCATAATATTTATTATCTATTCTATTTTGAGCTAAAAAAATTTGACCAAATGTTCCTGCGCCTAAAATTATATCTTTTCCTTTAGAAGTTAGTTTAAAAAAATTTTTTAATGTATATTTCTCATCAAATATTACTTCTCCTTCATTATATATTCCTTTTGTTATATAAGGAGATAAAATATTATTATTTTGGAGTGATGATAATTTTTTTTCTAGGAGTTTTTCATTAAATATATTTTTTACTGATGTATCATTAGTTTTTGAAGAATTTTCTGAGTGAAATATTGAAAAATGAGATAATATACATATATTTGAACAAAATTTATTATCACATAATTGACAATCATATTCTTTATTATATTTCCTTTTACAAAAATTACATTCCATTTTTTTTTAAATTAATTATTAAAAGTTTAAAATATGTCAATTCCAATATATAATTTTAAAAAAATTGAAGATTTATTAAATGATAAAAATCATAATTTGAATAATTATTCAAGAACTAATTCTCAAAGTTCTTTTTTTATGAAAAAAAATATGAGTTATAATAATTTAAATTCAAATAGTTCTTTTAGATTTAATAATTCTTTAAAAAGAAGTAGAAGTAAATCTTCTTATTTTTCAATGAAAAATAATTCTACAATGAAAGATTATAATAATAATATTAAATCAATGGAAAATTTAATAAATGTGATTAAAGAAAATGCTTATGAAAAAAATAAAAATGATATTATTATCAAAACAAATAAAAAAAATGAATTAAAAAATAATATAAATATATTAGAAAATTTAAAGAAATTAAATAGAATTTCAAAAACAAATTTTAGGAATTTAAGTAAAGGAATTATTAAAGAAAATGAAAGATTAAATTATTTTTCTCAAAGAGCAAATCAAGAATCTTATTATTTTAATTTATTAATACCAAATTTAAAAAAAGAAATATATAATATGAAGAAAGAAATAGAATATAAACATGAAGAAAGTAAAAATTTAAATAATAAAAAAACATTAATTGAAAAAGAAATTATGGAAATAAATGATGAAATTAAAAAATATAATAGATTAAATAATGAATTATTTAACAAAAAAGAAAAAATAAAATTAACTCTTGATTTATTTAAAAATCATATTAAAATACAAAAAGAAAAATTAGATACCCAAAATTTAAAAATTAAAGAATTAATGGAAAGTTTATCTTTTTTAGCTAAAAAATCACTAATTGAAAATCAATATTAAAAAATTACATTTTTTTTATATATTATTATTTAAATATGAAATGAATAAAAAATAAATTTTAATTATATAATAATTAAATAAATTTTAATTTTCTACTTGACATTAATTTTATTTTTTTTTAATAAATGATTTATTTAAATGATTATTATTGATTTTTTTATTTTTTTTTTCCAAATCTATTATTTAATTTATTTTAATTTCATTTAAAAATTATTAATTTTTTAAATAATTTCTTTTGATTTATATTTTATCTTTATTTTTTTTAATTATAATTTTTTTTTTAGTTTATTTTCTTTGAAAAAAGAGGTCTATTTTATTTTTAAAGAAACTTATATTTGATAATTTAAAAAAAGAAACAGAAAAAAATAAAGTATTCTTTATTAATATTAGTTTATATTGAATTTCTTTTTTTATAATTTAAATCATCAAAAAAAACACAAATAAAAAGAAATTCACTTTAAAAGTCTAATATAAAATTATTATTCTTTCTAATATTTTTTTCATATTTTGGATTTTCAATTATACTTATATCATCATAATCATATAAAACAATAACATTATTCATTTTAATTTCAATACATTCATTTTCAATAAAAATATCTTTTACATTAATATATTCTTGAATAACTTGTTCAATTTCTTGTTTATAAATATTTTCTTCTTCTTTTTTTCTTGTTTGAAACATTAAATTTAAATCCTCTTTTTTAACTTTATTTTTTCTTTTGTTCATTATTATATTTATTAATATAAAAATATGGACTATTTATTCTATCAGTATTAATTCTTAAAAATTTACTATTCATGTTTTGAATTTTTCTATTATTTTCAAATTAAATAGTTTTTTTTATAGATTATCTTATTGAAAAATTCATTCTCTTAATTCAAAATATAACACATTGTTCATATTTTATTTTATTTTTTTTTCTTTGCAATGTTTCAAAAAAAATATAACATCGATTATTAATAAATTTCCCTTACTAAATATATTTTTATCCCATTAAAAAAGAAAAAAAAATGAAAATTCAAAGAAATTACTTTTGATTAAAAAAAAAGAATTAAAAGGTAAAATTATCTTGAAAAAAAAGAAAAGAAATTTTGTTTTTTATGCAAAAATTTTTCTTTATATATTTTTATAAATGTTACATTATTATTTATTATTTTTATTGTTTTTTCCTTTAGGTTATTATAATAGGAGAGAGATGAGAAAAATTAAATAACAATCTCCTATTATTTTTATTTAGAATTATTTTGTCTTTTTTTCCTTTTCAATCATATTTCAAGAAAAGAGCTTTTATAAATTTAATTCTATTTTTGTAATGAATAATTTAGATATCAAACAAAGAAGTTTTCTTAATCCTTAATTAAGTTTTTTTTAATTTTTTCTTTTTTCATTGACTATGACTACAAATTTTTATAATTTAATTTTTTATCAATTAAATTATAAATAAAAATGGATGAAATACAAAGAATTCAAGAAAGTGTAGGAACTAAATTATCTGATTTCAAAATTTTAAAAGAATTAGGAAAAGGTTCATATGGTACAGTATACACAGTAAGATCATATTTAGATTCAAAAGACTATGTAATGAAAAAGATGGAATTAAACCATTTAAAGCCAAAGCAACAACGTGAATGTTATCATGAAGTATCAATATTAAAAAGATTAAATCATCCAAATATAATAAAATATTATTCTTCATTTTTAGAAAATGAAAATTTATATATAATAATGGAATATGCAGAAAATGGTGATTTATATTCAATAATAAAGCATTATAAACGTCATTTGAAATATTTGGAAGAAATAAATATATGGAGAATAGCATATGAGATATTAAATGGACTTAATTATCTTCATACTCACAATATAATACATAGAGATATAAAATGTTTAAATTTATTTATTACAAAAGATAAACATGTAAAAATAGGAGATTTAGGAGTATCAACAATAGTCTCAAGTATTAATGCACTTCATTGTACAAGAGTAGGAACACCATTATATTTAAGTCCTGAATTAATTAAACAAATACCATATGATTATAAAGTTGATATTTGGTCTTTTGGTTGTTCATTATATCATTTATGTAAATTAGATCCTCCTTTTATTGGTGATAATTTAATTTCTCTTGGAAATATGATTGTTAAAAGTGTTCCTAAACCTATTCCTAATCAATATTCAAATGATTTAATTTTATTTATTGATAAGTTACTTAGTAAGAAACCTGAAAAAAGACCTAGTGCTAAAGAAGCTTTAAATTTAATTCCTAAAGATGTTATTGAAAAAATTAAAGAAGATAATAAAAATAATGTTGAAATTAAAAGTAGACCTTTTTCTAGTAATCAAAATCGAATTGTTACTATTAATAAAGATGAAATTAAAAAAATTGAAGAAAAAATTCAACAAGATAAAAAAGATAAAAGTGAAAATAATGATAAAAATGAAAAAAGTGAAAAAGAAAAAAATAAGGAAAAAAAAGAAAATGAAAAAAAAGAAGTTGAAAATTTAAATTATTTAAAAGATAAAAATTTAGAAGTTTTAAATATGAAAAAAGAAAAAAATTTAATTAAGGAAATATTCAATGAGAATAAAAATATTAAAAAAGAAATGAATTTAATGAATGTACCAATAACTCCAAAAGAAAATAATAATAATTTATTTAGAGGAAGTAATCAAATATCAAAATTTAATTTTAATCCAAATCAAAATCAAAATCAAAATAAAATAAATTTACCATTTCCAAATAAAATAAATAATAAACAAGAAAAATCAGTTAGAGTTTATTCAAAAGAATTAAAAGATGAATTAAAAGATTTAAAAAAGGAAAAAACTAAGAAATCAATAATAGAAGCAAAAGAAAAAAAAATAGAAGTATTAAATGAAGAAAATATTAATTTACCATCTTTTAAAAAAAATGAAGAAGCAGAAAAAAGAACATTAACAGAGGAAAAAATAATTCAAAAAAAAATACCAGATATAATAGAAAAAAAAGAAAAAGAAAATGAAAAAAATGAAAATTTAAAAGAAAAAGAAGATGAAAAAAGAAAAGAATCTTCAGAAATAAAATTTCCAAATTTAAATCAAAATAATCAAAATATAAATTCAAATGAATTTAAAAGAATTTTATCATCAAACAATCCAAAAAGAAGAATAAGACCTTATACAGCATCAAATAATAGAATCTTAAATACAAAAATAAATCAAACTCCTAAAACTTTTAGACCAATGACAGGAATAAAACCAAATAATATTAATAATATTAATAATAATGTAATTAATATAAATATTAATTTCTTTAATATTGATATGAATAAAAGATTTTTAGCTCCTCATTTAAATTTTTTTAGAAATGATGATTATGATGATTTAGATATTTATATTATTAAAAATAATAATAAAAGACCTAATAGTAATATTAACTTAAAAGAAATTACAGGAAATGCTAATGAATTCTTTTTTAGTAAAATTATTAAAACTTTAGAAGAAAGAAATGGAAAAAGAAAATTAACTATAAATGATATTGATTAAATTATTATATTTTTTTAAAAAAATATCTTTTTATGGAATATAATTAATAATTTAATAAATATTTTTTAGTTTTAGAGTATATAATTTATTTTTATTTAATTATATAAATTGAAATTTCTAAATGGAAAAAATAAGTAAAGAATCAAATGAAAATCATAAAGAAATATTAAATATTGCAAGTAAATTATATAATAAAACATCTAAAACTTTAAACGAAAGTTATTATATTGGAAAAAAAGAATCATATGAAGAAATTTTAAATTGGGTTTTAAAGAATTGTAAAAATGAAAGATATATAAACCCTAATATTTTTAATAATATATTAATTGAAAAAATTGCCAAAGCAAAAATTGCTTTAAAAGAAGAAGATGATATTGAAAATTTAGTGTTAAATGAAAAAAAGGAAAAAAAAAAATTTCACAATAAAAATTGTTATAATATATCAAATCAAAACAACCAAATTAATAATAATGAATATAATATTTTTCCAACTTCAGTTGCAAGTATATTTAATAATAATAGAAATAGTTTTCATTTTTCGAATAATTTAAATCAAAATAATAATTCAGAAGATGATATTTCTATGAGTAATTCAAGTCCAATTCCTTATTCTCCGAATCAATATTGTTTAAAAAGGAAAAAAAATTAATAAATTTATATTATATAATTTAAAGTATTAAATTATATATTTTCTTTTAAAATTTATAATTTTTCAAAAGATTTTTCTCTTAAAATAGATTAAATAATTTAATTTTATTAATATAATAAAAAATAAAAGTTATTAAAAAAAAAATATTTTTTTCATTTTAGTAAAAAAAATTAAATATATAAATCATTCTTTTTATTTTTCTTTGTTTAATTTTAAATTATTAACTTGTTCTTCAATTTGTTTAAATCTATCATCATAATTTTTTTTTTCTTCATTTTGTTCTTTTTTAATTTTTTCCAATTCTTTACTAGTAATTTCTAAATCTCTTAAAGTTTGATAATTAGTATTAATAAAATCATAATTATCTTCTTTAATTTTTCCTTTAGTTCCATAATTTCCTTTTTTTAAATTTTTAAAATTACTAATTTGAAAATTATAAGAATCAACATTTAAATAACTTTCAATATATTTACATTCATAATTAACATTATTAAGATGAAAATTATCATTATAATAAATTCCAGAATTTAATTTATTTCTTAAATGAAATCCCCATTCTAAAATTTGTCCTTCAGTATCAATATGTGGTTCACAAGGATTAGCACATAATAAAATAATAATACTAGTTCCACAAGAAATAACAGTATCATATAAATTTTGCATAATAAAAGTTAATGGATCCTCAGGTTGAATTTTTCTACTTAATTGAATTGAAATATTTGTTAAATCTTCATATGTTGATTGAGAATCTCTATATATTTTTGGTGTTGGAGCTTTTGGTAAATTAAATGCATAATGAGCATCATTCATTTCTATAAATGAAAATTTGGATATTTCTTGAATATCATTTGTCTCTTTTAATAATAATAAATTATTGTTTTTTTCTAAAAATTTTAAATCACCTGTATTATTTTGATATAATGTAAATGTTATCACTAAATTTGATTTTCTTATTAAATCCTTTATACGATATTTATCACAAAATTTTTTTCTTGTTTCATCTAATTGTTCTATTATAGTATTAAAATTCATTATTCCAAACATAATATTTTCATTACAAATAATATCTTTATATTCTAAATAAAATTGTTCTACTTGCATAGTAACAACATATGAAGCTGCAATTCCATAAAAACATTTCATTCCTTCTTGACTTAAATTCATATAATGAAATAATGTATTCATTGTATATGCTAAAATTCCTTTATTTTTACGATTTCCTATTAAAATATAAGTTTTCCCACTTTTTTTAGGTCCCATTATAAACATACTTGAATTAAATCCATTAAACATTTTTTTCACTTTTTGTTCTACTATTTGTTTATATATATCTGATATTTTATCTTGCTCTGAAAAAACTGAATCGTATTCATATATTTTTGAAATATTTTTTAATTTCGTTCCATTTATATTTTCTAAATCTTTACCTATTTTTATATTATTATTTATAAATTTCCCTCTTAATGGAGTTTTTGAAATTATAATTTTATTTGATTTAAATATTGAAGTAAATGTATAATATAAATGTTGTGGAATAAGACCTTTTGATCTTTTTATATCTTTTAATTCATCTTCTTTAATTTTTACCTTTTCAAATTTATTCTCTTTTCTCAAACTTGATATTGTTTGAGAACGAGGTCTTTGTTCTGGAGGGCGAAGTCCTTTTTTATAATTTAAGTTACGATTATTTACCCAATCCTTCAAAATCTCCTTTGCTCGACGTCTTTCATTGTAATTATTATATTTTTCAGGAAGATTCGAATATCCACGAAGACGAACATGTATTTCCACATAATCATTTTTAGTTTTAAAGGGAAATTCCTTCGTTAAAGTAATTTGCTGCATTTGATCCATTTTTTTAATTGAAAAAATATTTCAAAAAAAAAAATATTTTTTACAAAAACTTTAAAAGAAAAAATATATAACTCTTAAAAAATAAAAAAAATTAAAAAAAAACCAAAAATGGAACAAAACGCAGCTCAATTGGGAGTAATAACAGAAATAATGATAAAAATAAAGCCAGAGCCTCAACAAAGGACAGATTTAAAAGTATATGAAAACAAAATATCTCTTTTAGACCAATATGATAGAGCAATAGATGAATTTATAACAAATGGAGCAATTCTTGAATCATCAGATGCAATTAGAAATACATTTGAAAGCACTGTAGGTAAATATATAGGTTTTGTAGTTCATGGAGTTAATTTAACTTTATTTACTTTTGGTGGTAAATCAAGTGGGAAAACTTTTTCGTTACAAGGAAATCAAAATGAAAGTGGAATTTTAGGTTTATTAATAGAAACATTATTTGGTAATTTAGAAAGTAAACATGCTGGAATTGTAGAAGAAATGCAAAGATTAAATGCTCCAGAAGCTGAAATGACAACTTTTTCATATTCTGTTAGAATGAAATATGTTGAATTAAGAGATGAAGGAATAATTGATTTATTGCAAAAATATAATTATTATAAACAACCTTGTCAATTAATTTATAGTGAACATGAAGGTTATAGTATTAATGGTGCTGCATGGGTTTCACTTCCTAATTCAATGGCTTTTCCTGATTTACTTGCTGAAGGAGAAAAATATAAAGCACCTTATGAATATAATAAAGTTACTAAAAATTCTACTGTTTTAACTATTGAAGTAACTCAACAATTAGATAATAAAACTACTAAAGATGTTAAAGTTATTACATCAAGAATTAATATTTTCGATTTACCTTCTGCTGATATTTTAAATGAACATTTTAGAAATTTAAGTAATTCTATGGAATATAGAGGAATTTATGCTTTCCAAAATATGATGGGTGAATTAGCTAAAACAAATAATAATGCAATGCCTTCTGTATATGAAAATAGTATTTTAACAAAATTAATGAAAGAATATATAGGAGGTAATTCATTAACAATGGGAATATTTACTCTTCAAAATAATAATTTTACAATATCAGAAATTACATTTAAAATGATGAAATTATGTTCTCGTATTCAAAATTATCCAATATTAAATGATGTAAATGCAATGGGTCTCCTTCGAAAATTTAGAACAGATATATCTTATTATAATCGTTTTAAAGGTCCTAATCCAGGATACGATATGAGACCTCCAATAATAAATCCAAGTCAAAATGAAAATACTTTCCAACAATCTTCTCCATTAATTCCTAATCAAAGTGATATTAATGCATTACAAGCAAGAAATAATTTTTTAGAAAAGGAAAATCAAAGATTAGATGATTTACTTAAAAATTCAGATGTTGAAAAAGCTGATTTACTTCAATCAATTGCAGATATGAAAAATAGAGTTCCTCAAAATATGAATCCTAATTTTAATCCTGTTAATCAAATGGGAGCAATGCCTCCTTTCATGGGAGATAAATATGACGTTAGTGATAAATTATTACATATTGAAGATGATATTAATGAAACTAATCAAATTATGGGAGTTGTTAATAAATTAAATGAAAGATTTAAAGTTCTTGAACAAGAAAGAAAAGATTTAGCTGAAGAAGTAGAAAGATTAAGACAAGATAATACTAATTTAACAAATGAAATAAATAAAATTCAAAATGATGCAAATATGAATAAAACAAATGCAGATAATGAATTATTTAGTTTGAAAGAAATGTTAAATTCTACAAAAAATGAATTAGATTATATGAGAAGTGAAGCTGAGAAATATAGAAAAATTCAAGCAGATTTATTAGTAGAAATTGATGAAAGAGAAGTTCAATATAAAAAGCAATTAGAAGATAAAGAAAGAGAAATAGAAATGAAAATGATAGATCAACAACAAAATGAAAAAAGAAGACTTGAATCAGAAATGAGAGAAGCAACTCGTAAATTAGAACATTATGGAGGAGAAAATAAAGATTTAAATGAAACAATAAAGAAATTAAGAGAAGAAATAAGAAAATTAAAATTAAAATTACAAGAAATGCAAAGTTCATTTCGTGATTATTTAAATAATCAAAATGAAGATAATGAAGATGAAGAAAGTGGTTCTTCAGCAAAAGCAAAATTAATGAAAACATTTACAGATAGAGAAAATCAATTAATGGAAGATTTAGGAGTTCAAAAAGCAGAAAATGAGAATTTAAGAGAAAAATTAAAAAAAATGAGAACTTATGCTAGAAAAGCAAGAAATATTGCATTAGATTATTATCCTCCAAATGAAGAATTACCTGAAATGTTAACTAAAGATTTAGAAGCTTTTTTCCAAGATGCAGAAAATGAAAGTGTTATTCAATTTTTAGAATTTGAAATTAGAAGTTTAAGAGAAAGAAATAAGAAATTAGAATATGAAAATAATAGATTAAAAACTGAATATAATATAAATTCAAATATTCAATTACCAAATTATGGTGTTACTAATAATAAATTAAGTCAAACTATGGGAAATAAACCTTATTCAAGTGTCATCGCTCCTCCTAATGTTCCTGTAAATCAAGATATAAATAATTTATCTGAAAGAGAAATACAGAAAAAAATTTTGGAAGAAATTTCCAAATTAAAAAATACTCCTCAAGGTGGAATTGTTGATACTAATAATAATAATATTATTAATAGTCAACAAATTCAAGAATTAAATAAATTAAGAAGTGATAATATGAAATTAAATGAAGAAAATAAAAGATTAAAAACTATTATTAATGAAAATACTGTTAATGATATTCAACAAACTAATGAACCTGATAATCCAAAAGCAATGAAAATGAAAATTAATTTCTTAGAAAAAACTATTGAACAATTAGAAAAAGAGAGAAGTGAATTAAATATGAGATGCACTATGGCTGAGGAACAATTAAAGAATTTCCAAGAAATGTTTAATACTACTACTCAAGGATATCAAAAGAAAATTTTGGAATTGAATAAAAGATTAGAAGCTGCTAATTTAAGGTTAAATCAAGAATATTTGAATTCTAATATGGATTAAAGACTTTTATATATTTATTTCTTATTTTTTTTTGAAATTTTTTATATTTTTATATTTTTTTATGTGAGATTTTAATTATTTTTTTTAATTTTTAATTCAAAAAGAAAAAAATAGAAGAATGAATATATTTCTCTATTTTGAAAGTTTTAAAAAAAATAAAAAAATTAAAAATTAAAAAATATTAAAAAACTTAAAGAATCTAATAGTTCTCCCCAAAATAAAAAAATTAAAAATAAATAACTTTCAACTTTCAAAACATATAAATCAAAATTGTAAAAAAATTGAATTATATAAAAAAATGGAACCAAAAAAAGAAGAAACATCCTCATCAAAAAAGGATGAAAAGAAAGATTTTAGTACAGCAATTTTGGATCAGAAAAAAGCTCCATATCGTTTATTAGCAGAAGAAGGAGTAGGAACATCAGAAGACAATTCAGTGATTCAACTGACTCAAAAGAAAATGGATGAGCTTAAAATATATAAAGCAGAGACTGTTTTATTAAAAGGGAAAAAGAGGAAAGAAACAATATGTGTTGCTTTACCAGATGATACTGGAAAATTAACAGATGATAGAATTCGACTTAATAAAGTTGTAAGAAACAATTTACGAGTTCGTTTAGGAGATGTTGTCTCTGTTCATAAATATCCTACTGTCCCTGTTGGGAATAGAGTACATATTTTACCTTTTGAAGACTCTATTGAAGGTATTTCTGGAAATCTTACTCAAACTTATTTAATTCCTTACTTTAAAGATGCTTATAGACCTGTTCATAAAGGAGATACTTTCGTTTGTAGAGGTGGATTTAAAAGTGTTGAATTTAAAGTCGTTGAAACTGACCCTGAGAAATGCTGCATTGTTGGACCTCAAACTGTTATTTTCGATGAAGGAGAACCTATTAAGAGAGAAGATGAAGAAAGAGCAGATGGTGTTGGATATGATGATATTGGAGGTTGTAGGAAACAATTAGCTGCAATTAGAGAAATGATTGAATTACCTCTTAGACATCCTCAATTATTTAAAAATTTAGGTATTAAACCTCCTAGAGGAGTCTTACTTTATGGACCTCCTGGAAGTGGGAAAACTTTACTTGCCAGAGCTATTGCTAATGAAACTGGTGCTTTCTTCTTTTTAATTAATGGACCTGAAATCATGTCTAAAATGGCAGGGGAAGCTGAAGGAAATTTGAGGAAGGCTTTCGAAGAAGCTGAAAAAAATTCTCCTGCTATTATCTTCATTGATGAAATTGACTCTATTGCTCCTAAGAGAGATAAAGTACAAGGAGAAGTTGAAAGAAGAATTGTTTCACAATTACTTACTTTAATGGATGGACTTAAAGCTAGAGGACAAGTCATTGTTATTGGAGCTACTAATAGACCTAATGCACTTGATACTGCTTTAAGACGTTTTGGACGTTTTGATAGAGAATTAGATATTGGTGTTCCTGATGAAACTGGTAGATTAGAAATTTTACGTATTCATACTAAAAATATGAAATTATCTGAAGATTGTGATTTAACTAAAATTGCTCATGACACACATGGTTATGTAGGAGCTGATTTAGCACAATTATGTACTGAAGCAGGATTACAATGTATAAGAGAGAAAATGGATATTATTGATATTGAAGATGAAAAAATAGATGCTGCTATTCTTGATTCAATGGCAGTTACTAATGATCACTTTGTACATGCATTAGGACAAACAAATCCTTCAAGTTTAAGAGAAACTGTAGTAGAAGTACCAAATGTTCAATGGGAAGATATTGGAGGACTTGAAGATGTAAAAAGATCACTTCAAGAAATGATTTTATATCCATTAGACCATCCAGATAAATACATTAAATTTGGATTGAATCCAAGTCATGGAGTATTATTCTATGGTCCTCCAGGATGTGGAAAGACATTAATGGCAAAGGCAATAGCAACAGAATGTTCATCTAATTTCATATCAGTAAAAGGTCCAGAATTACTTACAATGTGGTTTGGAGAATCTGAAGCCAACGTTCGTGAAGTATTCGACAAAGCTCGTCAAAGTGCTCCTTGTGTTCTCTTCTTCGATGAGTTGGATTCAATAGGTATTTCACGTGGTTCAGGTGTTGGAGGTGGTGGAGAAGCAGCAGACCGTGTAATAAACCAATTATTAACTGAAATGGATGGTATAGGAGTTAAGAAGAATGTATTTATAGTCGGAGCAACAAATCGTCCTGACATACTTGATGAAGCATTATTAAGACCAGGTCGTTTAGATCAATTAATTTACATTCCATTACCAGATTTAAAAAGTAGAATTGCAATTATAAAAGCAATTTTAAGAAAAACTCCAGTTGATCCAAATATTCCTCTTGATTTTATTGCTAAATTAACAGAAGGTTTCTCTGGTGCTGATATGAAAGAATTATGTAATCAAGTTTGTAAAAGTGCAATTAAAGAAGCTATTCAATTTGAAGAAGAAAAAAAAGCTCTTCAAAAAGAAAGACCAGGACAAGATATTGTTATGAGTGATGATCCTGTTCCTATGTTAATGAGAAGACATTTTGAATATGGTTTAGCTCATTGTGTTAAGTCAGTTCATGATGTTGATTTACAAAGATATGAAGATTTTAAAGCAAAGTATGATCCTAACTTTAGTTTCGATAAAAAAGGAAATTCTGGAGGAAATAAAATTCAGTGGCCTGATGGAAAAAGTGATGGGGGTTCTCAAAGTATTTCTGGTGGAAATAAGAAAAATAATGATGATGATTTGGATTTATATTCTTAAAATTATAATTATTTTTTAATTAAAATGAAAAAATAAATGTTTTTATTTTTTATTCGTTTTTTTTTTGATAATTTAATAAATAAATTTACTTATTTAAATAATTTAAAGTTTTATTTATTTTCAATTATTGGTTGATACTTAACATTAGTTTCAATCATATCTTTTGTAATTCTTTTTGAAGCTCTTTGTTTATTTAAATAAAAAAAACTTCCACAAATTAACGCAATAAAAACTAACATAGTAACAGCAATTGTAATTGTTTCAGTTAATTTTCTAACATAAACACTTTGTTTTTTTTTATCATCTTTATATTTATTTTTAAATACTGTTATCGTTTTATTATCTTTATCAAATAAAATTGCATGTGATTCTATAAAAGGAATTCCTAATATATAATCTGTTGAATTAAAGAAAAATAATTTGAAAGTATTATCTTCTTTATTTACTAAATTATTTAAAGATAAATTAATTGAATTATTCAAAAAATGAAAAGTTAAATTATTTGATAAAAAAGTATCATTTGAAATAACTTTTTTATTATCACATTCAAACTGAGAAATATTATTTTCAGTTATTTCATTACATAAATTTTTAAATACATTATTTTTGAAAAAATCAATTAATTTTGAAGGAAAAACTAAGGCATTTGTTCCACTATCAAGAATAAAATTTTGATTAATTATTTTTTGAGAAATATTTAAATTATAAGAATGATTATTAAAAGAGATTTTATCAAAAGAAACAATCCAATCATTATTTAAATTATTATTTCCAAAAACTAATTTTTCACTTTTTATTAAATGATTGGGAATTTCTCCAATATAAATTTTACCAGTATTAATAATATCACTTAAGAAAATTCTTTTTGTTATTTTTCTTTTATCCATTAATTGATCAATGAAAGAACAAGAATTTTGATCTTTATTAATTAATTTATTAAAACCAATAATACCATCAATTTTATCTTGAATAGTAGAATTATTAATTAAGAGAAATTTAAAACTTAATATTTTATTTTTTTCAAATTCTAAAGTTTCAGAATTTATTGTTCCTTTAACTTCACCTGAAAAATAATATATTTCTTTTTTAATTGTTCCATTTCTAAATGTTGAAGAATTATTTTTATCAAAACTATTATTATAATTACATATTTTACATTGTTTATCATATACCCATAAATTTGTGGAGCCTGTATCAAATATTAAATTAAAATATTGATTTGGTGTTCCTAAACTTAAATTTAGATGATATAAATTTGATTTTAATTTATATATAATTGTTTCATAATTGTTATTTAAATTTCTAAAGTAATTTTTATTTGATATTTTTATTAAGTTAAATTCTAAATTTAATATTTTTTGTATTAATATTAGAAAAATTCCATGTTTTAACATTTTATTTAATATTATTAAAATTTCAATAATTAGAAACTGAAAAAATTGAAAACTCTGTTTTTAATATCAAATTTTTATAATTAAAAAAATAATAAAATAAATTAATAATCAAAACATCATAATAAATAATTAACAAAAATATAAAAATATGGGTATTCAACTAAATAAAATATCCTCAATTTCAAACGCAAAAAAAAAAGGATTTATTCAAGTAAATACAAATTTAGATAATTCATTATCAGAAAATGAATTTTATGGTTTTCATCTTGAAAATGAACCCGAAAAAAGAGATTATTATGTTAAATGTTCAAATTGTGAAAAAATAATGGTTGATTATGGTTTGAATGAACTAATTGAATGTGATGCATGTCATACAATAATAGAAATTTCAGATAATAATTTTAATGAAATAAAAAAAGAATTATTGTTTTTAAAAAACAATAAAAAAAAATGTGTTTATAAATGTAAAAATTTTTGCTCCATTATTTCAAAAATAATTCCTTTTTCAAATAAAAAAACTTTAAATACAGAATCTTATAAATCAATTAATTTACTAATAAACAAAGATAAAATTCCAAATATTTCAGACAATAAAAATGTATTAAATTTGTTAGAAAATAATAATAATCAATTTACAGAAATAATAAATAATATAATACTTCCTTTTTTTCAATTTAAATCTCGAATAATAAATAAAGGAAAAATATTTTCAATAGGAGAATATGAATTTAAAGTTTCTTCAACATATCCAAATTTAATTAATGGAAAAGTAACTTCTGAAACTTTAATAAGATGTAATGAATATTATAGTAATATTATTCCAATTAAAGAAGCGACTTTTATAACATGTAAAAATTATGAAAATGAAAGTAATGAAGAAATAAAAGAAAAAATATATTTAACTCCTTATAAAAATCAATTATCTATTTATAATAATTCTTTAACTAGAATTAATTCATATGATTTTTTTATTAGAAATTGTTATCCTTCTTTTGGTGTTATTAATAATGAAACAATAATAAATATTAAAAATAAAAATATTGAACAAATTCGTTCTGTTACTTTAGCTATTATTTTAAATGAAAATCCAATTTTTAATGACAGAAAAAATCAAAATATTATTATTGAAAGATTTTATAAACCTAATTTTCTTTCTGGAATGAATAAATATATTGAAAGAGGAGATATTATTTCTTTTGGAAATATAAAATTTTTCGTTTTAAAATCTCATCCTGAAAATGGTTTTATTAATAAAAATACTAAAACAATTTTTAAATATGGTAAAACTGAACAACAATTAATTAATAGATTAAATAATGATAGAGAAATTGAAAGAGAAAGAAATTTATTAAGAAGAAATAATAATAATCATAATAATAATCATAATCATAATCATAATCATAATAGAAATAATAGAAATAATAATTATAATGAGAGAATAAGATTAATTAATGAATTTATTGATAGAGATTTATATTTTGAATTTGATGAAAATGAATTTTTTAAGCAACAAAAAATTGAAAGTATAATAAGAGGATTACCTAAATTTAAAGTAGATAAAATTTTTTTAGATAAAATCGAAAAATTAGATGATTTTGCTAAAAAATGTATTATTTGTATGGAAGAATATAAACTTGAAGATGAATGTGAAACTTTACCTTGTTTTCATATTTTTCATGGACATTGTATTGAAGAATGGTTTAATAATAATAATAATAATTGCCCGGTTTGTAAGAATGATATTAGTAATGACAATGATATTGAATTGAATTAAATTTATTTAGTGTTTGTAGATATCTCATTTTAAAAAAAAAGTAAAATTTTTACTTTTAGGGTTTTTTATTATCTTCAATAATAGCTCTATTTATTTTTTATTTATTTATTTATTAAAAATTTTTATAAAATTTTTTTAGGTAGATTAATTTATTCTTTTTTTTTATTTAATTAAATTATAATGCTTTATAATTTAAATAAAATGTCCCTTTCTGTTTTTTATTATATTTTTTTTTTCAAAGATTATTCAAAAATTAATTTAATCTAATTTGTTTATTTTTTATTTAACAATTCTATATATTTTCTCTGTTTGAAAAAATAATTATTTTTAAGAATCAATATTAAAAGTATTTTGATTTATCTTTATATAATCATTTCTAAATACATATTTTATTTTCAAAAATAAAAATCATAAAAAAATAAAAATAAAAAAAAACCAAAAAAATCCATAAAAAAAATGAACATTTCCAGTACAATATTATCACAAGATGACAATAATGAATTAAAAATAGTGGTAATAGGAGAATCATCAGTAGGAAAAACATCAATAATAAATCAATATATAAATGAATTATTTATAGATCAATCAATATCAACAATAGGAACAGATAAATTCACAAAAATAGAAACAATAAATAATAAAGAAATAAAATTAAATATATGGGATACAGCAGGACAAGAAAGATTTCGAAGTTTAACTCCTTTATTTTTAAAAGGTTCAAATATAGTTTTAATGGTTTATGATATTACAGATAAAGTTTCATTTGTTGAATTAAATAATTTTTGGCTTCAAAAAGTTAAAGATAATACTAATAATGTTATTTTAGGAATTCTTGCTAATAAAAGTGATTTATATATTAACGAAGCTATTTCTATTGATGAAGGAAAACAATTTGCTAAAAGTGTTAATGGTTTTCTTTTTGAAACTTCAGCTAAAAATTTAGAAAGTGTTAGAAATGCTTTTATTAGTTTAGTTCAAATTTATATTGAAAAAAATGGAGGGGAAAATTATTCCAAAGAACATATTCAAATTCAAAAAGGAAATTTAAAAAATAAAAAAAAAAAATGTTGTTAAAATATTGTTTTTATTTTATTTTATTTAAATTTTTTTATTTTAATGTAAAAAAATTTAAGAATCGTTTATGATTTTTATTAATTTTATATTTTAGAATGTTAATTTCAAATTGTAATATTTTTTTTAATTTTTAAATTTTAATATTTATTTTTAACTATTTTTTATTTTTTCATTTTTTTATTTCCGAATAATTTTTTCTTTTATTTAACTTTTTCATGAAATACTATATAAAGGGTTGGAAAAATTTAAAAAAAATAAAAATCAAAAACTTGAAAAGAAATAAATAATTTTTTGTAGACAATAAAAAAATAAATTAATTAATATTAAACATATGTACATGAATTCTTTATTTGATCTTCTTTAAAGTTATTTTTTCCCTTATATTTTATTTCTTATCTTTAATTTCTTATGTAAAACTAATCAATAATAAATATTTTTTTAAATGGAACAAAAAGAATATATTTCATTTCTTTTAATTAATATATATTTTAATTATTCCATAAGACAAATAAAAGGAAATAATTTTTTCTTAAAATTCTTTTTTGAAAGAAAATAGTTATTATACTCAAGAAGAGATTAAAAAATAATTTTGAAATAACTAATTTAATTTATAAGTAATTTAAAATTTTAAAAATATCATGACTCAAAACAATTCTTTTGAATATCTTTGAACAAAAAGGATTTTACAAAAATAATTTTCTACTTTTTCTAAAAAACTGTTTGCTTTTCAGAAAAATTAATAATCCAATTAAATAATTTTAATCAAAAAATCAGATTTAACTATTTTTTACAAACTTTAAAAGGTGATATTTAAATAAAAAATTTGTTAATAAATATGGAAGAGGAAATAAAGAAAATTGCTAATAAGCATAATTTTAATATAAAAAATTATTCAGTTTTAGGAAAAGGTGGTTATGGAATAGTGTATTGTATAACTGTGAAAGATAATAAATATGCTTGGAAAATTGTAAAAGTAAATAAAAAATTTAAAGATAAGAATAAATTAAATGAAGGAATTAAATCAGTTGAAAATGAGTTTGCTTGGTCAAGAAATATAAGAAGTAAATATTGTATTAGAACTTTTAGTATATTTAAAGATGAAGAAAAAAATATTATTTATTATTCACTTGTTATGGAATATGCGTTGTTTTCTGATTTAAAATATTTTACTTCTTATTTCTATGAAGCAAATTTATTAAAATTAAATAATAAAAAAGAGTTATTTCAAAATATACAACATATGAGTCTTTTATTAATTAAATTTATTTTATATCAATTAATTCATAGTCTATTATTTTTAAAAGAACATCACATAGTTCATTGTGATATTAAAGCAGAAAATATTTTAATTTGTTCTTCTTTTCTTTTTAAATTAGGAGATTTTTCTGTGATGAAAGTAAAAAAAGAAAAAGAAAATATTAAATTAAATTCTTCCACTTGGAATATTAAAGGACCTGAATATTATAATATTGATAAAACAATTGAAAATGATATTTGCTATCAAATAGATATTTATAGTATTGGATTAATAATATATTTTATTTATTATTATCAACATATAATTGAAAATAATTTAAAAGATTTTTTGAAAGACAATAAAAGAACTTTGGATGAAAAAAAACAAATAATTAAAGAAAAGATTCATGATGCGCAAAATAAAATTAATAACGATGATACTTTAAAAAATGAAAAAGAATTTAAAGATTTATTAATTTCTCTATTTAAAGAAAATATTAATGAAAGGCCAAATGTTGAAAGCTTATTAGTTAATAAATGGATTAATAAAGACTTAGATATTATTGAAATAATTAAAAATGTTAATGAAAATGAAGAAATAAAATTTTTCTTAGAGTTACAAAAATATAAAAAAAAAAAAAAAAAGAGAAAAAAAGTTTTTATTTTTTACCTACCAGAGATGGAAATAATATAAAATATCATTAAAAAAAAAAATTAAAAAAAAAAAAAAAAAAAAAACAGTTTCAGTG
>JAEEGK010009884.1_pt1 | contig 22124 bp, 10 predicted proteins | sample 8958771 | NCBI WGS metagenome assembly JAEEGK01 (sample SAMN16246547, study PRJNA631951) | gut metagenome | biome: gut microbiome; feature: rumen; material: SC-attached | host: Bos | place: Iran: Karaj | collected 2018-10 | reverse complement strand
ATGTTTAAATTTCATTATAATTTTGAAGATGGAAAAGCAGGATTTGATGTGTTTTATAAAAAAAACATCCAGAAGATTATTCTTCAAAATCATATCAAGTAAAAAAACAAAATATAATGAAATATTATTATCATTAATATTTTAATATAGTATTTTTACTTTCACAAACATTATCTTAAAAAACTATTTTAAGAATGGTTATAATAGTATATAATATTATTAGAAATAATAATCATATATTTAAATATAAATAATAATTTTAAATCACATAAACTGTGTTATTTCCACTTTATCCATAGCATTAATATGGAAATAATCTAAATAATTAACTACTGAAACATAATATTTTAATGAGCTTTATATTCTTTTTCAAAGAAAGTATTATTAAATTCTATAAAAGCAGGAGTATCAACACTGTAATAATCATTTGATATTTTTGTGAATAAATCTTTCATTTTAATTAATTTGAATTATAAGAGCAATTAATATATTAATTTAATATTAATTTTTTGAACCTATATTTTTGAATAGAAATATAGAATTAATAATAAAAAACTTTTTCATGAAATTAATTATAATTTAATTTACTAAATATAAATAACATTATTAAATTTGTTTTAAAAAAATATAAAATTTATTTTCTATTTAAAGAACAATTTACTTTATCATTTTCCTCCATCAATTTTATTAAGTAAATCAGCAGCATAATCAGGAGAATAATATTTAACAATATCATCAGGATAATAACCATTAATTTCATCAATAAGTGTTTGTAACTTTTGATTAACTTTTGACTTCAATTCCTGTATTTTCTGCAATCCTCCATTTTGTGCAAAATTCCTCATTTCTGTGGTATTTCCTTTTAAATTTTTAACATATTGTTGTAAAATATGTTTTAAAATCTTTTCAGGAGCAACATGTAAAAGAGGTTCCAAAGCACTTAAATTAGAGCAATTATCAATTATTTTCTTCAAAGCATTTTTGGCTTTTAATTTTAAATCATCAGTAGAATTAGGATCCATATAATAATAAAGCATTAAACTTAGAACATTAGCATCAGAAACTTCTTTCGCATGTTTAGGACTATGTCTCCCAATATGTCCTAATGCATAGCAGGCAGCACTTTTAATATGTTGATGAGGTTCATTTTGTAAAGCATCTCTCAATTGAGAAATTGCTTTTGCTTGAATTACTGACATTGCTAAATCATCTTTGAAAGCTGCTATAAAACCTAATGAAAGAATACCATATAAACGAGGATCTCCCTTTATATTTGTTATAAAATCTACTACTATTCCTGGTCCTCCTGCTGATACTATTGCTTGCGCATTTTCAGGACTTTTATTTACTATTTCACATACACAAAATGCTGCATTTTTCTTTACTATATCATCAGGATCTTTTAAACAATTTAATAATTTTTGGGGATTACTTATTTTTGCCATTACTTGAGTTGCTAAATCTGCAGAATGCTTTGTTATATTTCCTAATAACTGACATATATTTCTTTTTAATTGAGTATCATTATATGATAAAAAGAATGTGATTGTATCTAAACCATTTTCTGCTACAGGTTGAGCTAATTGTTCATTATGTTGACATATATATGATAATGTTTGAGCTGCTGCTCTCTTTAATAAAATTTCTGGCTCTTGTAAACATAAAATTAAACTATCAACAGCTCTAGCTTCTACTACTTGTAAACTTAAATTTGCATTATGTTTAGATATATAACCCAAAGCCCAAGCAGCAGCTTCTTTAACTGAAGGGTCAAATTCATCTAGACATTGAACTAAAGGATCTAGTGCTCCACATTTTACTATATCATCAGCAAGTTGAGGAGAGTGTTTAGCTACTGATTTAAAAACATAACAAGCAGCTTTTTTAAAGAACCTATTGGGTTTTGCTAATGAGTATATTAGTTGAGTTATTATATCATTTTGTACTACACTCTCTGCTAATTCTTCACTGTAATTTGCTAGACGACCTATTGCTAGTGCTGCACTCTGTTGAATAGAGGGTACACTGTCTAAGAGGAGAGGACGGAGAAGAGACATCACACCTGCAGCATGGAGAGCTTCTATATTTTGAGGACGGGTAGCAAGTTCTGCTACACTTTGAACGAAGGATATTCTTGCTTTTTGATATTCTTCAAATGGCTGTAGTACTGCTCTTGACATTTTTATATTACTTTGTTTTATTTTTTAAATAAGTTATTGAATTAATAATTATTAAATTTTTTTAATTTTAGAAAAATTTAAATTGTTTATTTATATATGGTTTTTTTATATTATATATAATGAGTAAAGTGGGTTTTAATCTTATAGCTTTATTTAAATCACAAGGGAAAAATGAAGTCAAAGGAAGAAAAATTTCTATTAGAACCAGAGATGAAACTAAAGAAGTTGAAAATTTGATAAATTCACATGTTCAAAATTTAAATAGTAAGTTAGAAGAATTAATTGGAGAATATGAAAAGAAGAAATTAATTAAAAATATGAAAAATGAACCAAAAGTCACTAAAACTTCTTTTCAATTAGTACCTTTTAATTATAATATTAATACTCCAAGAATTTTAGAAAATATTTTTTCAAAAGGAAACAAAACTAAAAATGAAATGATATATATTCAGCATTATTTAACTTGTTTTAAGTCGTTATTAACAGATATTATTCAAATAAAATTATCAACAGACCCAAATATTTTATTATCTCAAATAGCAAAATTTTTAAAAATGGAAAAATTAACTCATAATCAAATATTATTTAAATTTGGTGAAAAAGAAGATAAATTTTTTTTTCTTTTATCAGGAGAAGTGGCAGTAATAAAGATAAGAGAGAAAATAAAAGATTTAACAGAAAATGAATATATAATTTATTTATGTAAATTACTTAAATATAAGGAATATGGATTAATTTTACATATAATAGAAGTAAACCATAATATTTTTAATGGTATTCAAGTTCAACATATAAAATCTTTTATCATTGAAAAATTATCATTTCAAAAAAAAAGGATTCAAAGTCCAACAAAAACAATTCGTGATTGCCCAACAAAAAAAAACCAATTAATAAAAGAAATAATTTCAATTGATGAATATATAAAAAGAGTATCTCAAGAAAATTTAGAAAAACAAGTAAATCCACTTTTATTAAATATTAATGATTCAAAAGAAAATAACAATTCCTTTTCTTTTGAAGAAGAAGAAGATAATTTAATTTTTAAAGAAATATCAAATTTGAAAAACAAAATAAATAATCAAAAAAAATTAAATATTAAGCATAAAAATATTTCTTTATTTGAATATTATAAAGAAAATGAATTACATCAATGTATAACTTTTGGAAATATTGATTCTATAAATGAATATAATAAAAGGCCATCAACAGTAATAAGTATTGGTGAATGTATAACTGGATTTTTATCTAATAGAACTTTTAAAAAATGTATTAAAAGTTGTCAAGATCTTGTTAGAAGTATTAATATTCATTCAGTTAAAAATTTACCGATTTTTCAAAAAATTAGTTTTGAACAATTTAATGATAAATATTTTAATCATTTTAATTTTGTTAATTATCATTCTGGAAATTATATATTTAAACAAAAAGAAGAGAGAAAAAAAGTTTTTTTTATAAATGAAGGTGAAATTGAATTATCAATGAGAGGATGTATAATAGATATAAATAATATATTACATAGTTTAGATGAAAATGATATTTTAAAAAGAAATAGAATTTTAAATAAAAATCAATTAGAAGATGATGCATATGCTAATGTTTATAATAAAGATTCTAATATTATAAAATGGAGAATCATAAATCAATATCCAAATGATGTAGTTGGTTTAAATGATTGTATTTTTAAAAATGTTTATTTTATGAGTGCAAAATGCTTAACTGAAAATGTTAAAATTTATGAAATTGAAATTAAGGATTTTTTAAATATGATTGAAGATAAAAATATTTATAATGAATATAAAAAATTTGAAAAATTAAAGAAAAAAATGATTATTAAAAGATTACAAAATTTAAGAGAAGTATATATTTATCAAAAATATAAAGAAAAAGAGGATTCAAAGAATAATAATCTCATTTTTAAATCCGAAAAAAGTTTAAGTCCAAAAATAAAAACTCAATATATAAGAAAAAGTAAAATAAAACTTTTTAGAGCATTTTCAGATGAAAAAATGAAAATTAATTCAAATTTAAATTCAAATTTTAATATATTTAAAAAGGAAAATATGAATCTCTTAAATAAAATAAATAAACCATCAATTTCAAGTCATAGAAATAATTCAAGTTCAAATCAAAACACGATTTCATTCTCTAATTTTTTAACTCCTACAAAAGTGAAATACCCAGAATTAACTCATTTAAAATCATTATCATCTCAAAAAAAATTATTAATTAAAAATAAATCTTCTTATGTTAAAAAAACATATAAGCCTTATATGATTGAAAGTAATTTTTCTAATTATGTAAAATCTGTAATTGATACCTTTATTGATAATCCTACTAATGTTGGACATTCTAATTTATTCAATTTAACTTCTATTAAATCAAAAAATGAAAGAAATTTCTTTCATAATTTACATTTAAAATATGTGACAGAAGATAATAACAATAATAATGAATTAAAAAAACAATATTTTGAATCCGGTAGGACAAATAACAACAAAAAATTTAAAATAAAGTCATTAAAAATAAAAAATATTTTAAAAAAAGAAAAAGATATTCAAAAAAATTAAAAAATATTTTTGGAACTTAATAATATGTAAATTATGTATTTCTTTTAGAATTTAAGATAATTATTATGTATAAATAGTTTATTTTTATATTATTTCATTTATAAATAAGTTTTTTCATTTTAATTTAAAAATGAATTTAAATTATTAGTAATTAAAAAAGTTAAATTAACAATATATATACTTCTTGTCCCTTTTTTAATAAAATTTTTTTTAATATTATTATTTTAAACCTTTTTTAAGTTATATTATTTTATTTTTTTATATGATTCAAAAAAAGGTTTTATCTAAAGAAGATTTGTTCCAAAAAAATAGATATGTGATTTAATTTCAAAAAAAATTTGAGTATTTATTTAATATTGAATAAAATATTTCTAAAAAAGAACTTCTTAAGTAAATTGCATTTTTTTATATTTAATTTATTATATAGTTAAAATAAAGTTACCATTATCTTTATCTGATTTTATATAAAAAAGCTATGTAAATAATTATTTCAAATAAAAAAATAATGGATATAAGTTTTGAATCATATGAAAAAAACATTTCTACTGACAATTCACAATTTGAATCAAATGACTTTGAAAAAAATGAAATTAACTTTTCAGAAATAAATTTAAATAAAATAAATTGTGAAAAGTATAATTATGAGGAAGAAAGAGATGATGAAAGTAATACCTTTATTTATTATGAAGATGATAATAGTCTTGAAGAAACTCCTCTTGTTTTAAATGATGAATTTATCATTTCCATAATTAACTTAGAAGAAAAACAAAATAATTATAATATGGATTTAGATGAAAATGATTCTAAAACCAATAATAATTACGATTGTTTAAAAAAGTTAAGAAATAGATTAATTAATAGAAAAAAAAAAATAAAAATTAATAAAGAACAAAAAAATTTAATTAAACAAATGATAAAAGAACAAAAAAGGAAAATAAGTCAAATAAAAAATAATAATCAAAATTTTAATTTAATGAATATAAAAAGAAATAGATATTATTTATGAACTTCTTTGTTTCAAAAGAATAAATATTATCTATAAATAATTAATATATATTATTTATATTTAAAAAAAATCAATTATAATTTTAAATTTTGTTTATTTCAAATAATTTATTAACAGAAACATTTTTACATGATTTAAAATCCCTATTCCAAAAACAATAAATAATAAAAATAAAAACACAAATCAATAAAAATAATTATATAAAAAACTAAAAAATGCCAGATCTAAAAATTTGTATAACAGGAGGAAGTGGTAGAATAAGTCATGCATTAATTCCTCTTCTCTTAAACAATTCAGTATTCAAACCAGATATTCAAATAGAATTAAGTCTCTTAGACATAGATTTAGAAGTATGTGTAGCAACATTAAAAGGATTAGCATTAGAATTAGAAGATTGTAATTATAAATGTCTGAAAAAGATGACATATTCAACAGATCCTAATGAAGCATTTAAAGATTGTGATTTAATAATATTTTTAGGAGGATCACCAAGACTTCCAGGAATGGAAAGAAGTGATTTATTAAAAGCAAATGGAGATATTTATAAAGTTCAAGGTATTGCTTTAAAAAATGCTAAGCCTAATGTTAAATGCCTTGTTATTGGTAATCCCTGTAATACTAATTGTAAAATTTTATATGATAATGCTAAAAGTGTTTTACCTAATATTCCCAAAGAAAATTTCACTTGTTTAACTAGATTAGATCAAAATAGAACTGAAGGTTTATATAAAAGTTTGAAAGGAAAAGAAATAAATGGAATTATTATTGGAAATCATTCTAGTTCTATGTTTGTTGATAATGTTAATGGAGAAGATTTTGATGATGATTTTGTGAAAAGAATACAAAATAGAGGAACTGAAATTTTAAATGTTAAAAAAATGAGTTCTACTTTCTCAGCTGCTAAAGCTATTTCAGATCATGTTAAAGATTGGTTTTATGGTTCTGATAAATTATGTTCTAGTGGTGTTATTGTTGAAGATAATAATTTAAATATTAAAAAAGGTTTATGCGTTTCTTTTCCTGTTAAATTTAAAGGTGATTGGGCTTTTGATATTCAATATAATGTTGTTGAAGAATTGTATAAAAATGAAAATAAGAAAACAAAATTAGAAAAAACTTTTAATGAATTAGCTGAAGAAAGTGATCTTTATGATAAAACTCAAAGTGGGAAATAAAAAATGATTTTATTTTATTTATTTAAAATATTATATTAAAGAATTTTGAGGTTTTAATTTATTATTTAAAAATAACTGTTTTATTTTAATAATTTAAAAAATGTCTGGAAATTTAAAATCAGTTTTTGAATATGAGTTACATAGAAAATTATCATTAAAAGCAAAATCCATAAATTCAGAAATGAATTTACTTATTAATTCATTTAAATTTTATGACATTGATGAAATAGGAGTAATAACAAAAGAAAATTGGTCAAAAGTTTTTGTAAGAGTTGGTCTAACAGGATTTTCAGAAAATAATTTTAATGAACTTTTTGATCTTTATGATCCAAATAGAACTGGAGTAATTAACTATAAAAATTTAACTTATTATTTATATAATATTGCACCTTATCAACCTTTTCAAGATAATCAAAACGTAAATATGAATACTAGTAATTTAATTGTCAATAGAAATAGTAATGTTTTTATGGACAATATGAGGAAAAATATACCATTTGAACCACAATTCAATAGAAGACAACAAAGATTAAGACAAAATCATTCTGATATTTTTAATCAAATGTCTCAAGTTGATAATTATAATAATTTTCAAAGATTCAAACCTATCACACCTTTAGATAATAATATGAATATGAGAGATAATTATCATAATATGGATAGAAATAGTAATATGAATATTATGAATAATAATATGAATATGAATAATAAAATTAATATGGATAATATGAATATAGATATGAATAATAATATAAAAATGAATAATAATATTAACATGAATAATATGAATATGGGAAATATGAATGTTAATAATAATATAAATATGAATAATATGAATATAAATAATAATATGAATATGGATAATAATATGGTTAGGAACATGAATAATAATATGAATGACCCAATGATGAATCAACCAAATCAGATTCCAATTCCAAATAATCCTCAAGATAATTTAAATGATAATGTTGGAATGAAAAGATATTTCCAAAATTTACTTCAATTATTCCAAAGTAAAATTAATACAAATAATGGTATAACCTATTATAATCTCCTTTCAAAATTAAAAGATAAACAAGATAAACAGTTAAAGGCAATAACATATGAAGACTTATTATTAAGTATAAAAGAAGCAAAAATTGACCTCAATGATATTGATGTTAGAGATTTTTTTACTTTATTAGATTTAACAGAAAAAAATAAAGTTTCAACAGAAGAAATTTTAAGATTAGTGAGAGGATTTTTAAGTGAAAGAAGAAAAATGTTAATAATAGAAAAATTCGCAAAAATTGATATTGATAGAAAAGGATATGCAGAAATAAATTTAATTAAAAGTTTATTTAATCCAAATGCTCATCCTGATGTATTAATGAATAAAAAAAGTGAAGGTGAAGTTTTTGAAGAATTTATTTTTACTTTTGATACATTTATATCATTTAAAGAAAAAATAAATGAAATAACATTTGAAGATTTTGTAGAATATTATTCTGCAATTAGTGCTGCCATTTTAAATGAAGATTATTTTACAGATATGATGAATGGAGTTTGGAGTTCTTCAATGAATTATCATAATAAAGATAATAATAATGTACCAAATAATGTAAATTTACAGCAAGAACAAATTAATATTAATCCACAAACACAAATAAATCAAAATCAAATTCAATTAAATCAACAAATTACTGAAGATAATCAATTTCAAAATAGAAGACCACAATCATTTAATCCAACGATGAAAAATGAAGAACAATATAATACATTAAGTGGACAACTAGATACTGGAAACAAAGAATTAAATTCATTAGATGATCAAATTGAAGTTTATTACAATCAAAATAATCAACTTTTAGACAGTTCAAATTCAAATTCAAATACAGTAATTATGAAAAAGAATGCTTTTTCAATTGAAAATTCAGGTGAAATAAATACTCAAAGTATAAATACAATAGATAAACTTAGAAATATGTTAATTTCAAGAGGTCCAAAAAGTTTATTTATAATTGAAAAAATGATTTCAATGTATGATAATAATCACTCAGGAAAAATCGATTTTCCAACTTTTGAAAAAATAATAACTTTATATAGACTATCTTTAACTCCTGATGAAATTGTTACAATATTTTCTTCTTTTGACAATGGAACAGGGAAAATAAATTATGATGATTTAATTCGAAATTTAATTGGAAGTCTTACTCCAAGAAGAGAACAATTAATTAAAAAAATATTTAATTTAATATCAAATGGAAGAAATGAAATTGCTATAAATGAATTAAAAAGTAATTATAATGCTTCAAGAGATCCTGAAGTTGTTGCTAGGAAAAAATTACCTGAAGAAGTTATTGGAGATTTTACTGATAATTTAGAAATATTTAGAGAATATAATGCTTCTATAAGCAAATCTAATCCTGGATTTTTAAACTTTATTGATTTTATGAAATTTTATAGCCAAATTTCTTTGGGAATTTCTGATGATAATTACTTTGAATATTTAGTTAATAATGTTTGGAACTTAGATGGTGGAAATGCAAATAATTTTTATAATTATGGAAAAAATATTTTTGAACAAAGAGCAAGAAGTGCTTATAATAAATATTAAATTTAATAATATTTCTATAACAATTCATTAAATTTTTCTTTAAATATTTTTTATAATTTAATAATCAAAATTAGAAAATCGAGAAAAAACATCTTCAGAACTTTTTTTTTTACTTATTTCATCATCATTATTACTACTTTCATTTTCACTTGAATTTCCATATAAAACTAATAAATTATTTATAATACTTGCTCTTCTACTTCCATTTATTTTATTTACTTTATCTTCAATATCACTATCACTAATGATTCCATCTGAACTTTTATTAGAATTTTTATTTTCATAATTATTACTTTCATTGATAATATTTTCAAAATCATTATTGCTTTCATTATTATTTTCATTTTCATTATGGTTATTATTATTACTTTCGTTGTTATTATTATTATTACTTTCATTATTGTTGTTTTCTTTATTTTGGTTTAAAAAAAATGTTTGAATATCAGTTAAAAGTTGTGAATATATAGTAAAAGAATCTGTTCTTTCTTCAATATTTTCTTTATTATTTTGAGCAAACTTCAAAACACTCTTGTTGTTTAGAGATAAATTACCTTTTGGAAAATATCTATCATCCAATTCACCAATTAAAGCAATTTTGTTATTATAGTTTTCTTGTAATAGCTTATTTTTTTCAAATTGTTCAATACTAGGAATATCTCTTTCAATTATATAAAATTCTTGTTTAGGACAAGAATTACAAAAATCAGAAAAAAGATTAATTCCACTTCTTTTTGAATCTAAAGGACCATCGAAACTTCTTGAAAAACTCTCAGATTCTTGTATTTCAAAAGCTTTTATAGGAACAATATCTGTTTCTTCATTTTTAGTATAAGATTTTTTTGAATCAGAATTATAAATATCTTCAATATTTATTAGATTATGATTTATATTTGAAAGAAAATCTGCAGTTATTATTGGTAAATCAGATTTAAAAAAAGAAGTAAATTCTTCATTATTTAATTCTTTCCCTTTTTCACTACTAAAAAGATTTGAATTTGAATTTGATTTGATATTTATTTTAGGCATTTTAATTTTATTAATTCTTTTAAAAAAAAGTTGTAATTTTTCTAACTTTTCAATATCATTTTCAACAAAAACTTCTTTAGATTTTTTACTTAAAGCAGTATATAATTGTAAAATATATTTTTCTTCATCATTATGATCAAAGCTTTTTTCAACAACACTTTCCTTATCATCCATCATTAAATTAGCTAAATTTTTAAATTTTTGTTTTGAAGAAATTGATTGATTTGTATCATCATCAGTTAATAAATGCATATTTTGAGGAGAAACTATTTTATCTTCAATATAGATAAAATTTCTTAAAAATTCTTTATTACTTCTATCTTCTTTAGTTCTACTAATTGAAAGTTTGTATATATTTGATTTATTTATTCCATTACTTCTACTTCTTTTAATTGAGGAAAATGCATTTGGAAGAGAACTTAAATTTCCATCCTTATAGTTTACTGCTTGCTTTAAATTTGAAATTACCTCATTTAATTTATCTAATTCTTCTTGTTCTTTACTTTTTACTGTTGATGTTCTTGTTAATCTACTATAGGTTGTTTTTCCTAATGTTGTTGTCATATTTTATTTTTCATAAATTAAATTTAATTTTATGTTTATTTAAATTTTAACAAAAAATTAGTTTAACAATTATTAATTTAAATATTAGAAAATTTTATGAAATTTTCATCTATTTAGCCTCAATAAGAAAAAAATTAATATTTCATTTTTCTATTTAATTCAAAAGAAAAACAAAACAGAAATAGGAAACTATATGATAAATATATTATCACAAATAAATTATATTAATAACAAATAAGTTGCAATTTTAAATTTTAGAAAAAATATAAATTGTAAAAATTGAAATTTTAAGATAAATTTAAACAATAACCTACACAATAATTTTTATAAGAAAAGTGATTTCCAGAAAATAATTTAATTGCAAATATCTCAACAAAAGATAGTACCATTAATCTCAGTTTAAATGAATTAAAATATTGTGGGATTAAAATTAAATCAATGAACTGCTATGTAAATAAAAATTTTGAAAAATCTGCTGAAACAGACAAATAATATAATAGGAAATTAATATAGAATTTTAGAGGATATGGGGAAAAAAGAGATAAATTTTCAATTAAACATTAAAGTATATCAAATATCTCCTATAATTAATTAATTTCAAATATATATATATTTTATATTAATCAATGAATTCAAAGTAAAATAATTAATTATTTTGAAAGTTTTATCTATTTATAGAACTTTTTTCTTTTTTTTGAGATAGGTTTATTAAAAATTTTTAACTTTATTTGGTTAAATTACTTTTTTTTATTTTTAATAAATATTAAATTAAAACCTTAATTAAATTTAAAAAATATATTTATTAATTTTTTTCAATGTTTTTTAATATAAAAATTCTTGAAATTTTATTAATTAAATTCAGACTAAAACCTTTAATCACATAAATTAGATGTAAAAAATAATATTTTAATCATTTAAATGTAATTATATTTTTTTTTCTTTATTATTTATAAAACTATGCTTGCGTTGGAAGAAAACCCAAAAAATGATTTTCAAGATGAAGTAATATTAACAACAAGAATGAATCTAGAAAAAACAGAAAAAAAAAATCAGAGGAAACTTTATATAAATACATTTAATGACAATAATTTTGAACAAACTCAAAAATTTTGTAACAATAAAATCAGAACTTCTAAATACACATTATTAACTTTTTTACCGCTAGCACTTTTTTATCAATTTAATAGTGCTTTTAATTTATTTTTTTTAGTAACTGCAATAATAACGGTTATTCCAGAAATAAGTACAATTACTCCAATAAGTGCAGTAGCACCTTTCATTGTAGTTTTAATTATTAGTTTAATTAAAGAAGCAATTGAAGATTATAGGAAATATAAAAATGATAAAATAGCAAATAATTCTATTGCAGTAATATATAAATCTCCTGATTTTAAAGAAACAAAATGGTATGAAATAGAAGTTGGAAATATTTTAAAAATTAAAAAAGATGAATTAATTCCTAGTGATCTTTTAGTTATTAAGTCTTCTCATGAAAATGGTTTTTGCTATCTTCAAACATCTAATTTAGATGGTGAAACTACTTTAAAACCAAGAGAAGCTATAAGTTATTCTCAAAAAAAAATAGTGTCAAATAATAATTATTCGAAAGAAATTGATAAAATATTTAATTATGAAAATGATAATTGTTATATTGAAATTGATCAACCTTCTAGGAGTATTTATGAAATTGAAGGAACTATTTTTTTTAAAGGTGAAAAACACTATTTTGATATTAAAAATTGTTTATTAAGAGGAGGAAGATTAAAAAATACAGAATATATTTATGGTATTGTTGTTTATTCTGGTCAAGAAACTAAATTAATGAAAAATATAAATAAAAGTTCATTAAAAATTTCAAATATTGATAGAACATTAAATTTTATTGTTTTATTTATTTTAGCAATATGCCTTCTATTATGTATTATTTGTACTATAATTGGTTCTATTTGGAGAAGAAGACATTTACCTAATTATGAAACAGGAGATTTAAAAGCTGATTATGTTTTATATTATAAGGGTCATTCTAACAATACAGTCTTAGAAATTTTTAAAATTTTTTGTGCGAATTTTATAACTTTAAATACATTTATTCCTATTTCAATTATAATTGTCAATGCAGTTGTTAAATTATTACAATCAATTGTAATGGAATTTTTATCACCAGAATATAAAAGAGATCCAGGAGATCAAGTTAAATGTTTTAGTGTTCAATTACTTGAAGAAATAGGAATGACTAAGTATATATTCACTGATAAAACAGGAACTTTAACTCAAAATGAAATGGAATTTAAAGCTTGTTCAATTTTTACACAATTATTTGATGATGATGAAGAATCACAAAATGATAATATTCTAAAAAAGTCAAATGATTTAGTAGAAGATGATTTAAAAGAAAAGAATAATGATAGTATTAAATCTAAAATCTCGAAAACATTTAATAAATTTAATATAATAAATATTTTAAAACAAAGAAATATTCCGATTAATTTACCAAATCTTGTAGGTTGCCCTTTTCATAATCAAGTAGAAGCAATTGAAGAATATTTTTTAGATATAATATTAAATCATGATGTTTTAACTGAGAAAGATTCTGAGACAGGGTTAATAGATTTTCAAGGAGCAAATCCTGATGAAGTTACTTTAGTTACTGCTGCTAATGAACTTGGATTTACTTTTATTTCAAGAGAACAAAATATAATAAAAATTAAAATTAAAAATCATTCTAATGAACAATTTACTGAAAAAACTTATGAAGTTCTTCAAAAATTTGATTTTACAAGTGAAAGACAAAGAAGTAGTATAATTGTTAAAGATTTATCTGATAAAAAAATTAAATTGTATTTAAAAGGAAGTGATAGGAAAATATTTGCAAATATAAATGAATTTAGTAAACAAAATATATTACAAAAAATAAAAGAAGATTCAGATTCCTTCGCAAAAAGAGGGTTAAGAACTTTATGTTATTCATATAAAAATTTAGATGAAAGTATTTATTTAGCCTGGGAAAAAAATTATTTAGATTTAAAATATAAAAGTATAAACGATAAAAGTTTAAACAAAGATTTAGATGAATTAATAGAAGTAATTGAAAAAGAAACTTTTTTATTAGGAGTATCAGCTTTAGAAGATAAATTACAAGATTGTGTAAAAGATGATATTCAAAGTTTTATTGAAGCAGGAATTAATGTTTGGATGATAACAGGAGATAAAATGGATACTGCAGAATCAATTGGTCATTCATGTAAATTATTTGATGAATCTACTGAAATTTATAAAATTAGAGAAAGTAAAGATACACAAAAAGTTATTGATAGAATGACTGAAATTTTAGGTAATATTGAAAAAGCTGATTTTGAATTAGAAGAAGTAAATGACAGAAATAGCCCTTCAGATCATAATATTGTTGTTCAAAATGATAATAATAGTTTAATGCATGAAAATCGAATTCAATTTATGGATGACAAACATGAAGAAAATAAAGATAAAAATATTGGTACAGTTATTTCTTCTAATTATAATAAGATTGAAATTGGGAGAAATAATAATAATTTAGATGTTAATGATCAATCAATATTTAAATTTATGATAAATAAAAATTATTTAAATAACTCAGATTCCAAATTTGAAAAATTATCAATTTTAGAAGGAAAAGTAAAACAAGCTTCAATATCAGAAAATAATAATATAAAAGAAATGAAATTTTTAAAAAATGAAAGAAACAATCACAAAGAAATTTCTTTCGAAGTAAATCAATTAAATATTAATGGCAACAATAGAAATGAAGTGAATAAAAATAATGAAAAAAAAATAACAATCCCTACAAATGAAAAAAAATTAAAATCTTATTATGAATTATGTCACCAGAAATTATTAGAAATAGAAGAGAACAAAACAACACTTAAATTACTTAGAACAAAATATTTATATCCAACATTTGAAAAAAAGCAGAAAAAAATAAAATGTAAATGTTCAATAATAATAGAAGGTGAATCAATAACAAAATGTATGGAAGATAAAGAATGTAAAGAATTATTTTGGGAAATAATTCAAAAAAGTAGAAGTTTAATATGTTGTAGAGCATCTCCAATGCAGAAATGTGAAGTTGTAAATTTTATAAAAAATCATACTGATGATATCACATTAGCAATTGGAGATGGAGGTAATGATGTAAATATGATAAAATCTTCTCATGTAGGAATTGGATTATTTGGTAAAGAAGGTTATCAAGCTGCTTATAGTTCAGATTATGCAATTAGTCAATTTAAATATTTAAAACAATTAATTTTTATTACTGGAAGATTTTGCTTAAAAAGAAATAGTTATTTTATTTATCAATATTTCTTCAAAAATATTTTATATACTTTACCTCAGTTTTGGTTATGTTTTTATTCTTGTTTTAATGGAACTAATTTATTTGATGAATGGTATTATATGGGTTTTAATTCCTTTGTTACTGTTGTTCCTGTTGCTGCAAGAGCTATTTCTGAAGAAGATTTTGATCCTGATTTTGTTGATAAGAATGAAAAGGAAAAACTTATTTTACAATATTTATTTCCAAATATTTTTAAAGAATATAGAGATAGTATTCCATTTAATTTAATTAAATTTTTCACTATTTTCACTATAGGAATTATATTATCAATTCCTATTTATTTTTTCCCTGCTTATATTTATATATTTGGAATTAGAGGAAGTGATGGAACTACTTTTTGTTATTGGGATATTTCTGTTGTTGTTTTTTATACTATTATGGTTGTTCATTTTTATATGGTATTTACAGATACACTTTTAGTTGATTATTTTATTATTATTTTTTATTCTTTGCAATTACTTATTGATATTGGTTTTTTTGTTATTTATAATGCTATTGATTTTGATGTTGATATTAATGGAGATTTATATGAGTTTTTAGGAAATGGGATTTTTTGGTTAACGCTTATTTTGACTTGTTCTGTGGTTATTCTTCCTTTTTTTATTTTAAGAAGATTGGAATTTTTCTTTGGAGGTTTTATTGTAGATATGATTAAACAAAATAAATATGAACAATATTATATTGAAAAATTTTATCAAAAGAAAATCGATCACATGATCAGAGCTAAAAGATCTGTTCTTAAATTTAAAAAACTCTATAAGAATGAAGATGAAATAGATGATGCTCATGATAACATTGCAGATCAACAAATGAGGAAAATTGTAATTGAGTATAAAAATCATAGAATGGAGAGTAAGAAATAATAGAAATTTTTTTAGGCATCATTCGATTTTATGAGTATAGTTATTTATAAATTATTTGAAACAAATTATATATAATTGTAATAAGAATTATAAAAAATATCAATATTAATTTACTTTTATTTGTTTGTATATATTTAATTTATTTTCAAATATGTTTTAATATTATTTATTTTAAAAATTTCTTCTTTTAAATTAAAAAAAAAATATAAATTTTTTCATAAAAAAAATTTTCAAAAATAATTTACAAATCATTTATCCTCATCTTCAATTTCTTTAACTTCCTCTTTATCATCTCTAAAGAAATGTCCTTTTTTCAATATTATTTCTTTTTAATCATTATCTGCATTTTTTTTTCTTTCAAGCTTTATCTTTCTACTTGTTCTTGATATCATTTTCTTTTTTCAAAACTTACTTAATTTTAAATTTATCTTCTTTAACTCTTCCATCTGACTCATATATCAAATTATCTATACAATTTTAGGAACAATAATGTATTCTAAAACATTAAAATTTTTTTTTAAATTATTTTTTTTTAAACTCATTAACAATTAAATTTTAATTTTTAAGAGTATCAATAATTATATAATTATATTTTTATTAAAAAAATAAAAATATTTCCTTGCAATATATAAAGTTTGAAAGCCTCCAATAATAAACTAAATTTTGGGATTATCATATTTTTCTTCTTCTATATTTCTTATTCAAATTGAAATATTTACATTTCCTTTTTTACTATAATATTCTTTTATTAAAAACATTAATGATTGATTTAATTTTTTGACTCAATCTTCTTTTACTCAATTAAGTCTTTTGTCAGATGAAGAAATTCAATTTTAATTCATCTTTTTTGGCTTTGGAACAACATGAAATCTTCTTTTTATTCTTCTTGATGTTGTATCTTTTTTTATTATTTAACTCAAAAATTTTTGAGAAATTTTAATTATTTTATTTTTTTCCCTTTTTTAAAAAATGAAAGTTTTAGAGATTTTATCAGTTATCTGTGGATGTCTTCTTTTCATTTTATCAATTGCTAGATTAATTACAATAATACCAATAACATTCCAACAATTTATTCTTTCAATATTCTTCAAGTAATAATAATAGATATAAATAAAATTAGTATATTTGGTTTAATAATAATATATTCAGCATTAGGATATGAAGTGATCATTAAATTATTTAGATTTGAGGAAAATTATTATGGAAAAGGATTATTTTTAATATTCATTGGATTATTATGTTCAGATAAAATTGAAAGTCCAAAATCTACTATTGCAATCTTTGATATAATAATAGGAAGCTTAATTATACTTTATGGAATTGTATTGATTGTTGCTGCTGCAAGTGGAAAACAACCTCCAGAACCCATTGTTAAAGAATTTGATGATGATTACATTTTACCTTTTTAATTTGAACAAAAATTTATTTTTCAATTAAATTAAATGATATTTAAGATTTATTGATATTTTTTTATATATGAATTTATCATAAAACATTTTTCTGATTATTTTATTGTGGTTATAATTTGTCATTTAAACTTAACTTATATCTTGAATTATTAAAGGAAAACAAAATTGAAAAACAATACTTCAATTTCACTTCTTTTTTATAAGTGAGGATGAAGAAAAGTATGTTTCTTTAAAATTTTGTTTATTTCCTTTAATATTTCTTACTTAAAATATTGGTTTTCACACTATTATATTTTTACTCGAATAACTCATTATGTTCAGTAAAATTATTTATTTAATATAAATTTTTCTATATTTATTTTTTACTCGATGTTGAAAAAAAGTTTCTATTTTAGAAACTACAATCTTTCTTTAATTTGAGTCATTAAAATAGGTTTGTTTCAAAATTTATAATCAGCATGATTTATATTTGGGAAAACAAATAATTTTGAAAAAATTTTATTTGTTTTTTTTCTTCACAATATCTCTTTTTTTATTTCTTTGATATTAGAAATCTATATTTCTATAATATAAATTATCTTTATAAAGACATTTTAATATATTTGATCTTATAGGATTTTTGATGTAATAATTGAAAAATATGATTTACTTAACTCTTTTTTTTTAATTTGAAGAATAAAAACTATTTTTTGTTCTTCAATGAGGTTTTTTTAAATTAAACATAATTAAAAGTATTCATAATTTAATTAAATAATTGTTTCATTAATTTATTTAATAAAATAAATTTAAATAACTTTTATTTTAATTAACTTAAAAATTTTATTAATTTTATTTATCTAAATTGATTCATATTTGGAAATTTGTATATTATAGTAAATTCTTAAAGGAATCTAATTAAAAAAAAATTCATTTTAATTGTTAATATTTAATACTAAAAATAGATGTAAATTTAGTATTTAGATTCTAAAAAATTAATAATATTGTTTTTAATAATAGAGGAATTGATAGAAAATTCTTTTTTTTCAGAATTATAAAAAAGAAATTGAAATTTGTTAAATTCAGGATCTTTAAATAATACTTCATCATTTTTAAATATTTCCATTAAACTTGAGAGTGATTTTGAAATTTCTTCATATTTAGTTATTTCTTTATTAGAAATTATTTTTACAAACTTTAATATAATTTTAATAAACATATCTCTATTATTAAAAAAAAAGTTAGGATTCTTATTAAAATAATTAATATCTAATAAATTCAATAATTCATAAGATTGTATTGATAAAGTATTATTTAAACTATCTAAATTTTCATAAATCATTTGTAAAATATTTTGAGAAATTGGAATTATTTTAGGAACTTGAAATTTTCTTTTAATTAAAAATTTGAGTATTGTAGGAAAATTTTTTAAATTCAAATTATAACCTATTAAAATATCAAACTGAAATTTATCTATTATATTATTTATTTTTTCCCAAATTTGAAAAATTTCACTATCATTATCATTAAATCTTGTTATAAATTTCTCACTTGAAATTATATTTGATGTAATATCAATAATTTTAAATAACATTTTTAAATATTCTTCTTTTACATTTAATACTATTTCATTATATACTTTATTTACAAAAAATTGAAACATCGAAAAAAAATAATAATCTCTAAAAGATTCATTGCCTCTAAAATCAATTCTTCTAAGAGAATTATTTGTTATTTCTTTACATAACGTTAATACAAGAGTATATAAATTTACATCCATTTGAAAATTTAATATAATATCTATATTATTTGATAATTCTGAAATATATATTATATAATTCTGTGTGGTTTTAATTTCTTTAATTAAACTAATTAAAATAATTAAATAATTTATTGGATTTCTTTTAAAAGTGTCATTTTGAAAAAACAAAGAAATAACATTTACCCCTGTTTTATTTAAAATTAAATGCATGTTAAACATTAAAGATAAATATTTTATTTTTAATTTAATTTGTAATTCATTCTTAGATAAAATTTCCTTTATTTGATACTCTATTTTATTTAATAAAATTTCGGAATTAATAGTTAAATATCCACATTCATTTGAATCATATAATTTATCATTTATTCTTTCTTTTATAATCATTAGTATTTTATAGCATAATATTAAATCTTTATTGTTTTCTAAAAAAAGTTTAAATAATAATTCTAATATATTACATATAAAATCAGTTGGAGAAGTAATTTGAAGTTTTTGACAAATATAATTGAAAATAATTTGAGTTGATTCTTTACAATTTAATAAACTTAAAACATACTTTATAAACTTTAACTTCAAAGTTGGATTAAAAAAGGATAAATTTAAAAAGAAATTATTTAAAATATGACAAAATAGATCTAGATTATTTATTATATTAATATATTTTAATGCTTCATTTTCTAATTTTAATAATAAATTTTTTTCAATGTTTCCTTCATAATTTAATAAAATTTCTGGATAAGATAAAATATTAGTGAATTTTGAAATAATTTTAATAAAATCATATAATACATATTCATCAAATTCATTTTGATTATTAGAAAGTTTTGAAACAATTGTTGAAATATATTCCTTTACTATTTTTATATCATTATCATTTTTCCAATCTAATTTTAATATAATTTTGAGAACATTTGTTATTGTTTCTAAATTAAAATTAATAATACTAAACTTCATTATTCTAATATAAAAATCTCCATTTAAATTGAATGAAATATTATCAGAAGTAATTGCTAATATTTTAGCTATAAAATCGAGATTTTCAATATTTTCACTTAATATCATAACTAATATTTTTTTTATATCTTCATTTTCTTCTTTGTTGAACAAAATAATTTGAAAAATTATTTCTAAATTAATATTATTTTTATTTTGTAATAACTCATGACAAACTGAAATACAAATATTTGAATAATTAACTTTATTGCTTATGTTATAAAAAATTGGTTTTAACATTGTATTTTTATTCAAATCTTTTTCTTCAATTTCTGAATTTAATGTTTTTAAGCATTTCAATATATTTTCATAATATTCTTCTCTTTGATATGATAGAATTTTTAAAAGATATTCAAAGATAAAATATTTTAAGTCATTATTAAATAAATAAATTATTCTATTAAATTTATCAATAGGAGGAATAGAACTATCTTTAAAATTTTCACAAATTTCAGACAAAATATTTAAAAAAATATTTTTATTAGACTTACGTTCAAATAAATTTGAAATTAAATTTTTAAATTTTAAATTATCATCATAAAAACTTAATCTAGTAATTAAACCAAATAACCAAATATATTGTTTTTGAATTTGAGGATTTGTATTTGATTCTATTTGTTCAATTAAAATATTTAACATGTTTATTTTTTCTTGTTCAGAAAGACCAATAAAATAACGTTTTAAAAGTATAGATAAAGTATTTGATAAATATAAAATCATATATTGATTTTGATTTTGAATCAATAAATTAAATATTTTTTGAATGTTTTCAAATGTTTGAATTGAATATAAATAGTTAAAACAGGATTCTTGGTTTTCATTTTTTATATATAAATTGTCTAAACAATTTATGATATTATTGATTTCTGTATCAGAGAAATTTTGCATAAATTGAAATATTTAAAAAGTTTTTTACTTAAATAAGAAGGACAATATTTGTAAATATTATTATTGAATATATTAAAAAATATAAAATTAGAGTTTTGATTTATGATATAATTAAAAAGAATAAACCTTAATTAAATAATTTATAATATTATAAGAACAAGCTTTTAAAAATTTTTTAATTAATTTGAATTTAAAAATTATTTCTGTTTTTAATATTAAATTTTTAAAAAAATTGTTTTTTTTATTTTAAAAATGTCAAATTATAATATTTGGAATAAATATATTAAAAAAGAAATTATACGTATGGATAGTTTTTGTAAATTATATAAAGCTCAAAATAAAGAAACTGGGAAGTTTGTTGCCATTAAAGAAATCGATAAAGGAAGAATTAGAAAAGATTTTTATAAGGAAATTGAAATTATGAATAAAATTAATTCAGAAAATTGTGTTAAAATAAAAGAAACATTTGATTCTAATGAAGCATTCTATATAATAATGGATTTATTCAATTATAGTTTAGAGGAGTATGTTAAATTAAGAGAAAAACCATTTTCAATAAATGAAATAAGAGAATTGTTTGTTCAATTAAATAATGTATTTAAATTAATGATAAATGAAAATATTATTCACAGAGATTTAAAATTATCAAATATTTTAATATCTTTAGACAGTATAGATAAATGTCTTATTAAATTAGATTATAGTTTAAGAAATGTTTTGAATATTATAAATACTGAAACTAGTACT
>JAEEGK010009882.1_pt1 | contig 22129 bp, 12 predicted proteins | sample 8958771 | NCBI WGS metagenome assembly JAEEGK01 (sample SAMN16246547, study PRJNA631951) | gut metagenome | biome: gut microbiome; feature: rumen; material: SC-attached | host: Bos | place: Iran: Karaj | collected 2018-10 | reverse complement strand
TCTTATTTATTATTTCATTATATTTATTATTATCTAAATCATTGAAATATCTAAATAGAACTCTAGTCATTTTAAGATAACTATTTCCTTTACTTAAATTATATCCATATTTATTTGGATATATTTTAATTGAATTTTTTAAAAAAAGAAATGTAATTCTATTATATACATTTCTTGTTGCATAATTATCTATAAAATTTTCTTTTGTAAAATGTTCAGAAATTATCTTTAAATCACTTTCTAAAATTTCTTTATTTGCTTCACATAATTTAAGATAATCAATTAAAAGAGGATGATAACATAACTCTTTATATTGAATTTTTATTGGAAGAGATCTTACTAATGTTTCACTAAAATGAGAATATTTTAAAAAAACTTCATCAAAAGAATTTTTTAATTTTGAAACATAACTTTGAATATTATTTTTATGTAAAATATCTTCATATGCAATATAAAATTTACTTCTTATTTTATTATTCCTTAAATATTGAATATATCTTGATAAACAAATAATTTCACTATTATAATTAATTAAAGAAGCTTCTTTGATAAAAATATCCAAATAATTATTTACTTCAGCTAAATAAGTCTTACTTTTATTAATATTTAATTGTTCTTTCCCTGTAAAATTAATTATTTTAATTAATCCTTCATCAATTAATCCAGTTTGAATTTTTAATAATTCATATTCTTTTTTAACCTTATAATTTAAATCTTTAAATTTACAAATATGACATATATTATTTAAAATACCTAAAATATAATAATCTTTATCATTTAGAGATAAAAATATTTCCATTTTTATTCTATTAATAAGTTTATTTAATGTTGAAAAAGGAATCTCAATATCAATTATATATTTTACTTTTTTAAAAAATAATAAAAAAATATATAAATCATCTATAAATGCATTTGGATTTATTTGAGTATTTTTTTTTATTAAATCACCAAATACATTCTTAGTTAAAGATGTTATTGTATCTTTTTTAGTAAAATAATTAAATTGATAAACCATTTCTTGAGCATAAAATTTAGGAATTTCAAAATTTTCATATTTACTTTGTACACAATTATTTCTAAAATAACTCGAATATTTTCTTAACTCATTATATTCAATTTCTTTTTTTTTTATTTGTTCTTTTAAATCATTATTATCTAATTTAGCTAATTTTTTTAAATTATCAAATATAACGTATTGATTTTTTTCATTTAAATATTCTTTTTGTTTTTTCATTATAACACTCCAAGAATGATTAAAAGAATTTAATATTGGATCAAAATAATAGTCAATTAAAAAAAAATATTTAAATAATTCTCTATAAATATCTAATTGATTTATAACTATATTTACATTTTCCTCTTCAGTTTTCTTAATTTTATATGTATTAATTTTTGCAGTAAATTTCTTTTGTTTTGCTTTTTCATCTTTTTCTTTAAAATAATTATTAGAAAATTTTAAATAAGGATAATCAAATAATAATTGAAAATTGTTAAAATTTCCAAAATTTTTATCAATTTCAATATTTACTTTTTTAGTAACATCTTTGTTATATTCTTCATCATCATTACATGAAAATTCTTTTATATTTCTCCAAAATTTATAAATATCAGTTTTCCATAAATAAAAAGAATTATTTATTTCTTCAATATTAAAATAATTGTCTTTTAAATTAATTATTATTTTATTAAAATTGTCATGTGAATCACTTTTTTTACTACTATTTTGAGATGATATTGAATTTTCATTTACTATTTTTCTTATTTCAGATAATAAATCATCAAATTTTTCAGGATTAAATTTTTTCAAAAAAACATTTCTAATAACATTTCCTTGTAAATTCAAATTGTCTAAATTTAAATAAGACATAACAATCCATCTAAGTTCTAAATTTAAATTGTCAGATTTAATTTTATTATAACTTAAGTTTAATTCCTTTAATTGATAATTTTTACTTTCTAATAATTTAACAAAAACTTGATTAGAAAGTAAATTATAAGATAAATTTAAATATTTTAAATAAGGGCATTTTTCAATTAATTGAATAATAGACTTTGAAAAACCTCTATCATTTAAATAAGTATTACTAACATCAATTGAAATTAAATACCAAATATTTCCTAACATAATAGATTTATTTATAGGTTTATTATCTTTAATAGTTTTCATATTTCTTAATGTTTTTTTTTCAACTGATTTTTCAATTTTTTCTAAATTAAATCTATCTGAAATTGCACTTGCAAATGTCTCTTCATTTGATGAAGGATTATCTTGTTTACTGTTTTCTTCTTCTTCATATAATATACATTCTATTTTTAATTCTTTTAAAAAAGATAAAAATGGGGTAAATTCTTTTAATAATTTTGGATCTTCATCAAAAAAATTTGGTTTAATGATTAATTTAAAATTGTTTTCTATTAAATTATTGATTAAATTAAATAAATATTCACAATTAATATAAGAATTTTTATTAAATATTTTTTTTTCATTTTTATCAATTGTTTTTTTTCTTTTAACAGAATCTTCTCTTAAAGGAATAGAAAGAATTGAATGATTTATTGCATATTTATATCCTTCAATAATTATCATAGTCTTAATATAATTTTTTTCTTTCAAAGAAGAATTTTTAAATTTGAATCTATGTGATTGATTATAATAAATTGGATATTTTATATTTTCTTTTTTTGAATTTTGATTATCTTTTTTAGGATTTTGTTTTCTTGGAACAAGAAGAACATATTCAATAATAACATTATTAATATCATAATCAGCAAGAATAATATCACAATGATCTAATTTAACTATTAAACAATCTTCAAATGTTTTAATTTTATTAGTATTATTAACTTTATTTATTTGAGATGTTGATGAATTATTAGATACAATTGCAGATCTATCTGATGATTGTTGGAGTATTAAACCTTGATTTGTGTCTTTATTAAATAATTTTTTTGGGTCATGTGCATAAATATATATTGATGCCATTGTAAATAAAATTTTCATTGGAATCAAAATTTCATTTTCTTCTGTTTCTGTCACATATAAAATATCAGAAGAAAAAAGAAAATGCTCTAAATTTAAAACATTCATATTTAAATTTAATTTTTGAAAATATGATTTAAATTATTTTAATTTTATTATTTAATAATCTAAATCATACATAATATTAAAATAAATGAAAAATTATGGAAACAGAATAGAATTTGATAATATAATTAAGAATTCTGATGGAGAAAAATTAAGAAAAATTTTCATTTTTTTTAAAATTTTACATTTATATAAGAAAGAATTTATAGAATATAAAGATATAGAAAATGCTATTGAAACATATTCTTCATTAAAAATAACAATAAATGATTTTTTAAAAATGTTAAAATTTTTTTCTGATTTTGAACAAGGGAAAAAAAAAAAAATATATTATTGAAACAAATTTATTTAGAATAATTGAAAAAGAAATGAATATATATATAAATGACTATAAAAATAATTATCTTCAAAATAAATTATTTGAATATGGAGATTCATATAATAATTATATTTATTGTTTAGAAGATGTATTATCTGATGAAGAAGAAACTCAAATTTATTCTAATTTAATGAATAAAGATTTTGAAGAAGATAATAAATATTTATCAAATGAAATAATATTTTTAAGTAAAAGAAGAAAAATAAGAGAAGAAATATTAAAAATATATTTTAATCAATTAGAAAATGAAATTAAAGAATTAAGGGAAGAATATATTATTTTAAATGAAGAAAAAAATAATATGAATAATAATGATAATGAACAAAGAATTCAAGATTTAATAGAAGAAATTAATTTTATTAGTTTTGAAAAGGAAAAAAATGCTAATCAAATTAAAGATTTAAATAAAATAATTGCACAAAATGAAATAGTTAAACAAAATTTAATTGAAGAAATATATAAAAATCAAAATGAAATAAGAAAATTAAATTCTAAAAATTATTTATTAGAAAAAGAAAATACCAAATTTAAAGAAAGTTATGATAATACAATCGATGAAATTGTAAGTAAAATAAAAAAAGAAAATGAAGAACAAAATGATAGAGAAAAGTTATTAAATAATGTAAGGAGTTTTGATATTTCAACAAATTTATCTGATGAAAAATTTAAAAAATTTAAAGGATTATCATCTGATCAACTTTTTAATTATATAATTCAACAAGATAATGAGAATAATAATCTAATGAATAAAATTGATGAATTAAAATATACTGTTAAAGAAATGATGGAATCATTAAATAGATATGAAAATGAATTGAAAAAATTTAAAGATAATAATTATATGTTAGTTGTTGAAAATGATAAATTAAAAAACGAATTGGAAGATTTAAAAAGAGAAAATGACACATATAAATTATTTAGACCATCTATTAGATATTCAAAACTTGATAATACAGAACAAAGTTCAATTTTATTATCATCATTTATGAATAATGAAAATGAATCTAATAATAATTCAAGTTTTTTTAATAAAAATATTTTTATTGGAAAAGAGATCCCAAAAAATAATAATAACGATAAACAATATCAAATTTGTAAAAATGAAATAAATATAATTTGTGACAATGAATCATTAAACAAAACTATAAATAAACAATATCAAATTTTTAAAAATGAAAATATAAATATAATTTGTCACAATGAATCATTAAACAAAACTACCAATAAACAATATCAAATTTTTAAAAATGAAAATATAAATATAATTTGTGAAATTAAAACTTCTTTTAATAAAAATTCATTAAAATTTGAAGAAAGTCAAGAAAATAATATAACAATTAATTCATTTTATTCTCATAATAATCAAACTGAGAATAAAAATTCATTTAATACTTTAAATAATGAAAAATTAAGCTTCGAAGAAAGAGTTACTAATAATAAAATTTTATCACAAAGTCAAATAAGTATTTTGAGTTATAGTAATCCTAATAACTTAAATTTATCTTCAATTGATTATAATAATAATTATGATAATATTTTTATTAAAAATTCAAAAAAACTCACTGATTTTTTAAAAAATAATAACACAAATAATTTAAATGATATATTTATTGATGATGTATATTTAGTAAATTATAAAGGGAAAATGAAAGCATTATTTTTAATTATTACAAATGAAAATATTCATATCACTGATTTAAATTCAAATAATAAACTTTTTAATAGAAATAATTTAACTAAAGTAGTAATATCTTCTAAAAATTTAAATTTAATAATATTTAAATTTAATAAAGAAGATGATTTAATTCTTCAAGTAATGAGAAGAAAAAAATTAATTTATTTCTTAAAAAAATATCAAAACAATATAGAATATATAGAATCTAATAGATTTATATTAAACGATGATAAAAATAAAAATCAAAAAAAAAAACAAAGTCTTGATATAGAATTAATGTCATATTTTCCTTATTATGAAAATACAATACTATTTGGATACTTATTAATTTATGAAGAAGTATTAACTTTAGGGAAATATACTGAAAAATTTGTAGTTTTAAGTGATTTAGGTTTATTAATTTTTGATTCTCCTTTATCAAATCTAAATAAAATAATAAATGTTACTAAATGTGAGATTAAAAAAACATCTTCTCAAAAATATGATAAAACATATGGATTTGAAATATATTCAAATAATAGTTCTCATGTTTTTTTCACCAAAACTCAAAGTTGTTTAGATATGTGGATAAGTTCAATATGGAATATAGCAAAAAAATATTATGATGAACTCAAACTTTTAAAAATTAAAAAAGAATAAATTTTTGATTTTCAGAGTAATTTGTAAATCAAAGTATATGGGACAGTTCTTAATATCATAATTATGATATTTATCATATGTACATACCTTTAAAAATAATTTTATTAATTATTAAATTAAAAAATATTCATCTAAAATTAGTTTTTCTCTTAAAGAATTTAAACATAAATTAATATATAATTATAAAATATGATTTTTATTATATTTTTTTATTTTAGGAATTTTAAAAAAAATAATTAAAAAATATAATTTACTTTTAAATATAAAATATAAATATTATAATATTATATATAAAACTATATATTAAAGTATTAAAGTACATTATAATTTAATTCATTTAAGACAAAGAAATTTCTAATGCATCAGGATACATTTCTATATTACCCAATTGATTTATATTTATTTTATCAGTTGTTGGTTTTATTTCGAAATTTAGTTTTGGTTTTTCTTCTTTTTCATCTTTACTTTTATTTTTATTTTCATCTTTTTTATTTTGAGATTTACTTTCTTTCTTTTCTTTTACTTTATTATTTTTTTTATCATCTAATTCATCACAAGTATCTTCATCAGTATTATCTGAATCATTTTTATTATATTTATCTTTTTCTTTTTTTCCTTTTTCTTTATTCTCGTTCTCATTATTAACTTTATTATTTTTATTAAATGAATTTCTTTCAGTTTGACAATTTTTACTTTCAAATATATTATCATCTCCAAAAATGCCACCAAAAGTTTTATTTAATTGACTGAAAATATCATCATTATCAATATTTCTTTTATTATTTTCTTTTTTCTTTTCAACATTTCTTTTTATATTTTCATTTTGATAAATAGACATATAACCTTCTCTTTTATTTGGTTTAATTGGTTCTCTTAAATCCAAAGCTTGTGCCTTAATTAATTGTCTATAATATTCCATTGCTTTAGTCTTATATTTTTGTTCAAAATTCATTTTTTGTAAACCTGGAAATTCATCATTTATAAACTCATATAATTTTTTATTACCAGAATAATATAAAATCATTAAATTTTCTTCACTCATTTCTCTTAAATTATTTGAAATTATTTGACTTATTTCTTTTGGTAAAGATGAATGATTTTGAGCACATTTTAAACAAAGAAATATTCCGTTTTTTATATCTATGAAACTAGGCATTTCTCCTTGTTTATGACAGTCAAAACACATATAATTCATATTATCATTATATAATTTTCTGAGAATTATACTTCTATTGTCATTATATCTTGGTGTTCTATATCCATAATTATTATATCTGTTTCCAAAACTATTATTGAAAAAGTCGTTGAAAGAAAACATTTTTATTTTTTATTTAAAAATAATTTTTGGAAATTTATATATACTAACTTGATAGAATTTTATTTTTTAATTTCTGGAATAATAGAATTTTAAAATATTTTATTCTAGAAATTTAGTAATTAATTAATAATAAATATTAATAAATTAAAATTTAAAAAAAAATAAAATTGTTTTTTGAATCAGATTTTTATTTTATTATAAATTAATAATAATAATGTCAAAAAATAATCCTCCAAAAGAAAATGAAGTACCAACAAATGAAAACAATGAAAAAATTACTTTTGAAGAATATATTAATGAAATAATTATAAATTCAAAAAACAAAGAAGAACAAATCAAAAAAGAGGATTTATTAAAAGAAATAGAAGAAAGAGTTGAAAATGGAAATGACTCAAAAATAAAAGAAAAAATTGACTCAATATTTTTAAATGAGGAATCATTAAAAAAAATAGAAATAGAAGAAAAATTAAAAAACATAAATGAAGAATCCCCTAAAAAAGAAACATTAATGGATATAATTAAATTTTCAGATAAAAAAGTTTCAAAAGATTTAGACTTTTTATCAGAAGATTTACCAGAAGATAAAAATAGAGAAAAAATATTAACTCATACAAATTTTTCATTAACTGAAATTAATACAAATAAAAATATAGAAGATGAAAATGAAAAAAATAAAGAAAGTACTTTTAATATAACAAAAATAGAATCTGTTATTAAACCAGTTAATGGATTTGATGATGTTCAAAAAGATGAAAAAGACAATAATGAAAGAGAAAAAAAACCAAAACCAAAAGAAATAAATAAACCAATTTATAATCCAAATGAATTCTCAAATAAAAAATCTTCATTATTATTAACAACAAATACTTTAAAAAATAATATTGTATTACCAACAAATGAAAATAAAAATATTAATTTAAAAGAAAATAATGAAAATTTAAATAATAATTTAAACAATAATAAAAATAATACAGATTATTTTTTATCAATTTATAAAACATATGCACCAAATAATAAAATAATGAAAACATTAGATGAAAAAATAAATAAAGTTGCAACAAAACCAATAAAACAAAATAGTATATTAAGTTTTTCAAAAGGAATTAATACTTTAAATGATTTTAAAATAAATAATAAACCATTTAATAATACAAAAAAAAAAAATTCATTTTTAGATAAAATTGAACAAGAACAAAAATCAATAATGAATAGTGGAATAAAAAAAAGTTCATTACATCAATATAAACCTAAACAATATGATTTAAAAAATTCAAATGAAAAAAAAGCTTATGTTGAAAATGTTAAAAATGAATTAATGGAATTTTCAAAAAATATTGATAAACAAAAACAAAGTAGAGATAAAAATTCTGGTTTTGATGAAATTAATCAAAAATTAGATGAGTTATATAAAAAAAATAAAGAATCAAAAATAGTAAAAAGTGAAGAAACAAATAATGTAAATGAAGAAAATAAAATTGAAAATGAAGAAAAAAAAGAATCTCAATAATAAAATAAAAATAATATTTTCTTCTCATTTATTTTTATTTAATTTAATATTCTTGTTTTTAAAACTGAATTTTAATTTTTAATAAATTACAAAAAATAATTCTTTTATTTGGAAAAATGAATCCTAATTTTATGAATAATATATCACCAGAACAAATGAGAAATATGCAAAATATGATGACTCCAGAAATGATGAAAAATGCATCAAATATGTTTTCTGGAATGAGTGATGCACAAATTCAATTATATTTAAATCAAATGGGAATGACTGGGATTAGTCCTCAAATGTTTAGAAATATGACACAACAAATGGGAAATATGAGTGATAGTGAATTAAATAGAATGAAAAATTTATCTAATCAAATGTATAATAATCAAAATTATAATAATAATAATTATAATTATAATTATAATAATATTAATAATAATAATAATAATAATAGTAGTTATAAAGGAACTTTAATTGAAAATTTAAATAAATTAAAAAATGATGGTAATAATTTATTTAGAAATGGAAATTATGAAGAGGCTATTAAAAAATATTATGAAGTTTTAGAAGAAATTAAAACTTCAAGTGATATGGCAAAAAATGCTTTTTCAAAAGAATTAGATGAAATTGAAAGAGCTTCAAGATTAAATATTGCTAATTGTAAATTAAAAACTAAAGATTATGATGGTGTTATTAATGAATGTTCTATTGTTTTAGAGAAAAATAAATGTTTTAAAGCTTATTTTAGAATGGGAATTGCATTATTAAATAAAGAAAAATATGAAAAAGCTTATAGATTTTTAGATAATGCTAAAGCAATTGGGAATTCTGAAGAAAAAAAAGCCTGTGAACCTTATTTTAATAAATGTACTGAAGAATTAGAAAAGGAAAGAAAGAAAAAAAAATTAGAAAATGAAGAAAAAAAAAAGAATGAAGAAGAAAAAAATTCAGAAAATAAAAAAGAAAATAAAGTTGAAATTAAAGAAGATAAAAAAATTGAAAATTTAGAAAATAAAAAAATAGAAAATAAAGAAGAAAAATTAGATGAAATAAACACAAGTTCAAATCAAAAAATAGAAAATAAAAATTCAAGACTTGATGAATTTAAAAAAGAAATAGAAAAAGAAAATAAAAATAAAAATAAAAATAATTCAAAAGAAGAAGAAGATGATGATCATCCAATAATTGAAGATACAAAACCAGAATTACATAAAAGTAAAACAACTCAACCATATCATAATGAAAATTATATGAATTCATCATTTCCAAACTCACCTAATTTTAATATTGATCAAAATTATGTTAATCAAGCAAGAAATCAATTAAATAATATGTCAGATGATCAAATTAATATGATGGTTAATCAAATGAAATCAATGGATAATCAAACATTAAAAAATATGATGGCATCACAAGGAATGAATTTAACAGATGAACAAATTAATATGATGAAAATGAGTTTAACACCAGAAACATTAAAAATGATGCAAAATCCTAATTTAAATATTCCAAATTATAATATGAATAATAATAATAATAATAATAATAATAATATTAATAATAATATTAATAATAATAATATAAATAATAATGAAATTAATACTAGTAGTAATAATAATAATAATGGATTAAATAGAAATCAAACTATGAATAATCCTTCTATGCCAAATTTACCTAATTTAGGAAATATGGATTTTCAACAAATGTTAGATTTTATTAAAAAAAATCCTGAAATTATGAAAATGATTTCTCCTCAATTATCTAATATGATGGGAGGAAAAGGTGATCCTGATATGATGATACAAATGATTGAAAAAATGCTTTGGATTTTTAATATACCTTCAAGATTAAAAAAATTTTTTACTAGTTTTAGAGGAATTTGTTTTATTATTTTATTTATTGCTTTAATAATTGCTTTCTTTAAAAGATAATTAACTTTATTCTTTTAAAATTTGAATTCTTTTTTATTATTAAATATTTATTTATTTTTATTTTTTTTTAAATATACAAATTAATCATTTTTTTTATTAACTAGTAATTAAAAGAGAATGATTTAAGAGAATGAAATATAAATTGATATAAAAATTAATCATACATAAAATTTAAATATTTGATATTAAATTTGTGTATTTTTTTTATTATTACACAAAACATTAATTAAATAATCCTCATCTTGACTAACTTTTCTAGAATTATTTAAGGAAATAAATTCTTTTTCATTTCCTAAATTAAACATATCGACATGATTATTATTAAAATTCATATTAAAAGAAATATTATTATGATTACTCCCAAAACCATTATTATTATCATTTATAATTTCCTCATTAAATCCTTTAATAATTTCATTATAAGAACTAATACTTGATCTTTTCCTCCTTTTACTCAAATAAGATTTATTATCAAAATTAGAATCAACTGAAATTTTTCTTGCAGATAAATGTTGATAATGTTCCATCATATCTAAATTATCATCAGCTAAATTATTAATTAATTGACTTAAAATATAATTTATATTTGCATCATCATTTGTTGGATTTATTGGATTAATAATTTTTTCATTAATAGTAACATTTAAATTATTATTAGTATCAAATTCATTTTCTTTTAAAATATTATTATTAATATAATTAATATTATTATCATTTATATTATTTCTAATATAAATTTTTTCTCTTTTTTTCTTTTCATAATTACTTCCTCTCTCAAAAGCAACTGAATTTAAAGCAGATAAAATTTTATCATATTTTTCTTGTGAAGCTTCTTTAATCATATCATGAAACATTTTAATAGAAGTTTTACTTAAATCTAAATTAAAATCTAAAATTTTAGCTTTTTTAATTTTAACAAAAAATTTCTGAGCATGAGATCTTGCTTGAGTACTTGATCTAGTTTTAACATATCTTTGTACTTGTTTCCAATCATTACCATATTTTATAATTGCTTCTACAAATCTTTTATGTTCATCTTCTTTCCATCTTCCACATGAATATTTAATATTTGATAAATTATTTTTTCTTTGTTTTATTTTATTATTTATTGAATTGTTCTTTATTTCATTTTTTATTTTATGTTTATTTTGATTATATGATGGACGAACAAATGTTAATCTGAACATTTGTTTTTTTGGAAATATTTTTTTTATTAAAGGTTGATTCTTTTGAATTATTATATTTTGAGTTTGTTGAGGAGGTATTATTGATGGATTTAATTTTGGAATTTGGGAATTTGTGTTGAGTATTATATTTTGAGGGTTTATTATTCTTGATGGATCTGTTCTTATTATAAATTTCGATTTATTTTTTGGTTTTTGGGAGACAACGAACATTTTTATCGATATATATAAAATAAATCATTTTTTATATATTTATGGAAAATTTGAAAAGGTATAAAAAATATAATATATATTATTTTTATATTATTAAGAGATTTAATATTATTTCATATGTTTTTTATAAAAAGATTATATTAAATATTATTCATAATAAAGTTAAATTTAAAATATTTTAATAAATTTAAATTTATGAAATAAAGGTAATACTTTCATAAAAAACAAATTTAATAATTAATATTAAATATTTGAATTTATGGATAAATAACTTTAAGAAATTATTAAAATATGTAATTTTAAAATAAAAATATTTTAAAAAAGAAAATTCAAAAATCAAAATTTATTATTTTTTTTATTCATTATAAATTTTAATTAAATTAATAAAAAATGAAAAAGACATATGCAAATGAAGATAATGAACCACAATCAAAAATAGATAAAACAGAAAAACCAAAAGAGCCAGAATATAAAAATGATAGTGCATCATGTTTTTCATCAGAAACTGAAAAAATATTTGAAAAGAAGCAAAAAGGAAAATTTGAAAAAATTCAAAATGCATTTGCAAAAAGTTTTAATCCTCCTCAAAATACAGGAAATAGTAAATGGAGAGATCTTCAAGTAAGAACAATATGGACTTTTATTATGTTATTTTCTTTTATTTTAATATTATCAATGGGTCATTTTTATTGTGGATTATTAGTATTATTTATTATTATTTGTATTAATTCAGAATTAATTGATATTCCACGTTATAAAGATAGAAATAAAGAAGTAAAAGGTTATTATTTATTTTCTTGGTATATGTTTATTTTAGGAATTTATTATTTTTATATTAGAAAAATAAGAAATAAAATTCCATATTTAAAAAAACAATATTTAATTATAAATTATTTATTAAGATATCATAGTTTTATATGTTTTATGCTTTATATTTTTGGTTTTTTTATTTTTATAAAAACTTTAACAAAAGGTTATTACAGATATCAATTTCGTCAATTTTCATATATTCACATAATAGTATTAATATTTGGAGTATCATCTTCATTAATAATATCAAATATATTCAATGGTATATTTTGGTTTATATTCCCAGCAAGTTTAGTAATAATAAATGATATAAGTGCATATTTATGGGGAAGAATGTTTGGTAAACATCAATTAAGTTTATTATCACCAAAGAAAACTTGGGAAGGTTTCATAGGAGGATTTTTTTCAACAATAATATTAGGTTTTATCTTAACTAATATATTATTAAATTATGAACCTTTATTATGTCCAGTTATTGAAATTGGAATAACACCTTTTAAACAATTTAAAATGACATGTGATAATACAGAATTAAATAAAATTTTATATAATTTATCATTTAAAAATCCATTAAATGGTAAAATTATATCATTTATAATTAGAAATATACATTTTCATACTTTTGCAATTGCACTTTTTGCTGGAATTTTAGCTCCTTTAGGTGGATTATTTGCAAGTGGATTTAAAAGAGCTATTAATATTAAAGATTTTGCTGATACTATTCCTGGACATGGTGGATTAACTGATAGAATGGATTGTCAATTATTAATGGGTGTTTTTACTTATGTTTGGTTAAGTCAATTTTATTTTTTTGATGAGAAAAAAGTTTTAAATAGTTTAGTTAAACAAATTGAAAATATGAAAAGTGAAGATAGGTTAAGGATTTATAAATATATTGGGAAATCACTTGGGTTAAATTAAATAAAATATTGTTTTATTTAATTTTTTTTTTTAATAAAAAATAGGTTTTTTTTTTCTTTTTTTTGGTATTTATTTAAACAATAATTATATTTTTTTTTATTTTGTTTTTTATATTATTTTTTATTTTTGTTATTTGGAAATTTTATTCTTAAAGGTAAATTATTTTTAATTGTTGTTCCATTATGTTTTATTAATGTATTGTATTCTGGTTTAGTTATTGGTTTTATACTTGGCATAATATATGAATTAGAATATTTATTATTATTATAATTATTTTTTAACTCAAATAATACTCCTCTATCTTGTACTAAACTTTTATTAAATTTATCTATAATGTCTTTTGATTTATCTTCATATAATTTATTTTTATTTCGAGAAATTATAGATTTTGAAGATTTATTTATATTTTTTGAATTTAATAATTGATTTTTAAAAATATCTTTTATTTTTTCATTTTTAATATTTTTCACGTTTTTATTGAATTTTGGATTATATTCAAGAGAATCAATAGTATCAAATAATGAATTATTTACAACACTTTGACTACAAATAATATGTCCTGAAGAATAATTTTTTGATAAATATTTTTCGTATAAATAGTCTCTATTTTCAATATTTATTTGTGAATTATTTTTTTTATTATCATTTTTTATAAAAGATGATAAATTCAAAGATTCATTTTTAATTAAATCTTCACTATTGCTTTTAAAATAATCATTTTCATTATTTTTAATTATATTTTGATTTAAATTTAAAGTTTTCTCATATAAATCATTAAATTCACCAATTGAATATCTTTTAAATATTTTTGAATAATTTACACTTCCTTTTTTTTCTCTATTATCTTTATATCTAATATTTACTCCAACATGAGGTTCAAAAAGTTCAAAATTATCTCCTGAAGGAGGACAAATTGATTTTATTCTTCCTTCAATTTGTTTAACAGGTTTAATTTTTGTCTTAATAAAATTTTGAAAAATTTGCATATTTTTTTTTGAAAATTTTTGTTCATTAGGAAAAATTTTTGCTGAAACTGTTTCTACTTTTATTTTATCTTTATTTTTTATATTATATGAATAAAATTCATCTTCATTTGGAATTATATTTTCAATAAAAGTATTCTTTGAATTTACACTATTAAATTCTTTTTGTAATTTTTGATAATTTATTTTTTTTAACAGAATTATATTTCCATTTGAATCAAATGTAAATTTAGTTGAATCTATTGGATTTAATTTTATTAACTTTTTATTTATTTTATTTAATTTATTTTCTAAACTTTCATTTATTTTTTTCTTTTTTTCTTTTAACTCTAATTCTATTTTTTCTCTTAATAATTTTATTTCAGATGGTTCATTATTTTTATCTAAATCAATTATTTTATAAGATGGTAAATTCAATTTAATTAATTTTTTTTCTTTTTTTGAATCATAATCATTTATAGTATGTTTATTATTTTTAGAAATTATACTTGATTTACTCTTTCCTGTATTTGAACGAAAAGTTGATTTACGATTTGATTCAATACATTCTTTTATTGTTTTATTATAATTATTTTGTTCATTCATTAAAATTAAATTTGATAAATTAACATCTTTCATTATTTTGCCAGGTTCTAAAACATTATTCCATGTATTATTTTTTTTATATAAATCATCAATATCATAATTTATATAATTGACTTTAATAATTGGATCAATTATTCTTCTACAATATTTAAAAAGATAATTAGAAAAATTTCCTTTACTAAAAATCTTATTTGTATATACTTTATTAATAGTTAAACTAATTAATTTTTCAAAAATATATCTTGAAATAATTTCAGATTCACTATTAAATTGATATTTTTTATTTTCCATATTTAAAATATGTTTTGAATAAAATTTATTATTCTTTTTAAATATTTTTCATTTAATAAATAAATATAAATTGATATTATTAAATATTTATTTATGATTCATTCCTTTTTAAAATAGTATTCAATGTATGGCATTTCAACTTTTTCATTTTTTTCAGTTAATCCTTTAACTTCTAAATTTATATTACATTTATTTTCATTATCATTTAATAATATTTCAACTTTTTCTTTTAATTGTTCCTCAGTAAAAGAACTTAATATTTTATTATGACAATTGATAATATTAGTAATTTTAACTTTATATTCTTTTAAAAAATAATTAATAAACTCATTTACTGTAAGTGATTTTTCAATTCTTATTTTATCCCAAGTTTTCCAATTTTCAGGAATAACTTTTATTAAAACATTATTTCCAGAAATAATATCTTTATGTATTTTTCTAGGAAATAATTCAGTCATTAAATAAATATTAATTCCTAAATTCAAAAAACAATTTTTAATATTTTCAATTTGTTCAATTTTTCCATTTAATAAATCAAATTGTGAAAGAGATATTATTTGTAATGAAACTAAACCTGCGATTGTACATGATACTGTTCCAATAATTGGTTGAAATTTACCAGAACACGTTTTTGCTTTTAAAAAATCACATTCACCAATTTTATAATTTTCTGCTTTAATATTTGCTGCTGACATTATGAAATTAACATGTTGATTTTGATCATTTAATTTATCAAATTTTATTTCTGTTAATTTTATATTTTTTTCTTTAAAATTTAAAATAAAAGTAAAAAATTCATTTATACATTTTTCATAATATTCAAAATTTCTTATTTCTTTTTTATAATTGTAATTTTTGAATTTATGTTTTAATGCAATATTTTTAATATTACCAAAACTTTCAGATATATTAATATAATTTATACATTTTCCTAATAAAATTGAAAAAGTTGAAATAAATAAAAAATGCTTTTGATTTTTTAAATCAAAATTTATATTTTGTGGTTGTATCTTTGCACCAGACCAAAATTTTGTTCCATCATCATTTAATAAATCAGATGGATATTTTTGATATATTTCATTTATTGAAAAATCAAATAATTCTTGAAATTTATTTATTGAATAATCTACAATATCTTCAAATTTTTTTGAATCTGCAAAATTTAAAATTGTTTTATAATTATCTATTAATTTTAAAGTATCTTCATCATATTCTTTTTTTTCTAAAAATGAATCAAATATTTGTTTTATATTATTTTCATTGGATGAAAGTAAAAGATTTAATTTTTTCATATCAGTATTAAAAATTTGTTCAAATAACTCTCTTCCCCATTCAATACATTGTTCAATTGAAGTAGGAAATTGTTTATCAATAATAAAATCATCTTCATAAACAAAATCATCTTTAATATTAGAAGTATAATTAGGAACAATAATTTGATAATTTCCCTTTGTTCCATAACTATCAGCAATAATTAATATTTTATTAAATAAAGAACATTTTTTATCAATATATCTTATTATATTTGTATTTACTAATGTACAAATTATAATATCTTGTTCTGACCAAAATTGATCTGTAAATAATTTATCATTTTCTTCATTTACTTTATATGATAAGCAATTTATATTTAAATCTGGATTATTTCTTAATAAAATTTCCTTACTTTTTTCTATTTTTTTTTGACCTACATCTGAATTATTATATAAAAATTGTTGATTTAAATTTATTTTTTCAATTATATCATCATCTGCAATTGTAATTAATCCCTTTTTACCAGTACTAATTCCTAATAAAGAAAATATTTTTAATAATTCATTTCCAATACTATTACAACCAAAAAGTAATATTTTTAAATTTTGTAAATTATTATTAGTATCATCACCAATAATAGATAATTGTTCATTATATCTTGAATTAATATCATTTTTATAAATTACATTATTATTATTTTTATTAAGTGAATATTTAAATACTTCAAAAAAATCAAAATGTAACCATTGTTGAATTGGAGTAAATTTTCCTGATATTTTTATTATTTCTTGTCCAACAATTCCACCTAAAAAAGTACAAATTGAAGGAAAATGAATTCTACTAAAACGAACCATATTACTTATTATTTCTTTATCTACTTTTTTTAAATTTAAAGCCCATTTATAACAATTTTCTTTTGAATTAAGTAATATTTTTTCACTTAATAAAATACATTCTTCAATCTCATCATTTTTATTAATATGAGGTAAATAATTATATTTAGAGAAAAATTCATGTATTGTTAAAATACCTAAATGTATTTTTTCATTTTGTAAAATTTTACCTTCATCAAATTGTTGATTAGAATAAATAATATTATTATCATAATTTTTCTCAAAATCTAAATTTAATTTCTTAGAATCAGTATTAATAATATCTTCATTATTATTTAAATCTAAATAACCATTATCATCTTCATAATTACTATTTTTAAATTCTAAATTATCACCATTACTTAAATTATTACATCCTTCATTAAGAAACTCATCAACAATTTCATCATAATAAATTTCATTTTTAGCTTGACTTAAAATTTTAAAAAAACCAGGTTTAGGAATTTTAATTTCTTCAACAGAACCATTACAATTATATTCTCTAAATTTAGTAGTATCTTCAATAGAAAAAGAAATAGGTGATAAGACTTTAATTGGTCTTGGCGGAGTATCATTTAATTCATTCATTCCAGAAACTTCTTTAAATGTAACATAATCACCACTTCCTAATTCAATATTTCTATGATCAATACTATTATCAATTACTACTATTCCAGGTGAAGAATTACTTATTTTTCTTATAAAATATTTTTTTGGTTCTTCACCATTTGAATCTAATATTATAAAATCTTCTCCAAAATCATTAAAAATAAAACCAGAAAAACCAAGTGAACATGTATATATAAATTTTATTTTTTTATTTCTACAATATATATTTAATTGTTCTGCTGTTTCTAAATTTATTAATTCTGATATTATTATTACTTTATATTCATCTAATATTTGAAAATTATTTGCTAATTCACCTTTAAAAACATTTATTTGTGCTAAATTATTTAATAATGTTAATCCTCTTTTTGATGCTTCTGCTCTTGTTATTTTATTTATATCATCTTTATTACAAAAAAAATTAGAATTTAAATCTGAGTTTGTTACAAGAGAATTGTCATATAATGTTATTTTTTTTACACCTTGTAAAATAATATTTTTTGCTATTTCTACACCTAACTATATTTTATTATATTTTTTTTTACTCCTCTCATACCATAAATAAATACTGAAAGATTTATTATTTGTTTCATTGTATTCATTCCATAAGCTCCTAATTGTTTAGAATATAAATTAGTATCAATTTCCATTTAAAAAAAAAATTATTATTTTTATTATTTTTTAAAAAAATTAATATTTAAAAAACAATTTAACTTCCCAAAAAAAAAAATAATAAATTCAAAAAAAAAAAACAAACAATTAAAAAATAAAGAAAAAAAATGCAATTTAATTTTAATTGTGAAGAAGCATTAGATTGTGATAAAGATGGATTTGCAATTTTAGAAGGTTCATATAAAAATAGAATAGTACCAGGATTTACATTATATGTAAATGAAATAATTGATAAAATGGGAGAAGCATCATCATATGCTCAAAAATTACCAACAATAATAACTTCAGCTCAAAAATTTTTTACTTCAAATAATAGAATTGTTTTTAAAGCTGAAAAAGATAAAGTTTTAGGTTTTATTAAAGTAGGTGTTAAAAAATTATATGTAAGAGATAGAGATTTTAATTATCATGAAGTTTCTCCTTTATGCGTTTTAGATTTTTATGTTTTTGAATCTGTTCAAAGAAATGGTATTGGAAAACAACTTTTTGATTATATGATTAATTTTGAAAAAAAAAATCCAAAAGAAATTGCTTATGATAAACCAAGTGATAAATTTTTAAATTTTTTAAATAAATATTTTAATTTAGGTAATTTTATTCAACAAAATAATAATTTTGTTGTTTTTGATGATTTTTTTAATTATATTAATAATAATTTAAGTTATGATAATAGTACAAATAGAGCTATAAGATTAATTCCTCAAAATTATAATTTAGTTAATAATAATAATAATTATCAACAATATGATTATAATTTAAGTAAAAGTCAAAATATAAACAATCCAAATTTAATTAATGCTGGTCAGAATCTTATATATAATAATTCATTTGATAATAAAGTTATTAATAAAGAAGTTTATAAAAATCCTATTTCAGGTTTTCAACAATATTATTTTACTGGTGGTGATACAATAACTTATGATAATATATATTCAAAAAGAAAAATAAATTTAATTAATGATTATCTTACTTCTGTTAAAAAAGATGAAAATCAATATTTAAAAGAACAATTAGGAAATCAAGAAAATTCAATTGCAAATTCAAATGGGAGATTAAATCAATTAATGAATAAAATTTCAGATTTATCTTCATCAAATAGATATAATTATGATCAATTATATAATAAAAGAAATCAATATGCAACAATTTTTGATGATAAAAAAATAGTAGAAAATAATTATTATAATCAAATAAATAATAATAATTCACTTGATAATAAAGATACAATAACAGAAAGTGATTATAGAAATAGTAGTTTAAATCATATTATAAATGGTAAAAAATCACCTCAAACTTTACAACATTATAGTCCATTTAGTAGATATGGTAAAGTTTATACTAATGTTCTTCCTACTACTTCTTCTAATTATGGAACTTATTATAATAATCAAAATTTAAATCAAAGAGAACAATCTCCTAATAAATTATATTATTAAATTTATATTTTTTTTGTATTTTTTTTTACAATATAAATTTACATTGTTAATGTTATTTTATAATATATAGGAATTTTTATAAATGTTTTTCACCAAAAAACATTCCATCTATATTTTTTAAAGTATATTTACCATTTTCTGTTTTTGTAAAAGGATTAATTATTAAAAAAGGAATATATTTTTGTTTTTCTTCTTTTTTCTCTTCATTATTATTAATTGAAGAGTTTTTTTCAAATTCTTTTAATTCATCATCATATGATTTTATTAATTTTTGAACATCTTCTTTTTTATAATCAAATTTATTAATATTTACTTTATAAACAATATGTCTTTTTATTTCTAATTTATCTAAAACATCTAAAGGAGTATCATATGAAATAGGTAAAATAATAGGATAATAAATATATCCAATACTACAACTAAATAATATTATTATTATAAAATAAAATATATCATAAACTTCCTTATTAATTTTATTTTTAATTGTATATAATAATCCAATAAATAAAATTAGAATCATATAAGTAATAGTTAATGATAATATTTTAAAATATTTTATAGAAATAGTTTTTATAATTTCAGAATATAATTTTTGGTCATTAAGAATATTTTTTTGAAATTTATTTCTTAATTTATATAATTTTCTAAGTATAGAAAAACTTACTATAGGAAATCCAATAAATAAAATAAAAAATACTGAATAAACTAAAATTGGTTCATCTAAAAAAATTTCTTTAACTCCTGGATCAAAATTTCCTGAAACTTTATAAAATAAGGTAAAAATAAAATCTAATGTAAACTCTATATTTTCACCATTATATGTTAATGCAACTATAAAACTTGATAAAACATATTGATTCATTTTTTTAAAAAAAGCAAAAAAAGATAAAATTAATTTATAACTCCAATTATTCAAATCATATTTTTTATTATCATAATAATAATGTAATTGATGAATTTTTGTAACAATTGAAAATAACATGATAAAATCATACATTAAAACTTGAGAATAAATAGTTAAATAAGATACACTTTTTAATTCATATTGTTTTTTGATATTTAAAACTAATTTAGAAATCATTAAAATTAAAATAAAGATATAAAATGATTTATGAATATAATTAAATATTTTTTCTGATATAAATTTCCATGAAAAATATTTTGGATAATCTAATTGATGTAATTTAATTTTAATTTTAAAATAATTTGAATATTCTTTAATTTGATATTCTTCAAGAGCATAATCTTTATCATCATTTGTTACACCAAAAGTTAAATAAGGTGTATATTTTTCAGGATAAAATTTCATAGTTTTATAAAATACTAATCGATAAAAAATATGAGTTGCATTTTTATCTTTCATATGATAATTAAAAACTTGAGATAAAATTTCTTTTTTATAAATATCAAATGATGTTTCAAAATAATTAATTTTTAATATTTTTTCTGATTCACTAAAGAATTGAAAACATATAATTACAAAAAAAACAAGAGATTTAAAAAGTCCAATATTCATTAAATTAAATGAAAAAATAAAACTTTATATAATAAAATAATTAAAAAGAAAAAATATAAAATTTAACATTTTAATTTTTATTTTTTAATTATAAATTATTAAAAAAATATGCGTTTAAAATTTCAATGAATTTACAAATAATTAAATTTTGTTTAATTAAATATTATATCATTTTTTTTTTTCCTTTTTTTTTTCATAATAAACTTAAAAAAATAAAAAAAAAATAAATTTTTTTTTTTTTAAAAATTTTTTACAATTTTT
>JAEEGK010009881.1_pt1 | contig 22129 bp, 16 predicted proteins | sample 8958771 | NCBI WGS metagenome assembly JAEEGK01 (sample SAMN16246547, study PRJNA631951) | gut metagenome | biome: gut microbiome; feature: rumen; material: SC-attached | host: Bos | place: Iran: Karaj | collected 2018-10 | reverse complement strand
ATGGGCCCAATCCCCATTTATTATAATTTAAATTATATTAAATTATTAATAAATTAGTTTATTATATATATTTTATAATTTATTTATATATACATAATTAATTAAGATTTTAATATAAATGTATAATCATAAATCTGGATTTTTAGTTTTCGAAGAAAATTTTGAAGGTCAAAGCTTAAATTTATCAAAATGGGAATATGATTTAGGAAATGGAATAAATGGATGGGGAAACAAGGAATTAGAATATTACAGAAAATCTCAAGATAATATTTATATTAAAAACAATCAATTACATATATCAGCAAAAGTTCAAAAGTTTGGAGGACAGCAATATACTTCAGCAAAAATAACTACAAAGAATACTTTTCAATTTACCTATGGATACATAGAAGCAAGAATTAAATTACCAATTGGAAATGGAATTTGGCCTGCATTTTGGATGCTCGGAGCTAATATAGATGATAATATTTGGCCTAAATGTGGAGAAATTGATATCGTAGAAGCCATAAACACAGAAAAAAAGATATATAATACATTACATTGGTATGATAATGATAAAGGTAAACATGAATCAAACAGTAAAAATTCAATTTTAGAAAATCGAGATGATTTTCATATATATGGATTAAAATGGACAAAAGATGAAATTACAATGTATTTAGATGGTAATAAAACTTTTTCTATAAATTTAAACAAAATAAATACTAATGCTTTTACAAAGCCATTTTATTTATTATTAAATGTAGCAGTAGGAGGAGAATGGCCTGGGTTTAATATTGATGAATCTGTCTTCCCTTTAGAAATGGTTATTGACTATATAAAAATATATCAAGAAGTTAAAAATTTTAAATATTTATCAAAATATTTGATTTGGGAAGATAACTTTGATGACGAAAATTTAAATAAAGGGAAATGGTCTTATGTAATAGGAACAGGAGACAATGGATGGGGAACATTTCAAGAACAATATTATACAGATAATAAAAAAAATATATATTTATCTAATTCTAATTTACATATTAAAGCAATAAAGGAAAATTATAAAGAAAAAAAATATACTTCAGGAAGAATACACACTAAAGGTCATTTGGAATTTACATATGGAATCATTGAAACAAGAATTAAATTTCCTTCTGTTAATGGCTTATCACCTGGATTTTGGATATTAGGACTTTTCAATGATAATATTTGGCCTAATTGTGGAGAAATTGATGCTTTGATTGGAAAAGATGGTAATAATAAAATATACTCTGGATGTATTTGGGGTGAAAGTTTATCTTATTATAAAAATACTCAATTAGATCTTACATCATTTATTGATTATACAATAATATGGAATAAAAACTATATTACTGTATATGCTGATGATTTAGAATTATATAAAATAGATATAACTCCAGCACAATTAAAAGCTTTCCATAATCCATTTTACCTTAATCTTAATCTTTTAGTAGGTGGAAATACTGTTGATGAAAGTATTGATGACTCTGCTTTTCCTGTTGAAATGTTAGTTGATTATATTAAAATTTATCAATATGATTTGAAAAATAATATATCTGATAAAAGTTCTTAATTTAATTTATTAAAAAAAATAATTACTTTTTTGGGGATTATAAAACTTATAAATTATATTTAATTATTAATATTTTTATTTGTATTTTTAGTTTTGTTGGTCTTAGTTATTTAATTTCTAAATTATTTAAAGTTGAAAAATATTTTCTTCAAAAATTAATTACATTTCAAAATCAATAATTTGAACAATTTATTAAATATTTAGAAAATTTAAAAAAAAAATTAAGAAATGATACTGGAGAAGATGAAGATCAACAAAATCAAGATGAAAATAATCATCCTAATAAATCAAATGAAAGTGATGAAAATAAATATTTAGGAAGAAAAAGTATTAATAGTATTCAACCTAAAAAAAGGAAAAATGATAAGAAAAAAAAAAATGCAAGGTAAATTTTCAAAAATATAACAACAAAAAAATGAAAAAATAAAAATAATGATATCATATTTTTTCAGAAATAATTTATTATTAGGAATAGAATTAGGATTAATATTAATAATTTATATGACATATTATATATTAATAAATTTAATATATAATCAAAAAAGAGATAATTTCTTTGAATTTGATGATATTATAAATAATTTAGAAGGAATTTATAAAACTTGTTTTGATATTTATGTAAATATAAAATATGAAGCATTAAATTATATAATTTTTATATCAAATCAAACTGAAGCAATTTCAAAATTAGAAAATGGAGAAAATGAAGTTGAATTTCAAGGAGTAAAATATACAGATGTAAATAAATTAAAAAGTCTATATTATAATATTAATATTCCAGATGTATCTTTTAATAAAATTGGTAATATTTTATTGACAATTATGTCAGAAGCAAATAATAATTATAATTCAATTGATGATGCTGATTATTCAACTCAAATGAAACAATTATATCAAGGAAATATTTGTGAAGTTTTATATAAAAAAACAGATGAAATTTATGAACATTGTTGTAGTTTTTGGTCTTCTATTTTAACTCAAGGAATGGAACAAGCTTTTAATCAATTAAGTGTTGAATTAAATGCTCTACAAAATGAATTAAAAGCTTGTAATAAATTAGAAAAGAGTTTTTTAAATGTTATGCAAAGTGTTGATTTTGCTCTTTTAGAATATTATTATACTTATTATTTTATGGATGCTTATTTAAAAACTAAAAGTTTATTAAAAGAATTAAGGAAAAATAAAGTAAATGGTATATATATTGTGTTTGAAATAACTATGATAATATATATTATTATTTCTGTTATATTGTGTTTTGTACTTGTAATATTTGTACAAAATAAAAAAAAAATTTTTTGCTCCTTTTTAAATTTTATTGGAATTATTCCATTTCAATATATCTCAGATGATGAAGATTTTTATAGAGATATTCTTAGATTAGAAAAAGAGATATTTTAATAAATTTTATAATATTATTTCATAATTTTGATGTAAATAATATTAGAATTCAAATAATATTAATTCTTATTTTGGTGTTTTAAAAATTAAAAAGTTATTAATTGAAAAATAATAGGGATTATCAAATTTTAATATTTAATATATTTATAATAAACTGATTAATATTAAATTAAATAACTTCAATAAAACATTCATTTATTTTTGCATCTTTCATAATTCCATTTACTTTACTATTAATCTCATTTATTAACTTTAAATATTCTTCATTATTAGAATCATTATCTTCACTAGAAATCCCAGAAATATTAATTTTAATTTCACTAACAAAATAATCATTTTTCATTTGCCAAATATCAAAATGACCAATAGAAACTTTTTTATCATCAAATATAATTTCATTAATATTTTTTTCAATTTTCCTTTTTTTCTTTAATATTTTTTCATTAGGAATATGTAAAAGAGTAAAACATGAATTTTTTAAAACAGGAAGAGTAGAATAAAAAATTAATATAGAAATAAATAAAGAACAAATAGGATCACTAATAAATAATTTATAATATTTAATTAAAAAAGAACTTAAAAGTACAGCAACACTTCCAAGAGTATCAGCTAAAATATGAATATAAATAGCATATAAATTTTCATTATGATGATGATGATGATGATCACTTTCATTTATTTTATTATTTAAAGATTCTTTTTCTTCATTATGATGATGATGATGATGTTCATTTGAGTCATCATGTGCATAAAATAAACCAATAATATTTACTAATAATCCTAAAAATGATACTAAAATTAAATTATCTGAATGAATTTCTTTTGGTGAAATAAATCTTTCAATTGATTCAAATATAATATAAATTGCAATGAATAATAAGAAAACACTATTAATGAAAGTTCCTATTATTTCACTTCTTAAAAATCCAAAATTAAAATTTTCATTTGGTTTTTTTTCTGAGAGATAACTACTATATAATCCTATTATTACTGCTGTGCAGTCTAATAACATATGAGCTCCGTCTGTTAATAGTCCCAAAGAATTACAAAGAAGACCATATATTACTTCTACAAACATAAATGCTAAGTTTAAGAAAAGGAAATATGTTAAGTTTTTTAAATTTTTTTTTCTACTTAAGACTATATAAATTTCATATAAATTTGGAAATAGAATTTTTAAACTTTCCATAAATAAAAATAAAATATATAAAAAAAAATAAAAATTAAAAAATTAATTATAATTAATTTAAATAAAATTTAAAAATAACAATAAAACACAAAAAATAAATTTACAATAATATTTAAAAGAAAATATTTTATCTATATATATATTTATATAAAATGATAAAAATTAACAGTTCATCAAATTTAAAAGATTATAATTTCTTAGAAACAAACACACCTTTTTTTATAGAAAATCCCGAATTATTACAACGACATAAATTAGCATTACCTCCACCAGATTCATATTTATTTTTTCCAAAAGGAGAAGAAATAATAATTCCTAATAAAAAAAAACCAGAAAAATCATTAAGAAGAATATATTTTAATACAGAATATACAAATTATGAAAAAAATAAAATAATCGAATTTAAAAAAATAATAAATTCACATAAAGAAAATTTACATTTATTTCCAAAATATTGGAATGATTCATGGAATTTAATGTTTATATATTCAACAGATTGTGATTTAGAAAAAGGATATAATAGAATGATAACATATATTAAATGGTATAATAATTTTTTTCCATTATCATTTACACCAAATGATAAAGCAATTGAAATTTTAAATTCTGGTTTTGCATATTGTTATGGAAGAGATCATGAATTTCGTCCAATTTTAATAGTACAACCTTACATTTATCAAAAAAATATAGATAAATTTTCAAATAATGATTTAATGAGAGCTTCTGTTTTCTTATGTGAATATGTAAAAAATAATTTATTAATTCCTGGTCAAGTTGAAAATTGGAATATGATTGTTAATTTAAGAGGAACTTCTATTATTTCAATTCCAGATCCAATTAAAAAAGTCATTTCTTGTTTATCTGATAATTTTATTGCTAAATTATATAAAAGTTATGTTTTAAATTTAAGTCTTTTTCTTAGAATTTTATTTAAATTTATGTGTGCTTTTTTAGAAGAAGTTACAGTTAGAAAAATTGTTGTTGTTGGTGGAAAAGATGATAATGTAATGTTAAATTTTATTAATGGAGAAAATTTAGAAAAAAGATTTGGTGGTAATGCTGAAGATTTAGATTATAATCTAAATAATCTTTTTCCTCCGAGAATGCCTTCTAGTCAAAAATTCCTTTTAGATAATGAAAATAGAAATGAAGTTTTAATTAGTAAAAAAGTTTATAAAGAATTAATGAAAAAATTACCAAAAGAAAGTTTGAGTCCTTTTATTTTAGAGGAGATTGAAAATGAAAAAAAAGAAAAGGAAGAAAAATTAAGAAATATTGAAAGAGAAAAGATGATTAAACAAAAAAATGAAGAAGATAATAATAAAAAAGATATTTTAGAAATGATTCAAAATATTAATTGGGAAATTAAAAATGAATTTCCTAAAAAAAGTTTTATAAATAAATCAAAAATTCCTTTTCTAGATATTGAAATTGAATCATTTCAAAATGATATAAAAAATTTTAATATAAATAAAGATAAATGTAATTGGATATTACAAATGAAATCTGAACAATAATTATTTTAATTTATATGTTTATTAATTATTTTGGCATAATTTTTATTTATAAGACTAAATGTTAACTTATAGGTTATATATAGAAAAAAATAAGAATATTTTTGTAATAACAAGATATTTTATTATAAATCTAATTTTAATATAAACTATTTTAATATTATTTAATAACTAATAAAAATAGAAAAAATGTTATCATTAGAAAATAAGAGTGCAAAAACTGAAAATAAAAGAAGAATTTTAATTAATAATTACTTGAATGATTTTAATTATTTCAATAAGAATAATATTAAAATGAGTAAAATAAGAAAAGAGAACTTATATAATTTAATAAAAGAAAAAAAAGGAAAAAAATTAAATTTACCAAAAATGTTATATTCAAATTTATATATGGGTTTAAATATTCCTAATATATCAAAAGAAAAATATCATACTAATATTAATTCACTAAATAAACTTCAAACTATAAATGATGATAATATTCCATATAATAATATTAAATTTGATAAAGAATATATTGAAGAAACAATAAAATTAGATTCTCAAGAAGAAAAATTAAATACAAGTCATGTAAATAAACCAATAATAATTTTTGATGATATTTTTAAATGTATTGATAACTTAGAACTAACTGAGAGAGATAAAAAAGAAGAAAAAGAAATTGAAAATCAAAATAATAAAAATGATAATAATGAAATTAAAATTAATGATAATAATGAAAAAGAAAGTAATTTAAATAAACAATTTTTAAATACAGGCAACTCAAGAAATAATTTTTCTTTATCTAAAGATAAACTAAGAACAATATATAATAATAATAAAAATAATACTGATAATATAAAAATGAAAATGTCATTAACAACAAATTTATCAGATGATTCAATAATGCAAAAAGTATTAGATCAAAGAAGAAATTATAAACAAATTTTACAATTTAATGATTATGGAAAATATAAATTTTCACGTAAAGGATTAAATTATCCAGAATCAATTCCAGAAAATAAATTACCAAATTATAAAGGAAATGATAAAAAAGAGAAAATATATTTTAATTATAGAAAAAAAGTTAGTAATCCAAATAAAATATATAATTCACTTGAATCATTTGATACTAAATTTAATTATGAATTAGGTAGAATTTCTCATACTTATGGAAAGGAAGAATCTAAAGGAAGATTTATTAAAAATCCTTTAATTGATAGATATCAAAATTCAATTCCTTTTTATGATATATATAAAGATATTAAATTTGTTGAAAATAGATATTTAGATAAAGGAAGATATAAATATAAATTACTACCTTTAATTAATGCAAAAATGAGGAATTTTGATAGATTAGGACAAAAAATATATAAGATGAATATTCAAAAAAGAAATAAAGAAATGGTTATTAAAAATGCTTTAAATAAAACAAATTTTTAAATTTGATAAATTATTTAAATATTTTAGTTTAAATTAAAAATTTAATATTCCTATAAATTTAAAAATATAATATTAATAATATAAAAATATATATTTAAAAAATTTATTTTAAGAAGAAAATATTTAAAAATATTTAATTAGATTTATTTATTTAATTATTTATAACAAATTTTATACACATTAATTTTATTATATTTTTTGTATAATTGATATTATTGAACAATTTATTAATAATTGAATGGAAGAAGAAATACAAAAACAAGCAAAAAGTGACAATATGGATTCAAAATATGTAAATAAAAAAGATTCATTAATAAACACTTTTTTTTATCCAAATTTTAAGCCAGTAAAAAAATTAGGAGAAGGTTCCTTTGGAAAAGTATATAAAGTAGTGAGTAACAAAAAATATTATGCAATGAAATTAGAAAATAAAAAACATAGTCAAGGATTATTAGAATCAGAAGCAACAATAATGACATATTTAAAAGGACCAAATATTCCAAATGTTGAATTATTTACTCAAAATGATGAATTTAATATTTTAATAATGGAATTAATGGGAAAAAGTTTAGAAGATTTAATAAACATTAATAAAAAATTTTCAATAAAAACAGTTTGTATGTTAGCATATCAAATGATAAATATTTTACAATATATTCATGAAAAACATATTATTCATAGAGATATTAAACCAGATAATTTTGTAATGGGATTAAATGAGAATAATGCACATTTATATATTATTGATTTTGGTTTATCTAAAAAATATAGATCAAGTAAAACTTTAATGCAATATCCTTTAATTAAAAGAAAAAAATTAGTGGGAACTGCAAGATATGCATCAATTCATGCTTTAGAAGAATTTGAACAAAGTAGAAGAGATGATTTAGAAAGTGTTGGTTATGTTTTAATATATTTTTTAAAAGGTAGATTACCTTGGCAAGGATTAAAGGCAAAAGGAAAAGAAGAAAGATATATGAAAATATTAACAAAAAAAAAAGAAATTAAAAGTGAAGAATTATGTAAAGGATTTCCTTTTATTTTTCAAAATTTTGTACATTATTCTAAAAATTTAGATTATTTAGAAGAACCTGATTATGAAAATTTGAAAGATATGTTTGTTAAATGTATTAATAATGAATTAAATGATAATTTTGATTTTATATATGATTGGACTACTACTTTTGATATTAAAAAAAGAAAAGATTTTAATAATGATTTAAATTCATATTATCAATTTTCAGAAAAAAGTGTTAATAGAAGACAAACTGAAAGTATAATTTATAAGAAAAAAAAAAATAAAGAAGTTACTACTACAAATGGTAATAATTTAACTTTGTATAGAACTATTCCAACTGAAGGAAATAATATTTTAAATAATTCTAAAAATAATAATAGTAATATTAATGTGATTTTTGAAAAAAAAAAATTAGATGATAATGCTTCTTCAAGATGTTGTATAATGTAAAATTTATTTTTTTAATTTTTTTGTAGTTTTTAAAAAATTGTAAATAATAAGAAGCCTTTTTAAATATTTTTATTAAGTTAAGTATCATCATAAATTAGTGAATAAGATATTATAAATAATAAATAAGTATCATTTGTTGACAAATTATTCGAAATAATTATAAAAAATAAATTCCAACGGTTACACATATATTTAATAAATGATAATTATAAATAATATAAAAACTTTTTACTTAAGTTTTACTTTATCAACAACATTTGAATTATAAAAATATAATATATTAAATATTTCTTTATTATAAATTATAAAAAAATTAAAATTCAATTTATTAGAAGAAAATATTATCTATATAATTAATTGTATTATAATATTTTATACAAATTTTATGTATATATTTAAATTTCAAAACCTCATCTTGCTTTTTTCCTCATTATTTATAATTGTAATCAAAATATTTTAAATTTAATAGTATAAATATAATAAATATTAAAAAATGTATTATTAAATATTTCCTTTTATTCTAAAAAAAAATAAAATGTTGCATTTAAAAATATTAATAATCCTTATAACAATAATAAAACAAATAAAATCCCTTATAGAAATTCCCTTATACTCAATAAATGTAACATCATATAAAACTCCAGAGTTAAAAATAAAAAAATCAACATTATCAAATACAAAACTCTTCAAAAATTCAATAATAGATGAAGATTTAATATTAATATTAGACAATCTTTTATGCATCCCAATAAATATAGGAACTCCACCTCAATATTTTAGAGTAATATTTGATACAGGGTCACACGCTCTTTGGGTACCAAATGTAAATTGTAAAGAAACATCAAAAAAAAATCATCATTTCAATAAATCAAAATCTACAACTTATAACTCAACAGATGAAGTATTTGAATTTTTATATGGAACTGGATATTGTAAAGGATATATTGGAATTGATATAATTCAATTTAAAAATATTAATTTTTCATTTAATTTTGGAGTTGCTGATTTTGTTGATTTCAATGTAACTAATATTGATGGAATTATTGGAGCAATGAGAAAAGCTCCTAATTCTTTTACAAATGATAAAATTTTTTTTTATACTTTAAAAAAACTTGGATTAATTAATAATACACTTTTTTCAGTTAAAAGAATTTCAAATTCATCAATAGCAAAATTATATTTAGGAGGAAAACATGAAGATTTTAATAATACTAATACTGGTTCATGTAAACTTAATCCAAATTTGCAATATGGATATTTTTGGACTTGTAATTTACAATACTTAGTTTTTGGAAATGTAAATGATTTTTCTAAAAATGCATATGATGGTTTAAATATTCCTACTATTTTTGATACTGGAACTAATATTATTTATGCTCCTTTAAGTTTAAAAGATACTGTTTATAAAGGAATAAATAATAAAAATTGTGAATTAATTAAAGAAAAAGAAATTGTATATATTCTTTGTTCAAAGTTAGATAATATTTCTGAAATTTCTTTAGTTTTTGGTAATTATATTTTTACTATTCCTAATGAAAAAATGTTTATGAAACAAAATATGTTAGGTGAAGAATTTTATATATGTAATTTTATTTTTGCTGAAACTAAAATGATGATTTTAGGAATGCCATTTTTTGAATTATTTCATACTTTATTTGATGATCAAAATCAACAATTAGTTTTTTATTCTGATAAAAGTAATATTATATATATAAAAGATAAAATTACTTTTTGGTTTCTTTATAAAAAAATAATTATTACAATTATTATTATTGTAATAATTACAATTTTAATTGTTTTATGTTGTCTTTTATGTAAAAAAAAAGAAAAGAAAAATATGTTATTTGAACAAAGAGATCCTAGAATTGTTGATTAATAGAATAATATTAAAAATTAAATAATTTATTTTTAATAATTTGAAAAAAAAATATAAATATATTTATAAAATTTCAATTTATATTTTTATGCTTAAATTTTTCCTTGGAACTTTATTTTTAATAAAATTATCATTTCCATTTTTTTGTTTACTTGATGATGATGATTTTATTGATGAAGGTATATTTTTTTCTTTACTATTATTAGTTGATGTCATTACTTTTCCAAATTTTAATTTTGTATTATGAATAGTATGATTTGTTGTTATTGTTGAAATTTTTTGTTTTTTATCTCTTGAAATATTCTTTCTTATAACATTACCAAAATTAACTGGTCCAATTCCAATAATTATATTATTCTTTTTTATTTTATTATTCTGATTTAAATGATTATTTCTATTTATTTTTGTTGTATTTGTTATTTGATTTGTTTGATTTGACATAAATGTTCTATTATTAATATTATTATTTCCACTTGTTGTTCTTTTTTTATATAATTTTTCTTTTTCTTTACTTACTGAATTTGTATTAAACATTTTTTGTAAATGTTTACCTTTTTCTTTAGAAGTATTTTGAGTTTTTAAACTTAAAGAAAATCTATTTCTTAAAAATGAATTTAAAGTAATTGAATCAGTTGTTATTAATTTTTTTGGTTTAACATTTTTTAAAGTTCCTTTTTGATGTGAATTTTCAAAATCATATATTCCAGAATTAATTTTTGAAGTTTGTTTACTATGATGTGTTGATTTTAATGGTCTTTTATTTAAACTATTACTTTTAAAATTATAAAATAATTTTTTTCTTGGATTACTTATATCACTTGTTAAATTTAATGATAAATTATTATTATAATAATTAATATTTGATTCATTATTAAATGAATTTTCATTTTCAAATAATTTTTTAATATAAATTTGATTAATAAATCTATTTATTTTTTCTCTTTTTGACTTACCATCATTTTTAAAATGAGTTTTATTATGATTTATAGTTTTAATATTTCTACTTAAATTTGAACTAACTGCTCTATTTTTTTTATTATTTTTTCTATATTCAAATTTTAAATTTTCTTCACTTGAATTTGGAGAATTAAAAATATATTTTTTCATATCTTTTTTAAATCCAATTTTATAAGCATTTAATGAATGTTCCATATTAGTTGTATTATTCATTATTGGTGCTAAAGATAAAGTTTGATTTTTAGGTCCAGTTAAATTTGATATATTTCTACTATTATTTTTTCTTAAATGTTTTGGAATTATATCATTTAAATTTATTTTTGTTGTTATTACATTATTATTTAAACTCGTTGTTGCATTCATTTTTGTATTTGAATCTAAATTAATTGCAACAATATTACCTTCTTTATTTTTTTTATTTGATTTTATATTATTTGAATTATTTGCATTTTGTTCTGTTAAAATATTATTAATAACTACAACATTAAATCTATTATTTGAATTATTTAAATTCATATTATCATTATTTATATTTTGAGTTGGATTTTTATTTATTGTATTTTCAAATGATATTTTTTTTATTGTACTTAAATTAAAAATATCTGTTTTTTTTCTTTCACTTACAGTTTGACTAATTTCTTTTTTAGTAATTTTTATTCTTTCTTTTTCTTTTTCTTTTTCTTTCTTTTTTTCATTTTCAATTTCTAATTTTTTCTCTTCTTCCTTTTTCTTAAGCATTAAATAATAAACAGAAGTAATTCCATCATGATTATTTTCTTTAATAGTTTCACAAATAACCTCTTCACTAATTTTATCAATATCAGAAAAGAATTTTTCTTTAATTTCCTTAACAAGTCCTAAATCAACTTTAATATCTTCAATTCCAACTAAAATTCCTTTACTCAAAGGAATTTTATCTAAATTAAAAAAAGGATGATTTTTCAAATCTTTTAATCTAATTCTCTTCTCAGGATTAACAGTTAAAATTTTTTTTAAAACATCTTGAGCAATATCACTTAAATAATTAGGAATAATATAATCACCAGTTTTAATTTTTCTATATAAAACTTTAATTTTCTCATCATCAAAAGGTAATTTCCCACAAAGCATACAATATAAAACAACACCACAAGACCATAAATCTGAATATAAACCATTATATTCTTTCCCACTAATCATTTCAGGAGCAGCATAACAAGGAGAACCACAAGCAGTTTTTAATAAATTACCATGACGATATGAATTACTTAAACCAAAATCAACTAATTTTATTTTTTTATGATCTTTAGTTAATAAAATATTTTCTGGTTTAATATCTCTGTGAACAACTCCTAATGTATGTATGTATTCTAATGCTGAGATTAATTGACGAAAAAGACAACTTGCTTTTATTTCATTTAATTTTGTTAATGAGTAAATATATTGAAATAAATCTTTTCCATCTACATATTCCATTATTATGTATATGTGACGCTCACTTGTTATATTTTCATATAATTGTGCTATGTTGTCGTGACGGAGTACTTTTAAAATTTGAATTTCTCGACTTATTCTTTCTATGTCATTTTCATCTTTTATTTTGTCTCTGTCTAATATTTTTATTGCTACTTTTTGCTGTGTTGGTAAATGGATTCCTAGTTTTACTTTACTGAATGTTCCTGTTCCTATTGTGTTTGATAATATGTAATTTCCTATTTTTTTACATTTTATTGTATCTGGAGATAATGATGTACTTTTTGGCTTTTTTATTATCACATTATTTATGTTTTTTTGACCATCGTTTACAAAATGAGACATAATAATTTAATTTAAATTAAATAATAAAATTATTTTATAATTTAAGTATTTAGAATTAATAATATAAGGTATAATTATAATTTCTCATTTTAATTTTATTTATACTATCAAAACGAGATTGTATTTTTATAATGTTAAAAAGAAATAATTATTTTATAAATTAAATTCAAAAGAAATAAAAAGATAATATAAGAAAATAAAATATAAAAATTTTTAAAATTCAAAATAAAACAAAAAAAAAATATAAAAAAAAAGATATAAATCAACAAAATAAATGATTAAAAAATTTTTAAAAATCATTTTTTAAAATAATTAAATAGTTTTAATATGTATAATACTTTTATTCCCTTTTTCAACCCATTCTTCTCTAGAAACCCACATTTTTTTAAAAATTTCCAAAATAGAAATAACATTTCCTCCACTCCAACAAGACAACAATCTATTACCAGGAGTATGTAATTTAACTTTCATATTTTTAGGAGCTAAATTTTTAATTTCTGAATGAAACTTTTCTTGAATTCCTTTAAATAAAGTATTCCCTCCACTAATTAAAACATTATTATACAAATTTTTCCTTAAATCAATATCAACTTTATTAATAGAAGTAATAATCATTTCTTGAAAGCTTAAATTTTCACTTCCAATAATAGAAGGATTAAATAAAATTTCTGGAGCTAAACTTCTCTCATCTCCAATTTTAATAGCATTTCCATCAGGTAAATTATAAATACCAGAACTTTCACTTTTATTTTTATTACTACTTAATTCCATATTACCACTCATAATATTAATAGGATTATTAATATTTCCACTAATTGAAGTAAAACAAATATCTTCTTTCATTTTTTTTACTATTTCAAATTCTGAAGTTGTACTAAAAGAATAACCTTGTCTTTGAAGTAAAGTTTGAAAATATTCAGTAACATCTTTCCCACCATAATTATTTCTAATATAAGAATTTGGAATTGAATATCCTTCATAAACAACACATGATTGTGTTACTCCTTCACCACTTTCTAATATTATACCACTTTTATTTGATGTACTAAATAATGATAATATTGGCTGTGATGCAAAAAAAATTGCAGGAACACTTAAATTTTCAAAAAGTGCTGTTGCTATTTTTTCTCTGTTTGAATATGGATTTAATAAAGGTTCTGTTATTAAAATTGGATGTTCACTTATTTCTTCATTGTCTATTTCTAAATTTTGATATATGTATTTAAATATTGTTAAAATGTCTTGTTCATTTTCAAATATTCCATTTTTTACTGGATAACGTAATTTTAAAATACCTAAAAATTTTAAACAATCTTTTCCTATGTATTGTTCTTGCATTTCTTGATTGTCTTTACTAAATGAACGAAGGACTTTTGAATATTTTGGGTCACCTATATAATTTGGGAATATCAGTTTTGGTGTTTCTTGACCACTTATTCCAGCTTTTATTATTCCACTTCCTATATCTATTATAATTGGTAGTTTAAGATATTTAATGTCCATTTTTTTTTTTTTTGGTTTAAATGTTTTTTTTTTTTTAATTAATTTTATTTTTTTTTATTTATTTTGTTTAATTAAAAAATATATAATTATTATTTTGAGTAATGAGAAGAAAGAGAAATAAAGTTTTTTCATTTTATGGAAATGAAAATAAGGAAAAAGATAATAAAAAGATTAAATATTTATCATTAAAACATCTTTTTAAAATTAAAACGAATTCAACAACAAATTATTCAACAATAGATTCAAATACATTTAATACAATAACAAATTCATATAATACAATATCAAATACATTTCATACATTATCAAATGAACGAAATTCATTTAAAACAGAAATTCATATTCCATATCAAACAAAAGTACAATTTACAGAAAATTCAAATTTAAAAACAGAAGAATCACAATTAATTAAACATAGAAGAATAATAAAATCACCAACACAGAGAAAAAAACAACATTCTTCAACAGGAATTTTTACAAAAAAACAATTAAATATGCAAAAAAAAGTAATAGAATCTGAAAGTAAAAAACCAAAAAGAAACAGAGATTATTTAAGAATAAAAAGTAAACAAGAATATTTAAAAGAAGAAGAAAATAAAAAAAAATTAATAAAAAATCAAATAAAAATAAATTTTTTCAAAGGATTGGAATATGAAAAAAAAGAATTAATAAAAAATATAAAAGAATCTCATAAAATTTTAAAAAAACAAATAATAAAAACAACATCAATAACATTAAATGAAAATATATCATTAACAAAAGTAATAAAACCATTACATTTAACAGAATATTTAAAATATTATCAAGAAAAATTAAAATTAAAAAAAACAAATTTATATGAAGTAATAGACAAAGAAAAATTAGAAGAAATAGAAAGAACACAAAAAATAAATGAACACAGAATAAAAAATGAAAGAAAAAAAGCCCTTCATAAAAAAATGTTAATGATAATATTAACAGTAGCAGCACATTTAACAAGAAGTAAATTAAGTTTATCAGAATTTATTGAATTGCATGAACAATCATTAATTAAATTATCATTTTTTAAAGAAGATTTTAATTTATTAAAAAATGCAATAAAAGATAATGACGAAAAAAAAGTAAAATTTTTAATAGAACAAAATAAGTTTTTATGTCAAATGTATGATGATTTTAATCAAACTGCACTTCATGTTGCAAGTAAAAGAAAAAGAGGAGAAATTATAAAAATTATTTTGAAATATGGAGCTAAAATTGATGTTAAAGATTGTGTTGGGAGAACTGCTCTTCATTATGCTTGTTTATATAATAATTTAGAAAATGTTGAAATTTTACTTTTTGAATTAGCTTCTCCTTTAATTAAAGATAATTATAATAAACAACCTGGTGATTATTCTACTGATTCTTTAATTAAGTTTTTTATTTTGAGAGCTAAAAATTTAATTGATTTAAATTTAAGGAGAATTAATTTTAAAGAAAGTTTAAAAGCAATTAGAAATGGATTGGAATTTTTTTTTAATATTCCTGAAGATACTTTGAGAAAAATGATTTAATATTTTTTTTTTATGGTATTTTTTTTTTTGAGGTTATTATATATGTTTATTTCTTTTTTTTTTAATATTTAATTTTTTCTTGTATTATAAACTTTTAGTGGAATATTAAATTATATAATATTAATAATGTATTAGAAAAAATATGTTTTTAATAATTTTATTATAAATTAAAAAAATAATATTTTTAATTTAAAATTACTTCTAATTGAAAAAATAAAGTAAAATACTTTTCTTTTCACATAAAAATTCAATTAATATTTTAATATAAATGTTAATAATGAACATAAAATATTTAATATTCATTTTATTAATATCAATAGCAAACTTAAATGATTTAAATATATATTGTATAAATGACGAAATGAAAATTTCATCATTAGAATTATATACTTTAATAAATGAAAAAAAGAATGGAAATATTTATGATATATTTAAAAATCCTTATGGAAAATATTTTGAAATAATAACAGTAAAAGAAGCAAATTTAGAATGTGATAACATATTTCATAGAGAAGATTCATTTTATGAAGGTTATTTATGGTCAATTTGTGTTTGTCCTAAATGTGGTAAACATCAAGGATGGTTATTTATTCCTGATATTGAATATTGTAATTTATTCCCTTCTGATAATTGTAAAAATAGAAAACATTTTTATGGAATTATTACTGATAATCTTAAACCAAAAAAAGTTAATTATTATGAAGAAATATTACTTTAATATTTATATTTAGTTTTTTATATTTTTTTATATTTTTTTAATTTATTCATAAATCAAAATTTTATTTTTATAATTTAAATATACAAATTTAATTTTTTTAAATTTAATAATATTAATGAAAAAATATATTTTTTTTTAAATTTGAATTTTATTTTTTATTATTAATTTATATTCCATCTAAATTTAATGGTTTTGCATTTTTTATATTTGTTCCTGAAGCAGATTTCATTAATAATTTTGAAGTATCTGTAAAAAGATATTTATTTCTTTCTTGAATATTTTTAAGTAATCTTTTATGTAAAGTACCAGGCATTGGTAAATTTTTTTTATTTGAATTTAAATTTATATTATTTTTTTTAAAAACAAAATTGCTTTTAAAAACAGGTTTATTTTTCAAAGCAGAATTATTAACTAAATTATATAAATTTTTATAAAATTGATATTTTTCTTCTTTTCCTTCAGAAATATTAATAAAAAATTGTTCTCTTAAAGCAGGATTTGATTTTAATATCCTAAAATTAAAAAATAAATTATATAAAAAAATCTTACGGATTTATTTCTTTTAAATTATTTTTTAAAGTCTCATATTCTGAATCTAATTGAATAATATCATAATTAATTTCAGTTTTATTTAAAACTTCTTTTTTTCTTGATTGACTATGACTTTTTATTTTAGGTAAAAATTCATATAATTTATTATTTTGATTTAATGAGTTATTAATGTCATTGTTTAATCTAAATTCTGGTTCTGTTTTTAAATGATTTAATCCTGAATTCATATCTTTGAGTAATCTTTGACTTTGTTGAATAAAAGAAATTTGACTCATTAATGAAATTGATTCATTATTTACTATTTGAAAAGTTGAATTTAGATTAAATTTATTTTGTATATTTGGATTATTTCTTTTTAAATTTGGACTATTAATATTATTATTATTGTTATTATTTTTGAAAATTATATTATTTCCATTTATATCATTTTTTAAATTTATTATTTCAATTTTTTTTATATTTGGTATTTCAAAATTAGTTTGTTTATCTATATCATATTTTAAATTTAATCTATGTTCATATATTGGTAAAAGATTTATATCTACTTCTCTTCTAGTCCAAATATTTTCCATTTGATCTTTAATTATTACATCAAAAAAAGTTTCTTTTATTATAGATAAATCTGAATATTTTAAATTTTTTCTTTCCAATTTTTTTTGCTCATTTCTTAATGAATTAAATGTATATATTTTACTTTGCTTTTTTCTCTTCAATTTGTGTTTTAAATTCATCTGATGAATAAGCAATAATAGGATTAATTTTATTATTAAGAATAAGTTTTGAATTTTTTGACATTATTATATTGAATAATTATTATTAAAATTCGTTTTTTTTTTTTATTATAAACAAATTATATAAATTCTTTTTCAAAATAAAAAAATTAATTTGAAAATTATAAAAAAAAATTTTTAAAATGGAATCTCATACCAAAATGATTCAGTTAATTTTACCAAATCATAAAATAATAAAAATAAACTTATCAGGTGATGAAAAAGAATTAAAAGATTTAATATCAGAAATTGCAGGAATTTCCCCATCTCAAATTAAAGGAATAAAAGATTCAAATTATAATTATTATACAATATCATCTGCAATTAAAAATCAACATTTATTAAAAACGAAAGATATTTATTATGAATTAATTTTAGGTCAAGATAATATAAAAAATTCTTTCTTAAGAAATTCAGCAGAATATACAGATAATAATAAAAATATATTAAATACAACTCCAAATGTTGGAAATTATATTGCAAATTATTATATAAATGGTTTTAGAAAAAATATTAATATTAATCATCATGAAAAAATTCATTATTTAAGTAAATCTTTTAATAGTACTACATTTCAAAATTTAAAAGAAAATGAATCTGATTTAATTAATTCATATTTATTTCAATTATTATCTTATAATAAAATTAATAAAGAACAATATTCAGAATTAACAAAATTAATTAATAAAGAAAAAAATATTAATTTAATTAATTTATTTAAAAATAAATTATCAGGAAAAATTGATAAAGTTAGTTTTATTAATATCTTAATTTCATTTACAAATAATCAAAAATTAAATGAAACATCAGAAACTATTTCAATTAAACCAAAAATTCAACAAAATGTTAAAATAAATTCTCAAATGGTTGATTTTGAAAATAAAGTAAAAATATATGAAAAAATGAAAGATTATTTTAATGATGATGATATAGAAATAATTAGAATATCATTAAAATATGAAAATGAATCAATAATGAAAGCAATTAAAATTTATAAAAATAATGGAATATTATCTTCTTTAATTATGGCTTTTAAAAAAGCAATAATAAGATATAAAAAAAAATATTTTTTATTAGGAGAAAGAGGAGATTATTTATTTTCAACTAGAAAAATGGATTTAGATGAACAAAATAAAAGTGAAGATTTTAAAAATAAAGTTAAAAGATTTAAATCTTCTGAAAAAAATAGATATTTAAGTAAAGAACAAAGACATTCAATGAATGAAAATAAAGCAAAATTATATAAAGCTTTTAGTGAATCAAATTCTGATAATAAAAATCAAAATAAACAAATTATTAGAAAAGTTAAAAAATTATTAAAAAAAAATAATAAACCTTTATTTGAATATATTGTTAAATTTTTCCCTGAAGAATACAAATCAATTGAAGAAATTTATGAAAATAATTCTGATAATGTGAATTTAGAAAAATTATTAAATGAAAGATGTGATAAATTCTTAGATAAGGAAATTATTAATTATTCTAAATCTAATGATACTGTGATATTAAATAGTGATTTAGAAATTTTTCATAAATTATCTAATGAAAATGATACTGATGTTCAATGTTTTTTTAATGAATTTGAAATTCAATTGAATTTTTCTGAATTTATTAAACAAATATGTGAATTTATTATAAAATTAAGAGAAAAAAAAGAAAAAGAAATAATACAATCATTTATAAAAGATCTTGAAAAAATAAATTTAAATAAAAATGAAAATCTAAAAATTAAAGAGAAAATAGAAAAAAAGAGTTCAAAGATATTTAATATAATCAATAAATATAAAGAAAATTCTAATATTTTGCTTTATAAAGATGAAATAAAAACAATATTAAAAAAAAGTTTAAATAAAAAAAAAGATAAAGAAAAAGAAAAAGATAAAAAAAAACATGAAAAAAAAACATTAAAACAAATTGAAAATAATCATAATCATTATTATGAAGAAGTATTTAATGATTTAAAAGAAAAATTTTCATTCAGTTCAGAACAACTTCATTTATTACAAAACAATTATAAAAAAGATGAAAAACTACAAAAAATCTTATCTAATTACTTTTATAAAAAATCTACAATCCAAACTATAAAAATAGATTTAGAAAATTATATTCAACACAAAAATAAAAACATATCAAATATAATCCCATTAAAAACAATATTTACAGTAACACCAGAAGGAATAAAAAAATCAAAAATGGAATTAAATTATTTTTTACATGAACCAGTTGATAATAAAATAATAACAAAACAAAAAGAGATAATATCACTTCTTTACAAAGAAAATTGTTTAGATAAAAAAACATATGAAATAATACATAAAAAAATAGAACAAGATGAACATGCATTAATTTCAGCATTTGAAGTTTATGCAGTAACTCAAGATCATATTGAATTTATTGAAACTTTATCTTTAATTTCTGAATTATATTTAAATTACAAAGAATGTTTTTATATTCTTTTAAATAATTCTTCTTTTAATAATTATCAAAAAGATTTATTAGAGAATATGTTTAGAGAAAAAAATAAAAAATTAATTGAAGCTTTGGAAAAATATAAATTAAGTAAAGATAAAGAATTTATTTTTGTAATTTTTAATCAATTAATTTCTACAAATGATTAAATTTAAGTTTTTGTTTTAAGATAAAAAATAAAAATATAAAACATTAAGTAATTAGAGTGATGAATAATATATGGATTTATATTATTTTAATGTAAATGAAAATCAATTTTTAAAAGAGAATTAAAGACATTTGAAAAAAAAATTAGTTATTAAAATTTATATATAATTAAATGTATAATAAAAATAATTTTCAAATTAAAATTATTTCAAATTAAACTCTTAAATGAAATTATTAAAATCATAAAATAACCCAAATTTATAAAAATAAAATAAAAAATACAAAAAAAATCAAAAAATTAATAAATGTGGTCATTATTAAATTGTTCATTAAATAAATTCATAAATTCTTCAATTTTCTTTAAATCATATTTACACAATTTTAAAACTAAATCAAAATATTTTAATTGAATACAAAAACTATCATTAGGTAAAACAAAACTTCTTTTCCTTTTAACTAATTTAAATGCTTCTTTAAAACTAATTTTAAAATAAAACATAACAAAACAAATTACAATTGAAGCAGAACGAGATTTTCCCCAAATACAATGTACAAAACAAACTTTACTTTCTAAAATAAATTTAATACTCGGTAAAAAAAATTTAAATATATTTTCTTTTGGATTATCATCTATTTCAAAATTTAAATAAGTAAAATCATTTGGATAAATTTCATTTAAATAATAACCAACCATTAAAATATTTGTTATCCCTAATTTTTTTAAATTATCTTTTTGAAATGAATCTTTTATACTTCCTAAAAATAATTTATTTGATATTATTTCATTACCATTAAAATTCAATTCGTTTTGTTTATTTAATATTGTTTTCATACTTTTAAAATTTTCTTCTTTTTCTTTTAAATAACAATTTCTGCATATTTTATAATCCGAAATTTGCATTTGTTTTGATATATAATTTATTTTACAATTTTCACATGATTTGTTTTTTTGAAAATGTTTTACTTTGAAATATTTGTTCGATTTTATTTTTTGAATTAAATAATCAATTGTTATTTTTTTCATTTGATTTTTCTCTTCTTTTATATTATATACTTGTTCCTCTTTTTCATTTTTTTCTTCTGAATTTATTGACCAAATATATTGACCCATATTTTTTATTTATATTTAAAAATTTTTTAAATATTATATTATAATTTTTATTTTTTTTTTAATTATAAAAAATTTTGACTAAAAATTTTTAAATAAAAAATAAAAAAAATCTACCTAAAAAAAATTAATAATA
>JAEEGK010009880.1_pt1 | contig 22129 bp, 13 predicted proteins | sample 8958771 | NCBI WGS metagenome assembly JAEEGK01 (sample SAMN16246547, study PRJNA631951) | gut metagenome | biome: gut microbiome; feature: rumen; material: SC-attached | host: Bos | place: Iran: Karaj | collected 2018-10 | reverse complement strand
CCCAATCCCCAATCCCCAATCCCCAATCCCCAATCCCCAATCCCCAATTTATGGTATAAATTAAAAATAAAAAAATTAAGATTAAATTATTTTTGACTTATTTATTTTTATATATAATATTTAAAAAAATAAATTTAAGATTTACTTTAATATTTTATAATATACTTTTATTTTTGTTTAAAAAAAATAATATATAAAAATTAAAGGAAAATTAAAAATATAATTGAATTATCCTTTTAATGTTAAAGATAATTATAATTCATTAAATTCCATTTTTTAATGGATTTGTTTAATTATAAAAAATAATTTTTTGTTTTATTATATGAACCTAATTTTATAATTACATTTAATATGATATTAATATTCTTATATTTTCCAAATATATAATTTATACATATTAATTTGTATGAACAAAAAATAAAACAAATTTAGGAAATGAATTACTTTTATTTTTCGTATTCAACAACATCATCCTTAGGAGGAATTAGAATTAAAGTAGGATATTCAACTTCATTTTCTTTTTTATTTGCATTTAACTTTGCCCATTTTTCATAATTTTTATAAATTGGATTATATTGACTTAAACTAACTAAAATATTTTTATATCTTTCAGGCGGAATATCTTTTAATAAATCTCCAAATTTAATTGGATTAATTTTATTATTAAAATCTAAATCAAAATTTTCTTTATTAACAATATTTTGTATTTCTTCAATAACAGTTAAATTTTTTAATAAAATATCTCCAAAACTCTTTTTTAAATGATAATTTTCTAATAAAGTTTTATTCCCTGAAATTAAAGCTAAATCTTCCATATCTTGAAAAGGACTTTTACTTCTTAATCTAAAACCAATAATATATAAAATAAAATAATAAAATTTATCTCTAACTTCATAACTCCAATGAAAGAAAAGATCATAAAATTTAGAAATAAATACACTATTACAAATTTGTCCAACATGTTCCATTGGCATTAAATGAACATTATTATAATATAATAAAATAAATTTAGCCACACATAAAGAATGATCTGTTTTAATTGTAATAACCATTGCTTGACTTAAAGTATTATAATCATATTTTGCGAACGTTAAATTAGGATTTTTAGAATGAAATTTTTTAAAAACAGAATCTATAATATCAATTAAATTAAAAACTCCTTGAACATCATTAGCATTAGTTTTATAAGTAATTGTTTTAATAAATTCATTAACAACATTAATATTATTTATTAATAAAGGAAATAAATTAATTAATTCTTTTGGAAAAACTTTAACATGTCTTACATTAATTTCATGTAAAAGTGCATTTAATATAATATCAAAACCAGGAATATTTAACCAATTAACTTCATTTGTTCCTTCTCCTTCAAATAATATATATTCTATTAAATTATTTATCATTGTAAAAAAAGTAAAATCTTTTCTACTTAAACGTTCTTTCCAAGACATTCTTCCTTTTTCTTGTTTACTTGATTTTAATAAATTTTCAATTTTCGATAATTTTTCTTTTATTTCATTATAATCTGAATTATAATTTCCATTTTCAAAAGCATAAGTTAATTTATCATAAAATAAATGTTCCCATAATATTAAATTATTTATTGGATCTTTTTCCATTAATTCTTCTGATGAATGATACATACTACTTTTTCTTTTTTTTGAATAAAATAATTCATTATCTTCATTTACTCCTTGAGAAATAATTTCTAAAAAGATTTCTCTAAAAATAGGAATTCTAAAATAAACAACACTTAAAAAATATCCTGAAAAAAATTTACTTTGATCATCTGCAGTTTTTCCTCTTGAAACAGTATCTAAAGAATAATTTAAACATTCATAATTAAATTCTAAAAAATGTTGAATTAATTTTCTTTTAATAATATTATCATCAATTGAACTTGTATTTTTTTCATTAATAAACCATTTTGTTGTTAAAGTTCCTAAATCAAATTCACTTCTTTGATTTAATATTTTTAAAATTCGGACTGTTTCTTCTTTAGGTTCTTTATTAAATTTATCTACAGCATCAATTAAAATTTTCCCTAAATCTAACATAACACTTTGTCCATAAAATAAATCAGTATTACTAGAATAACCATAATATAAATATCTATATTTATCTTCTATACTTTTATTTAAAGTATTTTTAATTTCTTTTAAAATTTTTAATAATTTATTATTTAAATCATTAGTGCCTCTTAATTGAATTTGTTTATATTTCACTAATTCGGAATTTAAATTATTTTTTAAATCAACTAAAGTCTTTAAATCTTTTGGTAAAGTATCATTTTGATTTTTAGGTATATTAATATTATATAAATGAATACTATTAACTTCAAATCCATTTTCAGTAATAACTCCACTCATAATTTGTCTAATTAAAGGAATGTTTTCTATTGTAATATGTAAAAGACATTTTCCTATTTCTTCGCCATTAAAATATAATGGTAAAGAGTAATGATTTGATAAACTTAAAAAAATTTGAATTTTAAACAATTTATTATTATCATCTTCATCTTCATTCATATTTTTATTTAATCTTAAAACTTGACGAAATAATTTACTTGCTCTTTTATTCATTTCTTCTTCATTTTCAGATAATATATTTAAAAAATTAATAGTGGAAAAACCAAATAAAGTATATCTATTAATTAATTTAATATTTGTCATATTTGTTTCATTTTTAAATTCTGGATTTCTTTCAAAAAAATTATCCTCTTCTCTAAATTCATTAGAATGTTTTCTTTGAATTGTTGTTTTTGGAATTAAAGAAGTGTCAATTAATTGAACAGAATATAAATTTAAAGAAGCATCTGCAGAAACTAATTCAAACATAGAAGAAGTTGTATTTAAAGTTAAAGTATTATTTTTATTATCATATTCAAAAAAAGTTTTTTTTTCTTTTAATTGTAAATGAGGTTCAATTCCTGAAGTATAATTTGAATTTAATACATTTTTATTATCTCTATATTTAAATCGAATAGAAATTGCAGTTTGAAATAGATGATCTAATTCAACATTTATTTTTTTAATAATAATATTTATTTTTTCAACATGAGTACATTTAATAGTATAACTAATTCTTCCTAATTTAATATTTGGAATATTATTATTTAATAATATCATATTATGATTTTCAGGTCCAACTGCAATTGTTAAAAGATCAATTTTATAACCTGAATAAAAATTTGCAACTTGAACTAAATTTTCTAATTTTCCCATTTTATAAATATCGAAATTATTTGGTAAATAATATATTAAAATTTCCATATATTTTTTTTCCATATCTTCGTATTTAAATTCTTTATGTATTTCTTCATTAAAATTAAATTTTGGATCTGTACCAGTTACTAAAGGAAGAATATATTTTTTCCCATCAAATATAATTACCATTATATAATAATTTTTATCTTGAAGCATATGACCACAAATTTTACTAAAATGAAATTTAAATTTTAATGGTTTGTTTACTGGATATTCTGGAATTACAGTTGAACCAAATTTTTTTAATGAATATATACTATATTTTAAATTTAATAATTTTACTCTTTTATAAGTCCAGTATCTAATTTGTTTTTTCCATTTATTTTCTTTTGAGAAAAATTGTTTTTAATGGATGATGAATTGTTAATTAATGAATTTTTTGAATTTTTTGGTGATGAACATATTCCCATTTTTTTAATTTTTTATCATTTATTATATAATAATAATAATATATATGATTTCATTTTCATTATATTATATTTTATTTATTTTTTAAATCATAATATTATAAATAACAATATTATTATATCTTTATAATTCATATTATATAAAGATAATATAATAATAATTTCTAAATAAAAAACATCCAAAAAAAAATAAAAATATTGTTATAAAAAATAACTTTAAAAAAATTAAAAAAATTTAAATTAAAAAAAATGGGAGGAATAAACTGTTCAAAATGTACATTATCAGAATCAGAAACAGGTATAGAATTGAATCCTCACCAAAAGCGTGCCTCCCCATCAACAGTAGAAGAAACATCAATATATATGAAAAAGTTATCTGAAATAATATATCTTCAAAATAAGATTCGTAAATTTTTATTAAAAAAGAATAAAGAGAATAATAAATTTCACATTCCGAATTTTTCCTTAGAAAAATTTCCTCAAAACAGGTTAGCATCATGTGAGAAATTAAAATATGAATTAACGAAAGAAAATAAAAAATATGAAGTGAAATTATATAAAATAGGAAAGAATGCAGTATATACAGGAGAAATGTTGAATGGATTACAAGAAGGAAAAGGAATTCAAGAATGGGATGATGGAGCTAAATATGAAGGAGAATGGAAAGAAGGGAAAGCAAATGGATATGGAATATTTTACCATATTAATGGAGATATATATCGTGGTTTTTGGAAAGATGATAAAGCAAATGGAGAAGGAACTTATACTTCTAATAATGGAGTTAAATATGAAGGAAATTGGGTTAATGATCATCAAGATGGTTATGGTGTTGAACAATGGAAAGATGGTTCTATTTATAAAGGTAATTATAAAAATGGATTAAAATCAGGATATGGAGAATATATTTGGGATGATGGTTCTAAATATTCTGGTAATTGGATTAATAATATGCATGAAGGAAAAGGAAAATATGAATGGAATGATAAAAGAGTTTATGAAGGTAATTTCCATGAAAATAATTTACATGGTTTTGGTAAATATTATTGGCCTGATGGAAAAAAATATTTCGGGGAATTTTTTAAAGGTAAAAGAAATGGTTTAGGAAAATTCATTTGGAATGATGGAAGAGTTTTTATTGGATTTTGGAATAATGGAAAACAAAATGGACTTGGAATTTATGTTAATGAAAGTAAAAGTAAAATGTTTGGAGTTTGGAGTGAAGGAAAAAGAAAAAAATGGCTCAGTGAAGATGAAATTGAAAATTTAAAAAATGAAAATAATGATGAAATGATGAGAATTTTGGAATTTAAAGAAGATTTAAGATAAATCTTTTTTTTTTGGGTTTTTTAAGTCATTTTGGAATATATTATATAGGGAAAAGTGTAATTCGAATATTAATAGAATAAAATTATGAATAATAATTAATTATTAAATAAAATAAAATTTAATTTTTTCCTCTATATTTTAAATTTTTTTTTTCACAATTCTAAATAAACAAAAAAGTTTTTCATATTTTAAAACAATTTTTTGAAACTATTGTTGTAAAATACTATAACCACAAAATAATATTAATTTTTTATTCAATATTTAAATTAATTTTTTGGCATTTGATTTTATTTTTGGAACTTTAATTTCCTCATATGATAGGGTAATAATTTCAACAATAATAAAATATATTTGTTCATATAAATAAAAGACATGAATATTTTCATTGATTTATTGATTATTATGATTAATTGCCCATTGAGAAGTTTTTACTTGAATCTATATGATAAAAAATAATATAAAAAAATCCGAAATGAAATAAAAGAAGTTAATATTTGTAAGCAAATACCCTTCATATTTATTAAATATAAATTAAAATAAAATGATATTAAAGGATGAATTAAAATATTTTTGTAAACAGATTTTTTTTTCATTCAATTGTATTTTAATTACTTAATTTTTGTTCTGATGTTCAGTCTAAATCTCCTTACATAAAAATATTTTTGAAAAAAGATTAAAAAGTGACTAGTATTTCTTTAGAAAAAAATACTTTTTTGTTATTTCAATAGACTATTTATTTCTTTTTTTTAGTTTTTTCATTATTTAATTTCAAATAATTTATCAATTGATTTTTATCTCATTCTGAATAATTTAAAAACAATATTTAAAGATATTAAATAATCACCATAAAATAAAAAAATGTTATTCAATTACAGGAATAAAAGAATAATCTATTTTATAAAATATATTATTTTTTGCATTTTTTTAATATCAAAATATTTTAATCAAGAATGAATTTTAGAGTAAATTCATTATAATTTACAGAAAAGATGGTTTTTTAACTTTAAATCTATTGATTCTTCATCTTAATTCATATTCAAAAATCTTTTAAATAAAAAATATTTAATTTCTATTAATTGTTTTCCTTTTGATTTAAAATAATATTTATCTTATTTTTTAAGGTTTGAACATAACTATGGTTTTTACTTTATTTTTTTTTATTTATAAAAAATAAAATTAGCTATATAATTTAATGTATCACAAAAATATATAAATAATAATAATATATTCTTAATTAAAAAATATATTTATTTATCTTCATCAAACAACCTTTTTAATTCTTTTCCATCTTCCTCTTTGCTTAAATTATTATTATCTTCATTATTATCAAAAATATTGGTCATAGAATTATTAAGTAAACTTATATTCATGTTTAAATTACTTTTATTTAAATCTCCATTTCCATTAGTACTAAATTCCAAATCAAAAATATTTTTTGAATTATTACTTAAAATACTATTATCACAAATATTAATATTATTATTATTATTTCCATCATTATCACCATTAATGCTATAATTAGGAGTATTAGCTAATAATTGTTTTTTAAAACCATTTTTAAATAAATCACTATCAAAATTATTTGTAAAATTATTATAAGAATCAATAGAACCTCTCCTACTATTATTAACTCTAATTGGGCTTAATTGAATATTTTTTGGACTTAAGCCTCCAGAATTTAATCTTTTAATATTATTATTATTTTCTTGTCCATTAGTTAACATAGGAATATTTATTTTATTATTTAAAGTAATTTTATCATTAGTAATTAAAGTATTATTTCTATTTTTATTTCTTTCAATATATTTATCTAAAAAATTTTGAAAAGAATCAGAATTAATACAATTTAAATTATTTTTTTGAATTAAAGGCATCATTAATTTATTCATATCATTTAAATTATTTGGATTTGAATTAGCAACTTTTTCTAAATTATCAACATCAACTTCCATTTCAGGTAAACTAATATTATTCATATCATTTGAAATTAAAACATTTTTTAAATCATTCCCACTTTTTAAAGTAGGTTTTTTAACAATCATTTCTAAAATAAAACACACAACAGCTTCTAATTTTTTATTATATTCTGATTTAGAAACAATTTCTTGAAGCATTTTTTTATTTTGAAGTAAAAAATCTTCATTTTGTTTTCCTAATTTTTCAACTTTTTCTTCTAAATTTCTTTGTTTATCTGTATTTTCATTAACACTTTTAATTAAATAATTTAAAGCTTTTTCTAATGAATTTTTAGTTACTTTTTTTCCTAATGAACCATTACAATAACCTATTAAAGCTTGTTCATTACTTACTTCATGTGTTTTAAAAGAACGAATTTTATCATTTTTATTATTTATTAATTCTTTTTTATTTTTTCTCTTTATTGTTTTTATTAACTCTTTTTCATCACGAATGAAATTTTTATGTTGGAAAATATGTTCATTTTGATTATTTCTTTTTTTATGAAAATCATACATATTTAATTGTCTCACAAAAGAAGAATAATTATTATGTTTGTAATATTTAGGTAAAATATTTTCTGTGAAATCATGTAAATTTTGAACTATAAAACTTTTTCCATTGTCACTCCAATGAATTATTTCTTTATATTCTGGAGTCTCTAATATTTGATATAATTTTAATAAAAAATTCGGGTTTTCATCTTTTTTCATATTTAATTCTTGTTGATTAATTATTATTTGATTTTGTTTAAGTGATTGTTCAGATTTTTCAGGAGAGTGATTTCTTTTTTTTTTTAAAGACTTCATTTTATAATATTTTTTTATGAAAATTGTTAAATTTAAAATAATATTTTTTTTGGTTTTTAAATTTTATTTTTTATTTGTATAAAAGGAATAGAAGAGAAAATTTAATTATTTTTTTGAAAATTAAATAATTAAGTTCTATCAATTTTTGAAATTGAAAGATTATATAAATTATTATTAAAAGAGATATTCATTACTTTTAAATTTCAATATGATAATAGATTAAAATATATAGTTAAAGCATATAAATTGGTAAATAAAAAAAGAAATTCTTAAATAGTAAATCTTTTAATTTTCATATTTATCTATGATTTTTTATAAAAATATCAAATCAATTAAAAAATCTAAATAAAAAAATATAAAGTTTATGTTTCAAATTTTCAAACATATTATTTTAATTAATTAATCATCCAATTCGAAAAATCCTATTAAACACTAATAAAAAATCCTTCAAATGAAAAAAATATATAAAAATATCAATATATATACAATAAAATAATATCCAAAACAATAAAAAGTTCTATTTAAAAACATAAAAAGACTACTATAAAAAAAACAATTGTTCTTTGAAAAAAAATTAAATTTCATTTACATAACTGATACATCATTTTTTTAAATTCTTCATAACTAATAACACCATCTCCATTTTCATCAACTTCTTTAATAATATTATCCCAAATTTTTTCATCTTTGACACCAACACCTCCTAAAACTTCTTTAATTTCTTTTGCTTCAATATTTCCATCTCCATTTTTATCAAATAATTTATAAGCAGCTTTTAATCTTTCTTCACTAATTAATTTTTGTTTATCAATTGAAGCTCTAATAAATTCATCATATGATATTGTTCCATTACCATCAGCATCAACTTTATTAAATATTTTATTTGTTTCTTCTATTGCTTGTTCACTTCCATAATATTTAATTAATCCATTTTCTATTTCTTCTCTTGATAATACTCCATCATTATTTTTATCTAAATCTATAAATATTTTCCTTAATTCTTCTATTTCTTCTTTTGTTGTTAATTGATTTACTATAAATGCTATTGCTGCTTCTTGTAATTTTTCATCAGCTGAAAAATTTTTTAAATTATTAAATACTCTTAATGCTGAATTTTTATTCATTTTTGCATTTGGAGCTTGATTTTTTATCCAAGGATGTTCTAAAGCAGATGCAGCAGAAATTCTTAATTTTGTATCTCTTTGTAATAATTTTTTTAATAAATCTTTTGCATCAAATGATACATCATTTAATAAATATGAATAAAAATTAATACTCATTGATTTTACATTCTTTAATATTTCTTCATCATTTCTACCATTAAAAGGAGGTTCTCCAGTTAATAATATATACATTATAACACCAATTGACCATAAATCACATTTTTCATCATAATTTTTTTTTAATACTTCAGGTGCAATATAATATGCTGTTCCTAATCTTTCTTTAAATTTTTCTCCTTTATTATTCATTATAACTGAAGTACCAAAATCAATTATTTTTAAACGATCAAAATCCTTTCCTTCTAATAATATATTTTCTGGTTTTAAATCTCTATGAACTATTCCTTGAGAATGACAATATGTTACAGCTAATAATATACTTTTCATTATTTTCGCAGCATCTTTTTCACTAAAATTACCATTTCTTTCTTTTATTTTATCAAATAGTTCTCCACCTTCGCAATATTCAGTTATTATATATAAGTTTTTATTATCAAAATAATATTCATATAATTTTAATATATTTGGATGATTTAATTTCATTAAATTATCTATTTCTTTTAAACTTTTTTCTGAATATTGACTATCTTTTTTTATTGTTTTCATTGCTCTTATTTGATTAGATGCTTTATGACGAACTTTTTGAACAAAACCAAATGCTCCTGAACCTAAATGTTCTAATAATATATAATCATTTAATAAATCTGAATATTTTTTTCCTTTTATAAATGTTTTATAATCTACATTTATTGTATTTGTTGCCTTTTTTGGAATTGAACTACTTGAATTGTTTATTATTTTTGTTTCTACATTGTTATTTAAATAATTATTTATCATTGTTATGTGACCGTCGTTTATTTTTAATCCACTATTTCCTTCATCCATTAAATTGTCTTTTGAATGAATACTTTGATCTATTTTTGACAAAGACTTTTTTTTTCTTTTATTACAACATGAATTTCCCATTAATTTTTTTTTAATTTTTTATTTTTATTTGGCTTGAAAATTTTTTAATTTAATTGTTGTTTTATAGCATTTAGGAATTTGGAAAATGTTTTTATTAATAATAATTAATAATTTATAATAAAGGTTTCAATATAACTTCCAAAGTCAAAAAATTATGAAATGAAAAAATTTAATTTAAGATAAAAAATTTCAAACTTATAATAAGTTATCCTTTAAAATATTGAAATTTCTTTTAATAAAATTTAATTAGATTTGCAACTTATGAACTTATCAAATATTATCTTCTTTAATTACTGATTTATCTATATGGAATTCAATGAATTTTTATTTTTAATAATATTATTAAGTAATTTTCAAATAAACAAATTTCATTAATTATTTATTTTAATATATTTAATTCGTATTAAACGTTTTTAAAAAATAATCAGTATTTAAGAAGATACATGGAAGAAAATATTAATTCGACTTATTTTGAAACTCAAATTAACGTAGAATCTAATGATATTAATTATCAAAAATCTAAAAAGAAAGTATCTTTTAAATCAACAATTTCTGTGATTTATGTTGAATCTTTTAAAAAATTGAATAAAAGTAAATTTTTGAAAAACAAAGAATTTATAAATTGTCAACGCAACATTCATCGAACGAATTTAATTTTTAAATTAATTTACTTGTAGGAGTTAAAATATTATCTTTGTTTAGATATTTGTAAATAAAAAAATTTATTTTGATTATTTAAATTAATTTATGAATCTTCTTTGTTTTTTGTAGGAAATATTTAGAAAGGTATTTTAAAAATTAGAAAATAATTTAATTTAAAAAAACCTAATCCTTATACTTATTTTTTATATAAAGATCTTATCAATTAATTATCTAAATTTTAAAAGAATAAAAAATAAAATGAAATTAATTAAACAATTTATTCCATTTCAATATTTGAAAAATCTTCATTTAAATAAAATCTATTCCAAATTTTTTCAACAACATTTTTTAAATTTTCACATTTACAATTTTGATATTTCATTAATAAGTCTTTTCCTCCTTTTTCATTAAATTTATTTAAAACAATATTTGTATTATCAGTATATTTTTTAATAATATCTCCTTTTTCAATAAAAAAAGAAATATTAAGGAAAATATAAACAAGTAAATTTTCATCTTTTTCAAATCTTAATAATCCTCCAATTAATTCATCAAAAGTTCCAATTTGTGCTAAAATAACAAAATTATTAAAATTAGCATTAACAATTATTTTTTCTAAAGTAATTAATAATTCTCTTATTTCAATTTTATTTGAATCTTCTCTAAAATCTTTTATTATTAATTCAATAAATTCTTTTTTTTGAATTAATAAATCAGAAATTGAATCTGAACAAGAAATTAAATTTCCTAAAGTCCAATAAACATCTATTTTTTCTTCTGATATTTTTGTATTTGATAAAATTGAATATTCAAAATTAAAAATATTGTCTATTAAATTTAAATCTGTTATATCATTTACTGATAAAAAATTTCCAATTACTCTGTTTTTTAATATTAATGTTGGTTCATTTGAAAATTTTTTTTCATATAAAATTTTTTCAATTAAATTCACTGATATTATCTTAGAAGGAAAAGAATCATCGAAAAAATCAAAATAAGATATTATATTATCTAAAATAATATTATATAATATTTCTATATTTGTATCTATAAATTTTAATTCTATTTTAATGATTTGTTGTTTTATTTGTTTTATTTCTAATTTTTCAACATCATCTAAATTTTGTTTTTCACATTTTATTAAATTTAAAAACAAATTAAATCCTTTTAAAATAATATCTTTATAAACACCATTTTCATCATTAATATGATTAATTAATTCTTCTTTATCTAATAATCTTAAAATTTTATTTTTAAATAAATTAGAAGTTATAATCATATAATTTAATTCATTGTTTTCTTTATTTTCAGATGTTGTTATATTATGAAGCAACCATAGAATAAGACAAAATAAATCAATATCATTCATTGATATTATATATTCAAACAAACAAAAAGAATTTTCAGAAATAAAGGATTCATTTTTATTTGAATAAAAAGAATAATTGACTAAAATCCATAATCCTTGATACAATATAATTTTATCATTAATATATTTTTTCATGCATTCTAATATATTATCAATAATATTAATATTTTCATCTATATTTATTTTATCATTTGAAAAAAATTCTTTTAGTGAAATTAAACTAAATTTTACTTCTTCATAGTTTTCTGATTTTAAATATAAAAACATATCTTGAAAATAATTTTCAGCATTTAAATACTTTTTTTCTTTTTGAGAAATAGGAAGATTTATACAATCAAAATTTATATTATAAATAGAATTCTGGATTAAATCATCTTTTTTTTTTAAATTTCTTTTAGAAAAAATATAATCTGAAAGCCTTTGTTTTCTTAGTGATAATTTATAATTTTCTGTTTTTTTCATTAAATCATTTTGTTCATAATCTATATTAATATAAAATTTTTTATTATACTTTGAGAAAAAAATTTATTTCTTTCTTGAAATTTTTTATCTTCCATTATTTAGAAAAATTATAAATTTAATTTAAATAGATATAAAGCATTTAAATAATATATAAAATAATGATTATGACTTTAATTTTAATTAAATATATTTTAATCATAATTATTTGTTGAACAAAAAATATAAAATTAATTAATTAAGTTTGAAATGTTTTCAAGAATTTTATAATAATTTGATTTTACCTTAAATATGATTTAAATCTAAATTTTATAAATTTAAATATGTAATTTCAATCAATTCATATATAAATGATAAATCTTATTTCCTTTTACCTGATAATGACATAGAATCTGCCACATAGATTTTAAACATTTATGATATTTTTAGTTAATAATGCTGAAAAATTATTGTTTCTTTAGATGATTTAATATAACATAAACAATTAAAATATTGAAATTAATAATAATATTATTGAAAAAAATTGAAGAAAAATAAGCAAATAAAAAAATTAAAAAAATCTATAAAGTCTTTTTAATTAGAATGATAAATCCATTAAAAGGCAATTTTATTGGTTTTTAAAAAATATTTAATTATTTTATTCAACAGAACCATTTTTTTTATAAATATCAATTAAACTTAAAACTTCTTTAAAATCACTTTCCATTTCATTTAATTTTTCATCATCGAATTTTTCGATATCTTCATTAAAATATTTTTTATAAATTTTATCTATATCAATGTTTAAAAGATTTTTATTTTTAATAACAGGAACATCATTAAATTTTTTATAATTTTTATTATTTAAAAACTGAAAAATCATACTTCTACTTTGATTACAAAAATAAGGATTTTGATATTCTTTAAAATTGGAAAAAATTTTTTTCTCATTTTTAAAACATAAATCATTAAATTCCTCTTTTGAAATTTTTAATTCATTAAAAGCCATATCAGAGATAAAATTAATAACAGCTTTAAAAGTTTCTAAATAATAATCTTCAATACCATTTTTTCTTGAATTATGTCTGAATAAATCACAATAAATTTGATTAGATTTTAATTTAGGAACTTTGCCTTTAATAATAGTAAAAATTAATAAAGGAAAAACTTCATCTGCTCCAGGAGAAGTCTCTTTATTAGAATTTTTAGAATACATTAAACTTAAAATATTAACTACATTCATAAAAGTATATAATTTATCTTTTGGAGTTTTATATTGATTTATAGTTGTTAACTTATTTATTGCCATTGATAAATAATTATTATCTATTATTGATAAAGGAATTTCAAACAAATCACATGTTATAAATTCATATTTTTTTAATAAATAATCAAATTTATAATCATTTTCTCTATCTTTTCTTCTTGAACAAAATATTTGATTATATAATTTTTTTGTTATTATTGATTCAAAATTATCACATATTTCATTATAAATTTCTTCTGTTTTATAATTTAATTTTATATTCCATATTTGACAAAATTTTTTTATTAATGTATTTATAAAAGATTGAATATTTTCTGATATTTGTTCTATTTTTAATGTATCTACTAATTTAGGAAAGTCTTCTTTTATATATCTTTTGTTTTAATTTGAAAATTATAATAAATTTTACTTTTCTATTAAATCATGAATTTGAATTGATTTTTTATTTTTTATTTTTTCATTAAAATTAAATGTTTGTATATTTTGAGAATTTTCCATTATTAAGGAATTTAAATGATTTTTTTTTTATTGTCAAAAACTTTTTATTTTTTAACGTAAATTTAATTTTTTATAAAAAATGAGTAGTTCTTATATCAATAATAGAATAGCTTTAAAAATATTATGTTCAGATGATTATAAAAATCGTTCCCAAAGGACATTATACAGAATTGAGGATTTAAAAAAAGAATTCAGTTTTGAAAATTTAAAGGAAATTTTAAAAAAAGAATATCAGGAAAAGCCTTTAAAGAATAATATTAGAAGCTCGTCTCATGATAGTATAAAAGAAAATTTAAGATATAATATTTTTGAAGATAATATTAATAATAATGTATGTAATAATAGTTTTAACAATATTATTGATAATGATAAAACAAATAATAATGTAATTAGATTAAACAATATAAATAATAATCTTGAAATTAATAATAATAATTTAGTTGATAAAACTAAAAAGATTTTAAGAATATATAAAAGAAATGAAGGAAATAAAAAAGATTTTGAAGATGAAAAAAAAAATGATTCTTTAAAACATTATTATAATAAAAATTTAATAAATTCAACAGATTTTAAAAATAAAAGTATTATTATTGAAGAAGAAAAAGAATCAGAAGAAAATTTTGAAAGAATTGATGATAAAAAAGATATTTTATCACCTAAAAATAATTCTCATCATATAAGAGATAATAATTATATTAGAAATTTAAAATCATTTATGAGTCAAGAAGTTGAAAACAATAATTTATCACAATCAATTTTTTTAAAAGAAGAAATGAAAAAAATACATGATTCAATTATTAATGATACAAAAAATCATAATGAAAAAATTAGAAAAAATAATTTAAGCAGGAATCTTTCTTCTCTTTATAAAAATAGAAATGCTTATTCAAATAAAAAGAAAAATTTAAAAAAAATGATTTATAATGTTATAAATAAAAATAAAAATGAAAATGAATATTCTAAATTCAATTTTATATTTTCTCCAAAGAAAGAAATGAATAAAAATTTATTTTTTGATAATTTCGTTGAAAATAATAAAAAAAAACAATATAAAGGAATAAACTTTAAAAATATATTAATAAAAAATAAAGAAAAAATAAATAATAACACTATTTCTCCTCAAAAAAAAAATAATAGTAATTTATTTGATTATAAAAAATTAAGTCTGGGTGATAATCATAATCAAAGAAAAATAAAAATTAAATTTAAAAGTAATTCAACTTCAAATATCAATAATTCTCATTTATACAAAAAATAAATACATTTAATTATTCTCATAATTCAGTTAAAAAGATTCTTTAAATCAAAAAAAATAATTTAATCATAAATTTTGAATTAATAATATAGTGTTTTTATTAGTTTTAAACATTAGCTTTTAAAATTGTATATTAATTGAAAGTTAAATATATTTATAAAAAAGATTATAAGTTATAATAGCATATAATTGATTAGTATAAATAAGAATTATTTAATTTTCTTTTTTTTCTATAAATTTATTTTTTTTTAAACAAATTAATAAGTTCTCTTATTTTTTCCTTTACTAAATATTTTTTTAACAATATCATCTTTTTATTTCTTTTTTATTTATTGATATTTGTTTATGTTTGAAGTAAATTATGAAAAGATATTTTCAAAATGATATAATCATGGTTTTTCATTTCATTTTTTTACTTATTTTTTTTACTTATTTTTTTAAATAAAAAAATTAAATTTAAAATAAATTAAAATTTAAAAATGAATGTTAAAGTTCTAGTAATAGATATATCCCCATCATTAAAAAAATTAAAAAATGAAGATGAAACAATAATATTATCCTTAACATCTCCAAAAGGAACATCTCATATATTTAATATGTCAGACATTATAGAAAGTAATGTTCCAATTTATTTAAAAATAGAAGATCAAAATGATTTAATAAACTATTCAATATATAAAGATGAATTTTTATTAGGAGAAGGTGATTTTAGTTTATTTAATGATATAAAATGGTTAAATTTAAAGTCTATTGAAAACAATGATAATAATATTGAAAATATTAAAATTAAAATTAAATGTCAAATTGAAGATCAGAGTAATACAATTCATAATTCAAAAATAATTTCTCATAAAAAAAATAACAAAAGTTCTTTAGTTAAAGATGAAAAAAAAAATAATTTTTTAGAAAAAAATTTAAGAACATTATCACCAAAAGAAAATAAAGTGAAAAACCAAAGATCTTTTAAATCAAATATTGATAAAAAAAATATTAAACAAATGAATAAAAAAAGAAAAAATAGATCAAATAAATTAAAATATAATAAATCATGTGAAGATGGGAATTTAATCTCACAAGATTTTTTAGATGATGAAAGCCAAAGTAACCTATTATATAATAGTATGATATATAATAATAAAAAAGAAATGAATGAAAATAATAACAATTCAAAAATAAATAAAAATAAAAAAAACCCAAAAGGAAAAAAAGGATATATAAATAAATTAAATAATACAGAATATAAAACAACTTCAAGTAGAAATTTAAATTTAATTAATTCAACAATGAGGGAAAATAATACTAAAATAACTAAAAATAGTAATTATAAAATTAATAAAAATGAAGCAACTGTAAATATTACTGATTCAAGTATTATCAAAAAATTAAATGATAAATTTAAAAGTATTGAAGGACAAATTCTTGATTTAAATTTTGAAAATAATTTAAATAAAGAGATTGATTTTACTAATAAAAAACATTTAAATGAAAATAAAAGTAAAATTGAAAACGACAATAATATTAGTAATAATAATATTAATAATAGTCATATAAATTGTAATATTTATAATAATGATAATGAAAATATAAATATCAGTTTTAATTCTTATAATATTAATTTTGATAATAATGATAATGAAGAACTTTTCATTGATTCTGAATTTGAAAATTTAAAAAATGATTTTGAAATTTTTTATACAAATGATTATTTAAATAATATTCAAGAAGATGTTTTACAATTAGAAATTCAATTATTATTTGAAAAAATATTTGAATTACAATCTGTTTATCATAAAGAAAATAATAATTTACAAAAAGATTTTTATTATTTTAAAAATATTTTCCAAAATATTATTGAAAAATTTAAAATGATTAATAAAATTAAATATAAGTTAATAACTAAAGTTGATAGTATTCAAATTGAAAATAATTGTAATGTTTTTGTTAATAATTATAAATTTCAAAATAATAAAGAAACAATTGACATAAATAAAATAGAATTTAATTTATGGAAAATTATGATAGCAAATAATAGAAAAGAAATATTAAAATATATATTTATTAAAAACATTTTAGAAAAATACAATAATATAAAATACAATTTAAATAATATAGAGAAAGAAAAGTGTGAAAAATTAATAGAAAAATATAAAATAAATGTATTAAAAAATTCTAATATCAAAAATAAAAAAAAAGAAGTGAAAAATAAAGGAAAAAAACATCAAAGTCTAAAAGAGTTATCAAATAAAAATATAGAAACAATCCCAAAAAAAAACAATAACAATTTAAATAATTGTTCAAATCAATTGTATTTATCTTTTGGAAATAGTTTAAAATCTTCTTTTCAACAACAACAAAATTCAAAAGTTAATTCAATTAAAACATTCAGAAAATATTCAAATTTCAAATAAAAATGTTATATTTAAATTATAAATTATATTATATTTATAAAAACAATGTAATATTTAAAAAAATATTGTTCTTTATCTCAAATTATTATATTTATATTTAATTAAATATTGAAAATAGAGAATAATTAATAGTTTTCAACTTGAAAAAAAGGGAAAAAGAATTTTTATTATATTTAATAAAAAAACAAATTAATTCTTTCCTAGTATTAAAATTATAAAAATATATTTAACATAAATAAAGAAATTGATTACTATTCTTCGATTTGTAATTTTAAAGTATATAACTCAAATAAAAAGAATAAGAACTTTTATTCCAAATATAAAAGAAAAAAAAATTTCAATTGATTTTAAGAATATAATTATCATGATTAAAATTATGTTTTTAACACATAATTTTTAAGGAGGAATTAAATAAAAAGTTATAAAACATTTATAAATTTACTATTTTTTTATTATAAAATAATAAGTTTAGGTACTTTTTTTCAGAAGCAAGAATTCATTTCGATCTCTTGATTGGTTTTTATTTTCAATAAAATTTTCCTTATTCTTTACATCATTTCTAACATTAATTTTCATTTCATTTTCTTTCCCAATAATTCCAAAATGAGAATTTCTAACTAAAAACTTAAAATTATAAATCCCAGGTTTAATATTATTCGGTTGTTTAAAAAATATATAAAGAGTAACATCAATAGTTTGACCTATATTAATTAAATTTCCATTGTTAATTATTGTATCTTCAATAAATAATTGACAATTATTTTCATTTTTAGAACTTATTATTTCAGTGTTTTTTGGAATAATATCACCACCATTATTTTTAAGTTTTAAATTTACTTTGATTGGAAACTTCTTATGATTTAAAGATGAAAATTGCATATTAATATTTTGATCATAATATAATTCACACATAAATCCTTTTTTACCATTTGGAGTTATTATGTTTTCATTTTTATAAGAAATATTTTTTTGGTTTTTATTAATTTTTTTTAGATTATTTAAATTATTTGGTGCTTCATTGAAAATTTTTTCTGGTAATTTATTATTATTTTCTCTTAAATTTACATTGTTTAAATAATTATTTTTTTTTGGTTCTATTTTATTTATATTTTTTACTATTTCATTATTTTCTCTTATATTGTTATTTATATAATTCATATTAATATTTTGATTCTTTTTCTGTGTTTCTTTATTTTTTGAATTCCTTAAATTTTCTGTGTTTTGATTTTTTGAATTCCTTAAATTTTCTTTATAAGAATTCTTTAAACTATTTTCTATATTATTGGGAGATTTTATAGTTCTTTTATTATTTTCCTTAACATTGTTATTTTTGAAAATATTTTTATTGTTTAATATTGTTTCTTTGTTTTTTTGATTTATTGATTTTGGGTCTCCTTTATTGATTAATTGATTTATATTTTTTTCTTGGACTTTTTTGAAAACAGTTGAATTTCCTTGATCTTTTTGAATGTCGTTATTTCCATTTCTTGTTTTTATGTTTTTATCTTTATTTAATTGAAAAGCATTATTGAACATAAGTTTAATTCCTTTTATTTCTTCTTCAAAATTTTTTAATTTAATCTCATTTTGAGTCACATATTTTTTATCTTGTTCAATTTTTTCCATAAGTATTGCATATATTTCATTTACCCTATTGTTTAAAACATTATATTCTTTATTTATTTTTTCTATATTTTCATAAATATTTTCATTCTTTTGGGGCTTATCATTATTAATGAATTTTGATTCATTAATAATTTCACAATATAAAATATTCACATCTGTTTCATTACAAATGTAATTTAAATACATTTCTTCATTTATAATAATTTTTTCTGATTTATTAAATAAAAGAAAAAATTGTAAGGAATCTATTAATGTTTTATCTATATTAAAAGCGTTGGCGACTTTTTTTTTAAAAGTATTAAAATTTTCATAAATGTAAACATCTTTTTTTTGATTCTTATAAATGCATGTTATTTTAGAAGACATTTTGAAAAGATATTATTTACTTTTTTTTTATTGTTTTTTAATATATTTATTTTTTTTTTTTCCCTAAATCAGGAGAGAGATAAAAATTAAAAAAAAAAAAAGAAGAAAAAAAATTTCAATAGATTTCACTTAAAATAAAAAAAAAAGAAGAATTAGAATTATAAGAAAAAATTTAATAATTAAATCAAGAAAATAAAAAAGATTATGTCCAACAATTTAAAAGTATATATTTATCACTTATATACTTTTGTATAAAAGGTTATAGTTTTAAAGAAATATTGAATAAAAATATAAAATTATATTAAGGAGTTTTTATAAATATCATAAGAAGAATTTATTAAAAGTTTTATTGATAGTTGTAAAAAAATAGAAAATGAAGATTTAATAGTTAAATTAGAGTAGTAAAATGATGATTATCATTTATTTCTAGTTAATAATTAAAAGATTAATTTGATTGTAATAATATTTTAAATTTTTTATTGATTAATTTAATTTATTTTTTTTATTATAAAATAAATTACTTTTTAAATATTTAAAAATAAATATTTATTAGTTAAACTTCAAAAGAACAGAGAATCAATGAATAAAATTGAATAAAATTCTTAATAATAATTGAAATAATAACTAGGACTCCTATTCAACATATATTATTGATTTATTATTAGTTAGAAATTTACATCCTTAAGCAAGATTTGTTAAAGTCAATGAAACTTCATCCATGCTTCCTTTGAATCCAGAAATAGTATCTACAATAACTATTTCAGGTATATTTGAAAAAGTATTCCTATTAAAATATGAATAATGAAAAATAATTCTTCCTTTAATATTACTTCCTGAAACATTAATAAAAAGTGAACTACTAACTTCAAAACGTCCAAATGTTAAACAAAAAACAAGTTCATTACCTAACCTTCGGCATAATACTCCTATCCCTTCATATGATGGAAAATTATCCTTTGAATCATTTATTTTTTCTATAATATCAATTCAATTTAAAGAAAAATATGAATGAAAAAGAATTTGGATTCTATTTTTTACACCATATTCTTTTCCTTCATAAATTTTAGTATTTTTTTTGTTAATTAAAATTGTTACTTTATTATCCCTTCCTCCATTTTTAAAATTTTTTCTCCTCTAAGACTGATTGTGCAATCTTCTGGAGTTATATAATTTTCATCACAAGAATAATTTCCTTCTTTAAGAGTAATATTTATTTTTTGAAAAGGTTTTATTTTCAATAAATGTAAATATTTCCCAATATCATAAGTATTGGATTCTAAGACATAACATTTTTCCTCAACTTGATAAATAGTAGTGGAAACTGTTTGAATTTCTAAATTGTTAGCATTCACATTTGGTTCCATATCTTTAAATTATTTTATTTTTTATTTAAATTAATACTTTTATAATTTTTAAACATTTAATGAATAATAGTTCATGGGGATTTTGCAGAACCCTTTATTTTTTGTTCTAGGAGAACATTCAAATTCAATTCAAAATAAAAATTCAGAGAAAAAATAAAATAACCTCATTTTCTCAATTAAGAGATTTATATTTAACTCTTAAAATTATGAAAATTTCAAATATCAAAGAAGGTGAACTAGACTATGCAGAAAGCACAAAAGATACAAAAGAAATTTTAGAAGAATATATTCAAAAACCAAATAGTGCTAGTTATGTTAGTTATTTCCAAAATGATTTATTATCTTTTCTATATAGATCCAAAAAATGTGATTTTCCATTATTAGGTAATAAACAACTTTCAGATAAATTTAGAATTAATTTTGTTATGAAAATAGATCAATTAAAAGATTTATAGAATTAACCTTAAAATTCTTTATGATAGATTAATTTTTCAAAATGGTACATTAAATTAAAAGGAACACCAGTTTATTTTTCCAAAAAATTAATCCATTAAATAATACATGTGAAATAGTGACTGATTGTTGGAATTTGGAAGATCTTTGAAATTCAGATTTGTATTATGAATTTATAGATACTAAAATGAATTAAAAGTCAAACATTTGATAAATATATGTATTATTCATTGAATGAACAAAAAAAGAAGATTTTAATTTATAAAACAATTTAATTTTTTTTGGATTCAATAAGTAAAATATATTAAGAAAATGAAGTAAATGAAAATACTTCCGATTCAAAGAAAAAAAATCTCGAATGTTCTTCGTTGTTTGTTAATAGCATATTAAATTTAGGTAATTCAACTACTTATATAAATAAAAATCAAATTGATACTTATCTAACCTATAAAAATGATTTTTTCCAATTAGCAATATATAATAATCCTTA
>JAEEGK010009879.1_pt1 | contig 22131 bp, 18 predicted proteins | sample 8958771 | NCBI WGS metagenome assembly JAEEGK01 (sample SAMN16246547, study PRJNA631951) | gut metagenome | biome: gut microbiome; feature: rumen; material: SC-attached | host: Bos | place: Iran: Karaj | collected 2018-10 | reverse complement strand
TTATGAAATCTGTAGTGAAATCATCCATAGTACACCTTTACTTATTTACTCAAATAAAGAATATTTCTACTACATGACCTTATTAAGTCTTTATGAATCATTCTTCCGTTTAGAACAAGTGTTCGTCTCATTATTCTCTAAACGTGTTTCAGAAGAACAGATGAAACAATACGAAGAAATGCGTAAAGTCTATTATTCTCAGCTCGTAGTCATCCATAAAAGAGAACTCCAAGCCTTTAGAGATCTACAGAAAAAATGGAATACAAAAAGCTCCTAACTTTGAACTGAACCCAATTTAGTTCACAAGAAATAAAAAAGCCTCTTAGCGTAAACTATACGATAGGAGGTTTTTTATATGGCTAGCAAAGGTCAAAAATTTAAAAAGTATTCTAAAAGAATAAGGCTGGAAGTTGTTTCAAAAGCTCTTGATGGAAGAGGATACAGGAGCATTGGAAGAGAATACCCTAACATTCCTGTAAAAACGATTGAGAATTGGGTTAGAAAAGCTAAAAACAATGCCGATGTTACTAAAGATGGTAGAGGTAATACCGGTAGACCAAAATCAAAAAATCTAACTTTAGAAGACTATAAAGAAAGGTACGAAATCTTAAAAAAATACCAGGCCTTCTTACAAGCACGACGAGAGAAAAAGTAACGTTTATAACAATTCATATAAACGATTACAAATTATCCAATCTATGTGCGGCATTAGCGGTATCTCGTAGAACTTACTACAAATATCGTGATAGAGAAGATCCTGATTATGATGATTATCTGCTTATAAAGGAAATCTTTGATAAAAGCAAAGGCACATATGGATATCGTAGGGTGAAAGAAGACCTATGGATTAAGCATGGTGTAAGGCTTAATCACAAGAAGGTAGCGAGAATTATGAAGAAATATAATCTTAAGCCCGAATATATTAGGAGAATAAGACCAAACTATGGTGGGAAACGTTTAGAAGAAAATATACAGCCTAATTTAGTTAAAAGACAATTCAAAACCAAAGGTTTAAATCAAATATGGTGTACAGATATCACCTACCTTATTTGGGGAAACAAAAGAGCGTATTTATCAACAATTATTGATTTGTACGACCGTCATGTCGTAGCGTACCAAATATCAAAATTCAACGATATCAAAATAGTGATAAACACATTAAATAAAGCTCTTGATATAGAAAAAGATGTACACGGACTCATCATTCACAGTGATCAAGGGTTCCAGTATACATCTAATGAGTACAAAGCCATCTGTGCCTCGAAAGGAATACTTATTTCAATGAGCAGAAAGGGTACACCTATCGATGATTCTCCGATGGAGAGTTGGCACGGAATCCTTAAAAAGGAGACTTTGTACAACAATAATATCACATCATTAGAGCATTATATTCAACTAGTAGAAGAATGGATTGCCTTTTATAACTCAACAAGACTAAAAAACAGGAACCTTTAACGATTCCTGTCTTTGGCTCTTTTTTGAAGTGTGTCCATTTTGGGGTTCACTTCACAAATGGGCGACTTTTTTTGTGCTATCTAGGTGGTTAACATTGCACGTGCATATAACATTAATTAAAAATAAAAATATGTCTTTTTGCATCTGGTTTTCTTAGTGGTCTTTGCGATTTGCATGGCATTTGTAAAATGGTTAGCATCCCGAACCTTAGCGCTAACAAATAGGTGCTTTTTTGTTACAAAGCGAATCTTTACAAAAACCATACCCAATGTTCGTGTTTTTCTCTTAACAATAAACCAAAATTTGAGTGTATTTAAAGCAAGCAAAAAAAGATGCTTAATAACATAATCATCATAGAAAAAAGAACAAAATAATCATTTTTTTACAAAGCAAAATGTTTCGATTAATAAAAGACAATTTTGCGATTTCTATCATTTTTAGACGCGGAGGACACTTGTTTAATATATTTTTTGTGCTACGATAGGTATGCGTTCAGTTCGTAAAAAGAAAGAAGGAAATCATATGAAACTTAAACGACTAATGTTGTGCTTAAGCACTTTAGTTTTAAGCACCTCAGCAATGCTTACAGCATGTAATTCAAAAGGCAGTGGCGAGGAATTAACTCGTGTGAAGAAAATCGTCGCCGAAGCCGAAAAAATGTCTAGAGAAGACCTTTTCAAAAAAGCCGCCGAAGAAATCGGTGACAAGACATTCCACTGGTATGCTACATCTAGCCGTGGTGGTAAGGTTAAAGACAAATTCGTTGAAGAACTCAACAAAGTTAGACCATCTGGCGCTAAAGAAATCTCTGTTGATCAAATCGATTACCAAACAACAGTCGATGGTAAGATCTACACATTCTTAAACGCAGAAATCGAATCTAACAAACCAGTGACAAGTGGTGCTCTCTTACAAGACGGTTACCAACTTCAAACTAAAGGTATCGAAAAAGGTTACGTCAACTACATTCCAAAAGAATGGAATGAAAAAGCGGGCGTTAACAAAGAACGTGATGCAAATCCATTCTCATTACAATTCCAATTCAAAACATGGATGTACAACAACAAAGAAAAGAACGTGGAAATCGATAACGTTTGGGATTTCGCTAAAGAAGGCGTCACCATTGACACAATGGATCCAACAAACGAAAACGTTAACATGGACTGGCTCATCCAACTCACATCCGATGACAACTGCAAGTTATTAAAAGAAGCTTTCGAAGATAAGACAAACTCTTCCGGTTTAGATAAGAAAGCTTTAGAAAAATATGCAAGCTACGGTGGTGATCGTTCATACGCGTTCTTATTCATCGAACGTTTCATTAAGAACGCTACATTCTATGCTGATGACGGTGCTGCTCTTAAAGCATTCGTCGCTGCTCCAGGTCACGCTGCATGGATTGTTTATTCCAAGATTCAAAACGTTGAAGAATCTGCTCAAGTTACAAAGAAAGACATCGTTATCGCTGCTTTAGGTGACAAACACTCTGATGGCAAGAACCCAACACTTGCTATGAAGGGTTTCGGTGGCTTCATGTATAAGCATTACTTAATGCTCATGCCAGATAGCCCACTCCCATGGACAACATGTGCTTTCATTAACTTCTTATCCACAACTAAAGTTGGCTACTCCAAGTGGTCAGGCGACGTTGGTGACTATCCAACATATGGTGAAGAAATCAACCAAGACCGTTCAATGAACGGACATGGAAGCGTTGGTGAAGATGGCAAATGGGCCGTTGATAGTTCTAAACCAAACGAATTCCCATGCTTAAATGACCCAAGTGCTAAATGGTGGATTGACACTGCTAAATCAACAGTCGAAACACCAAGCTACATTGGTACATACTACAACACAGTTGCTGCATTCATCATGCAACAAATCGCTGCAAAGAAATAAAATAACTAGTCACACCCTAGGTCGGCAAGCTCTTCACGGGCTTGCCGCTTTGTGTGGCTGATAAATTATAAGGAGAGATCTTTATGTCAGCTGCATTCACAAACAAAGAAAGAACTCCGTTTTTTAAAGTTGTTCGCCGTGGTGCAACAAAAACATTTACATTCTTAGGCGTTCCTGCAAACTCCATTTTAATTATGTTTGCAGTTATTCTTTTGATTTTAAATGTTTTCCCTTTTATTTCTCTTTTAGTATCTTCACTCACTGCTTCTGGTAATGGCATTGTTCCTGTTGATCACTGGGAAATCGATGTCTGGAATGCTTGGGCAGATGGTGATAGAGAATATTTAAACGCCGGTCAATTTACTTTCTATAACTGGTGGTCTATTTTGTTTAATTCAAAATTAGCAGTTGGTAATTTCTGGCTACCTCTTGCAAGAAGCTTACTCGTCTCTATCTTTGCATGTATCTTCGCAATTGCATTTGGTGGCATAATGGCATTCTTAATTACTCGAACAAATATGCCATTTAAGAAATTTATCGGTGCTGTTTTTATTTTCCCTTACATCATGCCTCAATGGACACTAGCGTTGTTCTGGAAGAACTTCTTTGTGACCACCGCGTCTGGATTCTCCGCCTTTGGTGGTGAATTCCAAGCTTTAACTCATATCATGGTTCCAAATTGGATGATATTTGGATGGTTCCCAATTGCTATGGTCCTTGGCCTACACTATACCCCATTCGCGTATATTCTCATTGGTGGTGCTCTTCGTAATATGGATAGCAACCTCGAAGAAGCAGCAACAATTTTAAATATTCCTAGGTGGAAACGTTTTACCAAAGTGACGGTTCCAATGCTAAAACCAGCATTATTCTCAACGATCTTGCTTGTTTTCTCATCGGCTATGTCTTCATATTCTGTTCCTACAACCTTAGGTAATCCGGTTCAATTCTACACGTTAGCAACGCGTATGAAAGGATTGATTGAAGGTTCTGGTGGTAGAAATATCGGTTCAGGTTATGCTGTTGCGATTGTCTTAATTCTTATCGGTGTCGTAATGCTTATCATGAATCAATTACAAACAGGTTCTCGTAAGCAATTCACTACAGTTACCGGTAAATCCGGACAAATTAGTAAACGCAATCTTGGTAAAATCGGTCGTTGGATTACCGGTGGTGTCGTTTGCTTCTTCGTGGCAATCACCTGCTTCGGTCCAATGATTTCCTTCTTCCTAGAATCACTCTTACCGAACTCTGGTGACTTCTCAAGCGGCTTATCATTCAAGGCTTGGATTTCAAAAGAACCAATTGGTAATGCTTCCGCTGGATATGTTGGTTTATTAAATGAAAAACGTGTCTGGTCATCATTACTCGGTTCATTTGGTTTATCGTTAGCCTGTGGCTTCTTTGCGGGTCTATTCGGCTTGTTAATTGGTTATGCAGTTTCAAGAAAGAGAAAGTCAGTACTTGGCGCTGTGGTTAATAACGTCGCATTCTTCCCGTACTTGATGCCATCTGTCGCGCTTTCATTAATCTTTATGCTTGTCGCCACTAAGTTAGGTGTCCCAGCATCAAGCGCTACTGTTGGTATCTTTATCGTGATGGTGGTAGTGGGTGTTATTAAATACATCCCATTTGCCTCAAGAACATCACTTAATGCGATGCTACAGTTATCCGCGGAAATTGAAGAAGCTGGTCTTATCATGCATATCCCATGGTGGAAACGTATGACACACATCATCTTCCCAATTCAAAAGGCCGCGATTATATCTGGTTTCTTATTACCATTTATATCCTGTATGAGAGAATTAGACTTGTTCGTCTTCCTCGGCAGTGATTATTTCATTCTTACACGTTTCATGTTTATGCTCGAAGATACTGGCGTTGCCGCTTTAGAGAACGCCGCAAACTTCTTGCTTATTGTTATCATCCTAGCAGCTAACTACCTAGTCAACTTCTTGACTGGTGCTTCTATGGATAAAGGAATTGGAGGTTCAGCAAAATAATATGCCTAAAATCATTTTGACAAATGTCACAAAACGTTGGGGTAACTTCTTCGGCGTTGACAATATTTCAATGGAACTTGAAGATAATGGCTTCATTACCTTACTTGGTCCTTCTGGATGTGGTAAAACCACAACATTACGTATGATTGCGGGTTTAGAAACTCCAACTTCCGGTAAAATTGTCATCGGCGATCAAGTCGTCTATGACTCTGAAGAAGGAATTAATGTTTCCGCTGCTAATCGTCATGTCGGATTCTTATTCCAAAACTATGCCTTGTGGCCACATATGACTGTTTATAAAAACATCACATTTGGTTTACAAGAATTACACGATAATTTACCACTCATTAATAGTGAGTATCTTAAATACATCGCTCTTTCTAAAGCCGTAACTAAAGTTACCGACATTAGAAAATTCCTCAACTATGCAGTTGATAAGAAAGGCAAAGTCGATAAAAACAAAGCCTGTTTATATTTAATTGATGGCTTTAAGATTTCTATGAGCGCTGCTAATGAATTATATGCTCTTAATTTTGATTCTAAGCCTTTAACTGAATGTAAGGATTTCGCAGAACAAAAGAGCAAAGAATTCTTAGAAAAAGCCGAAAAGATTCGTAACACTGAAAAAGAAAAAGGTCGTATCTTCAACGACAATGGTGTTTATGTTGATGCAGAAGGAAAACCAATCATTAAATACCGTAAGTTAAATAAAGAAGAAATCGACTTAAGAGTCCGTCATGTGGCACGTATCGTTCACATTGGCGAATTCATGGATCGTTATCCATCTGAATTATCAGGTGGTCAACAACAACGTGTCGCTATCGCAAGAACCTTAGCACCAGAGCCAAAAGTTATCTTCATGGATGAACCATTATCTAACTTAGATGCTAAATTACGTTTAGAAATGCGTTCTGAATTAAAACGTTTACACCTTGATACAGGTTCAACATTCGTTTACGTGACCCATGACCAACAAGAAGCTATGACTCTTGCGACACGTGTCTGCTTAATCAACAATGGTGTACTTCAACAATATGAACCACCATTAGATATCTTCAAAAAGCCTGCTAACTTATTTGTCGCAGACTTCATTGGTTCACCATCTATTAACTTTATTGAAGCGCGTCCAACCCAAAAGGGTGATGTGATTGAACTTGAAATGTTAAATGGTAGAACATTTGTGTTCACACCTAACAAGAAAGTCGATATCAACGAATTCTTCAAACAACGTGATGCTGAAATTCAAGCTAAAGAAGATGCTTTAGAAGAAGCAAAGAAACAACGTGGTTATGTTGAAAAAGAAAACGCTGATCGCCGCTTTAACTATCATATTCACACAGTTCATGGCGACATCGAAGCAGAAGAAGAACACGATATTCCAGATGATACACTTATCTTAGGTATTAGACCTGTCTTTATAAACATTAAAAACCAAAATAGTGGTTTAGAAGGTGAAATCTATAGTGCTCTTCCTACTGGTACTGAAACAACAGTTAAACTATCAATCGATGATTTCTTCTTAACATCTGTTGTATACGGTGATGTTGACTATGAAATGGGCGCGAAGATTAACGTCTCATTTGACACTAATAGAATTCTTCTATATGACCGTAAATCAGGCAAACTTATCACTGATGGTACATTGAAGATTAAACAATAATTATCAACATTGATTAAGGTTGTCCAAAACCGCTTTAAATTATGTCGTGTTGAGGTGGGTTTGGCAATCATCCTTTCAAAGGACAAGTCGTTCATTGGAGCGGCTTGTTTATTTAATAATCTTCTCTGCTACTAGAGTAGATATACAACTGAACGCTGCGTTAATCGCGGCGTTTGTTTTTTCAAACACTGATAAGTTAGCGTCTACATCTGCATAGCCAGGATTAATCATATATTTAACGATAGGGGAGAGTAAGTCTCTTTGTTCTTCCAAAACTTCCTTTTCTTCCCTAATCTTATCCTTTTCAAAAATAATAGTGCTTCTCTTTTTCTTGTCGTATTTAGACCACTTAATACCATCTAATGAAGGGTTACCTGTCTTAGCGAAGTTCACCCACATCGTGGAGACCGCTTTTGCAAGCCCTTCATCGGCTCTTTCACCTGCATAAATAGTTTCATCTAGGTTATAGAAGACATACGCTAATTCGACAGCGTGACAGGCTTTATATAGAGGAATCTTGGATTCTTCTTTCCAATAATACATATAGATGTTACCGCCATTGGAAGAATGACCTTCTGCTTGATAAATAGCGGGTAATCTAAACATGATTTCATTATAGAATTCAGTAATCCTTGCTACTTTATTACCTTTAGCGACACGCATAAAGGTTTTAACTTTTTGCATATCATCTTTACTAATCTTAGCGATGTCCGCTTTGTATTTAATTGGCATACCCGCGCTATAGTTAAATAAGCCACCTAATTCACCAATCCAATACAATAATTCATTCGCATTAGTGCCCATAATCATATCAATCGAAGTGGTTTCACCTTTTTGATATGGTTCATATGGGTCGATAGGTATTAACTTACCATCCCTCATAGGGAAGTTATTGGATTCATTTAAACCTTCATTAAGCTTCGCTAATTCTTCAGTGCTTAATTTCATTAATTCTTCCATTGAATCAGTATGCGCTGCTTTAATGAGTTTATCGGTAAAGGCTTTACATTCTTCTTTAGCGTATGTAAGGGCTAATGAGCCACTTTCAGCGATTACTCTATGAAATAATCCTTTAGCCTCTTTAATTAAAGGTAATAAAGAAACAGAACCGCCACCCGCGGATTCACCAAATATCGTGACATTATTAATATCCCCACCAAAAGCCTTCCCGTTTTTATTAATCCAACGTAAAGCTTCTATTTGATCATAAATACCGAGGTTAGGCGCATCTTCAAAAGCTTCCCCACCTTTTAAATAAGAAAGGTCTACAAAGCCAAATAAGCCGACACGGTATGCAATTGTGATTAAAATTACATCAGGATGAAGCTTGATAAAATTGAGTCCATCATAGATTGGATCAACTGTACCTCCCCAACCATATGCGCCACCATGAATAAAGACCATGATTGGTTTATTATTGTCTTTACAAGCATCATTAACCCAAACGTTTAAGTAAAGACAATCTTCACTTTGTGGGTAATAAGAAGCACGTTCAGAATCGATGTCAGTTTGAATAGGGGATTTACCGTTATAATAGGCTTCATATATTTTATCGCTATCAATAACTGGTTCTGGCTTCTTCCATCTTCTTTCATTAATTGGGGGTAAAGCAAAAGGAATGCCCCTAAAAATACGTACCGTGTCATCTATTTTCGGGATGAAGGTACCGTTAAGGCATTTAACAGAGTGAGCTTTATCTGGGTTACTCTCTAGCTCATGATTCTCCCCAAATAAAGCTCTAACTCTTTCTTTTTCTAAAGCAATTTTAGAATCTTTACTCACTATTTTTTCCTTTTGAAGAAACTAATAATCTTAGCGAAGAAGTTAGTCTTATCTGTTAGCTTATTCTTAAGTTCCGCCACTGTGACGTCTTTTTGTGAATTGTGTGTCACAAGTGCTTGAGCGGTCATCACGAATAAGTCACGGAATTTTTCCATGCTTTCTTGTGTATATCTAGAGGCTGCATAGTCAATCATTAAGATTAAACCTTCTTTACCATCTAAGATTTCCATATCTAAGATTGTTTGAGAGGCTGCTTGGTTTTGACGAATATCAACTGTTTCAATATTCATACCATCTGCGCCACCCATATCTCTAATATCTTGTTGATAGAGTAAGTAGGCACATTCATTACCAACTTGGTTGTGTTTATCAACATAGGCATAGCAGCTATGTTCAATGCCACCTTGGACTTGGTTATGAATATCTGCGAAAATATCACGAATTGTGGCTTTATCGTTTAAACGCACACCCACTGGTAAATCACGGAATAATAAACCAACAGTGGACATGGATTGCATATCTTCACGACCGTTATAAATCCAAGAAATCTTAATATCGTTTTTCTTGTTATAGATAGAAATCGCTAACATCGCAACAGCGATAAAGAATTCATTACGGCTAATACGATATTGTCTTTCCATCGCACTCATCTGTGCTTGTTCAATACCTAATGGCACGAAGATTTCACCTAATTCGTTTTCTCTAGATTGATGGTCGATATTTGGATAACATGACCACTCAGTGCCTTCGTATAAATCTTCAAAGTACTTTCTAGATTCATCGTAGAAATCTGTCTTAACCATTTCTTCTCTTTGAGCGAGCATTAAGTAGTAGTAGTCAGGATCTGGCATCATACCCATATAGGCTTTACCAATATTGCCCATGAATACTTTTAATGATGTACCGTCAAAGATGGTGTGGTGGACATCAAAGAAGACATAACCACATTTCTCTGTTTCAAAGACACGACATCTATAGAGTTTGCCTTCAATAATCTTGAATGGCATAACTAGGTTATCTTTTAAGCTTTCGAATTCAAATTCACTGAGTTTTTCCACATGAATATCTTCTAAGATTTCAGGTGTGTAACGTTGGACGATTTCACCATCATCATTGAAGTGGAAAGTAGTCAATAAAGCTGGGTGATTTTTAATCACTGTTCTCATCGTGGCAGCGAGTTTTTCCATATCAAACATGTCTTTATCGACTTTTAACATGGAGAACAAGTTATACATCGTAGATTTTGGTGTATAGAGCTGATAGTCAACCATGTAAAGTTGTTCCACGGTTAAACTATGATCTTGTTTCATACTAGCAGCGTTTTTAACTTCTGGAGATTCTCCATCAGCATTAGCTTGGTTTTCTTCGTATAACTTCGCAATCTTTTCTGGAGTACGTCCACGGAAGATTTCACTCGCGGTTAAACCTGGTAAATCAGCATTAACAATCACTTGAATAGAACCAAGTGAGTCACCACCTAATTCATAGAAGTCATCATGAATACCAATCTTTTCCGCTTTTAGGACAGTTTCCATAGCCTTACAAATCTTTTCTTCAGTTTCATTTGTAGGAGCGACATAGTCGGTCTTAAAGTCACTAGCGTCTGGCTTTGGTAAAGCTTTTCTATCAAATTTACCGTTCGCCTTTAATGGAATAGTGTCAATCTTCATAAAGAAGGCAGGAATCATGTAATAAGGTAATCTCTTCATTAATTCTTGTCTAACTTCGTTTGGATCAAATTCGACATCTTCATTGTAGTAAGCGCATAAATAACTCTTACCATTTTCTTCAAAACCACGCGCTGCGGCCCATTTGACTTTTAATGCTTGTTTAACTGCCGCTTCGATTTCTGCTGGTTCAATACGGTTACCATTAATCTTAATCATGTCGCCTGAACGACCTAACAAGACATAGTTACCTTTTTCATCTTTTCTAGCTAAGTCACCAGAATGGTAAATACCATTAGTGAATGCTTTCTTACTTTCTTCTGGTAAGTTGATATAGCCTCTCACATATGGGTTTTCAAAACAGAGTTCACCAATTTCGCCTTCCTTGGCCTCATTACCATCTTCATCTAAAAGGACAATCTTGGTTTCAACTTCTGGTTTACCAATTGGACATACTTCGTATGATTTATCGATTAAGAAAACACCCACGGCAAAGCCGGATTCTGAGCAGGCGTAAATATTAATTAATTCAAGGTTTTTATTATAAACGTTATTAGCAGGTTCACTACCAACGAAGAGCATTCTCAAGAATGGTCCAGTTGTGTTACCAAGCATTCTGACATAAGAAGGTGTTAAGAATGTAATGGAAATTCTCTTTTCAAAGAAGAACATCTTAAGCGCCATTGGGTTTTTGATAGTGGCGTAGCTGACCACGAATGTCTTACCGTTCATGATACTTAAGGCTTTTAAGATAACGATAACGGAAGCCACGAAGTTAAGTGGGGCTAATAAAGCTAATCTATCTTTACCATCAAATGGTGTTTTACCATTCACTCTAATAGAGTCGATTGCTCTTTCAAGGTTACCATATTCATGGAGAACACCTTTTGGATTACCAGTAGTACCTGATGTATAAATAGCGTACGCTGCATCATGTGGTTCTGGTTTTTCAAATCCTTGAAGTGGTTCCATCTTCATGATTTCTTCCCATTTAGCAGCGTTGATTTCCACTTTACAACCACAGTCTTCTCTAATGTAGTTAATACGTTCAGGAGCGTATGTATCTTCCACTAAAGCCCAGGCAGCGCCTGCTTTCCAAACACCAATCATGGTAATAATTGGCATGACACCACGTGGAAGATTAATTAAGACAAAGTCTTCTTTACCAACATTATTTTGTTTTAAGTAATTGTAAATACGACCAGAGATTTCATCTAACTGGGCATAGGTAATACCTTTATTGTGAGCTTCGTCAAAGAGAATCGCACTGTTCGGCGATTGAGCGGTATACTCCGCTAACTTTTCAATGATATACATATTAAACCTCTTAGTTTTCAATGGTTAAAATATTCACAAAGCCAGTCATTTGGAAGATATCCATAACGTTTTCGTTAACGCGACGAATAATCATGCCGCCTTTCTTGGACATTTCTTTGAATGTCACTAAAAGAACACGAAGTCCCGCAGAAGAAATGTAATCAACTTTCTTAAAATCAAGAATTAAAGAATTGATGTTACCGAGTGAGTTACTTAAGATTTCATTTAATTCTGGTGCAGTAGTGGTATCAATACCACCTTCGAGTTCCATTAAAAGTTCAGAACCATTTTGTGTTTTAACTACGTTCATAATTTTTACCTACCTATGTATCTAGTCTCAGTTGGCTGGCATCGAGAAAAATACGACACCCAAAAATAGCCAAACTGTTTTAATGACTGCATTATACGTAAGAGGATGTCACATATGTGTCACACACGTTTTATAAAATATGTCGTTAATATGCCGGCTTTTTCTTTATAATTAATATGGATTTAAAAAATATTAAGAATCGAGGAAATAGTTATGTTTTGGATGCTTAAAAAATGTTGGTATCGCTTGTATCAAAAAGTCTTAAAGCTCGCTCTTTGTTTTATGAACTGGAAAGAACCAGAACTATTAGAAGGTGAAGGTGCAGTATTAAAACTACCTAAATTCATAAAAGACAAAGGTGTAAATAAAGTTTTAGTGGTTACCGATAAAGGTTTAATGAGCATTCATTTATTAGATCCTTTATTCGAAGAACTCAAAAAAGAAGGCGTTGAATATGTCATTTTTGATGGTGTCCAACCAAATCCAACCATTCCTAATATTGAAGAATGCAAAGACATGTATATTAACAATAACTGCCAAGGCATTATTGCCTTTGGTGGTGGTTCACCAATCGACTGCGCAAAAGCGGCGGCTGCAAGAGTGGTGAAACCTAAACAATCGGTCAGAAAGATGCGTGGCTATATCAAAGTTAATAAAAAGCTTCCTCCATTCTTCGCTGTGCCAACAACCGCTGGTACAGGTTCAGAAACAACTGTTGCCGCTGTTGTAACTGATCCAGAAACTCATGAAAAGAACGCTATCTCTGATCCATGCTTAAGACCTAAGTATGCGGTTTTAGATCCGGCTTTAACAGTGGGCTTACCTCCACATATCACATCCACAACTGGTATGGACGCTTTAACTCATGCTGTTGAGGCCTATATTGGTAAAAGCAATGTGAAGTCCACAATTAGATATTCAGAGGAAGCGGTGAAGCTCATTCACGCTAATTTAGAAAAGGCATATAACAATGGAAAAGATATGGAAGCAAGAAACAATATGCTTAAAGGTTCTTTCTATGCTGGAAGTGCCTTTACTAGGGCATTCGTTGGATACGTGCATGCAATTGCTCATAATTTAGGGGGTATGTACAATACTCCTCATGGCTTAGCAAACGCTGTGATTCTGCCGTATGTTTTAGAGTGGTATGGTGCCTCTGTTTATAAACCATTAGCGAAACTTTATGACATCGCTGGTTTAGGCCAAAAAGACTTATCAAATGAAGAAAAAGCTAAAGCCTACATTTTAGAAATAAGAAGAATGAACCAAGCGATGAACATTCCTGATAAGTTTGATTTTATTAAAGAAGAAGATATTCCTACCCTCGTCAAACGAGCGCTTAAGGAAGGTAATCCAGGCTACCCAGTACCAAAGATTATGAAACCTGAGGACTGCGAACAAGTGATTCGCTCTTTGATGAAGTAATAATCAAAACATATATTATTGTCACAAGTAGATTGCACTGCAACATTGAATGTTGTAGTGTTTTTCTTAATAAAAGTAAGAAGAGGTCAATAAAAATGTATCAACACAATGTTCAATATTATGAAACAGATAAAATGGGTATTACCCATCACTCCAACTATATCCGCTTTATGGAAGAAGCTAGATTAGTCTTCTTTAAAGATATCGGCTTTGATTATTTAGAATTTGAAAAGCTAGGTTTAATTTCCCCAGTTATTGGTTTAAATAATATCCGCTTTAAAAGACCGACCACCGTTGGTGATGTCATCGACATCGATGTCAGCGTCAAAGCCTATAACGGCATTGTCTTAACTATGCACTATGTGATGAAAGTCAAAGATACAGTCGTACTTGAGGGTGATAGCGATCATTGTTTCTTAAATAAAGACGGCAAGATGTTACCACTTAGTGATAATAAGTATCCTGAACTCCATCACAAGTTAAAAGAACTGATTAAAGAATAGTTTTATCTTTGATAATTAAGTCAAATAACACTTGAAAATATGGTGTATATACCATATAATAATAGGTGTTAAGAGGTAAGTGTTATGCCAACAATAAGTGTTTTTTATGGAATCACAATTATGATGTATTTAAAAAACAAGGAGCATAATCCACCTCACATCCATGCTTTTTATGGAAATGAAGGAGCATCGTTTTATATTTCGAATGGGGAATTATATGAAGGTTCACTTCCAACAAGAGCTAAAAAGATGGTGAAAGAGTTTGTTTTGAAGTATCAAAAAGAACTATTAGAAATGTGGGAGACAGAGAAATATATTAAGTTGAAAGGGTTAGACTAGTATGTTTGTAAGGGGAATTGGAGTTAATTTTTTGGAAGATGTCATGGTTGAAGTGACATTTCAGGATGGAAAAATCATTAGATATGATATGTCTAAGATGTTTTCAAAATATCCTCAATTAGAGGAATTGAGAAAGAATCGCAAATTATTTGAGAGTGGTCATCTCGATTCAGGTGGATATGGCATAATTTGGAATGATGAATTAGATTTTGAAGTTGATGGTATCTATGATGACGGGGAAATTGTTGGATATCAAGAAACTTCAATTAATCAACAATTAGGTGCTTTACTAACTAAGACTAGAGAAGAGTTAAATATTACACAAGTTGAATTATCTAAAGCTTCTCACATTGATCAAGGTGATATTTCAAAAATAGAAAAAGGACTTGGTAATCCAACGATTGCTAAAATTAATAAATTATTTAAAGCATTGGGAAAGAGCATTTCATTTATTCTTCTATAGTAAATAAACAATCATTTCCTTATTGTTAACATCGCGTATGCTCCTACTTGCATACGCTTTTAATTAATGAAAAAATAATAATCGAGGTATTTAGATATGAAGAAATTATTAGCTGTTTTTGCGCTCGCTTCTTTTGCGCTCTCTATGGTGGCGTGTAACCATCCTTCTGATCAAGAAGAAACAAGTAGTGCACCAATCGAAAGTTCTGAAACCACTTCTAGTGGAGAAGAAACAACAAGTGCCGCTCCCAGTTTTGTTCAAGATGAGTTATCTAATTCTTCTGGTTTAGTTGTTAAATTCAACAAGACTGGCGCTAAGATTGAAAGCATTACTTTCGCAGGCAAAAAGATCGCTGAGAACGGTTTTACCGTAGGTAGATGCGCTAATCGTATTGCCGCTGGTAAGTTCACATTAAATGGAACTGATTATCAATTAACTAAGAATAACAACGGCAATCACTTACATGGTGGTAATGGTAAAAACAATTCATGGCAAGGACCATTTGCCACAAACGATTGGACATTCGTGGAACAAACTGCTACAACCATTGAATACAAGTTCCATTCCGCTGATGGTGATAATGGCTATCCAGGTAACATGGATATGAATGTGAAATACACATTAACCGAAGCTGGTGAATTAAATATCGAATATAAAGCTACATGTGATAAGGATTCTTTATGTAATCCAACCAATCACTTATTCATGACACTTAACGGCAATACCTCTTATGACAATATTAAATTATGGGTCAACGCTGATAACTATACCCCATTAAATAACCAACTTCCGACAGGTGAAATTTCCCCTGTTGAAGGCACACAATTTGACTATCGTGAAGAGAAGACTTTTGATAAATCAAAGAGTTATGATGATAACTATGTTATCAAAGGCAATAAAAATGAGTTCAGAAAAGCAGCGACAATGATTGGTACATCTTTGGGTGTAAAAGTTGATGTTTATAGCGATAGAGCGGGTCTCCAACTTTATAAGGAGAATAACGGCAAAATTTGCTTAGAAACACAACAATTCCCAGATGCTATCAACCACGCTAATTTCTTAGAATATGGCACAACCATTATCAAGGCAAATACGCCATTCACTTCTAAGACAACATATCATTTCTCTAAGGTGGCATAATTATGAAAAAGTTAACTTTGTTAAGCGTCTCTATATTAGCCTTACTTTCCACAGGCTGTAATAGACATCAACATACATACGAATTAGTGGCCTATGATGGCTGGCATACTTGTATCGAAGGACAAGACTTTGATACCACAGGTTTAAAAGTGGTTTTGAAATGCTCTGATTGTGAAGCAGAACAAGAAGTGGAGTATGAATTAGAAGACAACACTAATCTTCAAGCGAATCAAACAAGTATCAAAATCAAATACCAAGATTTCACAATCGACTATCCAATTACGGTGAAGAAGAAATACAAGATTGCCTGTGTTGGTGATTCCCTAACTGCTGGTCATATGTGGCCAAATGAATCTTACCCAACATATTTAGGAAAAAACGTCACCGCTAACTATGAAGTTGGTAACTTTGGTGTGAATGGTATTTCCATCACTGGTTATGGTGGTTCATTTAGTTCAACAGCCCCTAATCAACGCTATATTAAGCAGGACGTGTATAAGAATGCCTGTAAATTTACCCCTGATATCTTCGCTATTATGCTAGGCACAAATGATGCTACTGAATGGTCAAAAGCGGAACCAACTTTCGTTAGTGAATACAAGATTCTTCTTGATTCATTTATCGAACAATTCCCAAACGCTAGATTTATTATGATGGTTTCTCCACCAGTCGTAGATGGTAATGAATTTAGCATTCCAAACGGACCAATTAGAGATAACGTTAATCCAGTGCAAAGAGAACTCGCTAAAGAGTATGGTTTTGAAACGCTCGATTTAAGAGAAGAATTTGAAGCCACAGAAAACTTTGAATCACTTTATTTAAGACCAAATCGAGATAAAGTTCACTTCACCAAAGCCGGTGCGCAATACGTTGCTCAAAGGGTTTGGGATATTGCCAAAGACTTACGTTTCTAAATAATTTTATTTAATCTTTAAATTTTCTTATAAGCTGGTCTATAATACTAACACATCACCAATCTTTTATAAAAAGAACTTGGGACATAGTGATAATTTGAGGTTAATAAATACAATTCAGTTTTACTTTTTGTATTTATTATTCGCGATATATTATTTATAATAATGTCACTATGGGGAAAACGATTAGAATTATCAAGATAATCTCTTTTATCATCATCGCTCTTCAAGTTGTTACAGGCGGTGTCTTTTCAATTATCTATTTTAACGACTTCTTCTCATTCAAGAGTCAAGTCATTCCAGAATACATCGCACTCACAATGATCATCATCATCGTGGTGAACTGCTTATTTGTCTGGATTGTTATTTTAATTCTCTCCACATTAAGACAAAAAACTGACTTAAGAGCCGCGGAAGTTATTGGTAGTGACGTGCAAGAAGCTTATAACTTCGCAATGATCGGTTTAGCGGTCACTGATGATAAAAACATTGTCCTTTGGACAAATGACTTATTCAAATCTCGTCATATTGAGATTATGGATATGGATATTATTGCTTGGCAACCTGAATTAGCGACACTCCGTGACATCGCTAATGGGGATCAAACCGCTAAGATTGTGATTAACTCCAGAACCTATTCTGTTAAATTACTCCATGACGCTGGTTTATGGATCTTTAAAGATATTACCGATTACGAATCCATTTATAACTATTCCAAAGACCAAGCTCCTGTCGTTGGTATTTTAGCTATTGATAACTATGATGACGTTGTCCGTGGTGACGATGACTTTAACGATGTTGTTACTAAAGTCAAAAACGATATCTTTGGTTATGCTAAAGACTATGGCATTCTTCTAAGAAGACTTAAAGATGATAGCTACTCCATGTTATGTAACTATGCTTCATTTGAAAGAATGCTCGAAGATAAATTCTCCATCATCGATAAGGTGCGTGGTGAATCTACCCGTGGTGAAATTCCATTAACTCTTTCTATTGGTATTGCTCATGACTTCCCAGACGTCATTAAGTTAAACGATTTAGCTAATGATGCTTTAGATATCGCTATGTCTCGTGGTGGTGACCAAGTGGTTGTCTCCGCGTATGGCCAAGAAATGAAATTCTATGGTGGTAAATCTGAAGCTCAAGAAAAACGTAATAGAGTTAAGACCCGTGTTTTAGCGGACTCTCTTATCTCTTTAATCAATGCTTCTGATCGTGTCCTTATCATGGGCCACGCGATGATGGATATGGATGCCTTTGGTGCCTGTTTAGGTATGAAAGCCATCTGTAACCGTTTAAAGAAGAATTCACGCATTGTTGTCGATTTAAAGAATACAGAATTCAAAACTAGAGCAGCCATGACTTCGTCATTTGGTAAAGATGAATTAGAAAAGCTCATCGTTAATAGTAAAGACGCTGAAGATATGATTGCGGGTAACACATTATTAATCGTTGTTGACGTCCATATTCCAAGCATGGTTATGGCACCTAAATTAATTGATAAAGCCGCGAAGATTGTTGTTATCGACCATCATAGAAGAGCGGAAGAATATATCGATTCACCAGTCTTTAACCACATTGACCCTGCCGCGTCATCTACTTGTGAATTAATTTCTGAATTTATTAGATTTTCATCTATTAACCCGAAGATTGAATTACCAAGTACATACGCCACAATCATGTTATCTGGTATTTTCTTAGATTCCTCTTACTTCAAGAGTAGAAATACTGGTATTAGAACATTTGAAGCCGCGACCATTCTTAAAGAATACGGCGCTGATAACTCATTAGCGGACGACTTCTTAAAGGATGATTACGAAGAACATAAAGAAGTGACTGATATTGTCACAAACTTAGAAACACCATATTACGGTGTTGTTATCGCCACAGCGAATACTGATCGTTTATACGACCACGCGACAATCGCTAAAGCGGCAAACCTCTGTTTATCATTCAAAGGTGTACACGCCGCCTTCGTTGTCGGTAAAGTCAACAATAGAGAAATCCGTGTCTCTTGCCGTAGTGATGGCACAATCAACGTCTCATTACTTGCGGAAAGAATGGGTGGTGGAGGTCACTTCACATCATCCGCGGTAACATTCGCCACCAGCGATGTGAAAGAAGTGAAAAACGCTATCGCCGGTGTCTTAGAATCATCATTAACAGAAGCCACCAACAAGGGCTTACCAAAGAACAGTGAGGAGGATTAACGATATGAAAGTCATCTTATTAGCAGACGTCAAAAAACTTGGTAAAAAAGATCAAACTATCGAAGTCAGTGATGGCTACGCCGTTAATTTCCTTTTCCCACGTAAATTAGCGGTGCAAGTCACCAAAAAGAGTGTCGAAGTTTTAGAAAACCAACAAGAAGAGCGTAAAGAAAACGAAGCGAAAGCTAAAGCGGCCGCTGAAGAACTCGCTAAACGCTTAGAAGGTATCACCTTATCTTTCAAAGTGAAAACTGGTAGAGAAGGAAAATTATTCGGCGCTATTTCTTTAAAACAAGTGACTGAAGAATTATTAAAAACCCAAAAGATCGATATCGATAAACGTAAATTCATTGATAAAGGACCATTAGATGTCCTTGGCTATCACCACTTAAAAGTGGAACTCCACAAAGGCGTTATCGGTGTCCTTAACGTTCATATAATCGGGGAGGACAAGTAGTATGGCTATCGCTAAAAATCCTCGTGAACTCCCTTATAATGCCCAGGCAGAACAAGCTGTCCTTGGTTCAGCGTTATTATCTAGAGAATGCTTATACAGCGTTTTCTCTATGCTTAATGAAGAAGATTTCTTCTTAGGTAAGCACCAACTCATTTATCGCGCTATTAAAAACTTATTTGATAAGCAAACTCCAGTTGATGTTTTAACTGTCACTGAAGAACTTATGAATATGAAAGAACTTGAAACCATCGGTGGTGTTGAATATCTTCAACAATGTTCCGATGCGATGGTCGCTCTTTCTAGTATTGATTACTATATCAACATTGTTAACGACCAAGCAGTTTTAAGAAGACTTATCCAAACATGCCGTGATATTGATGCATCATATTTAAATGATGAAATCACTGATGTTAATGAATTCGTCCTTAAAGGCGAAAAAGATATTAAAGACGCTGTTGAAAAAAGAAGAGTAGAAGGCTTTAAGAAAGCTAAAGAAGTCGCGGAAAACGTCAAAATGACCATTGAAACACCAAAAGAAATGAAAGCGGATGGTGTTACTGGTTTAACAACTGGTTTTGATAAATTAAACGATATCACCCAAGGTTTCCAACCAGGTGACATGATTATCGTTGCCGCTCGTCCATCTGTTGGTAAGACCGCTTTAGCGCTTAACTTCGCTTATAGAAGCGCGAACAGAACTAATCGACCTGTTGCTATCTTCTCACTCGAAATGCCAGCGGAAGCTCTTGTTAAACGTCTTATCGGTGTGGACTCTTCTGTCTCCTTAACCAAGATTACCACAGGTAACCTTGTGGGTATTGATCGCGCTAAAGTCGCCACCGCAATTGATAAGATTGGTCATTTACCAATCTATATCGATGACTCTCCAAATGGTAAATTAATGGATATTATCGCTAAGAGCCGTAAACTCCACGCGGAAAATCCTGATTTAGGTTTAATTATTGTCGACTACTTAGGTTTAATTACCACAGGTGGTTCTTCTAAAGGTAGTGACTCACGTCAAGAAGAAGTGCGTAAGACTTCCTTAGCCCTAAAGGCTTTGGCCAGAGAATTAGAAGTCCCAATTATTGTCGTCTCTCAATTATCTCGTGACGTTGAAAAACGTGGTGAAAACAAAAGACCAATTCTTTCTGACTTACGTGACTCTGGTTCTATCGAACAAGACGCTGACGTCGTGATGCTTTTATATCGTGAAGACTATTACAAAAATAGTCGCAACCCAAGCGCTAGTAACGCTGCGGGTAATAAGAAGCTAGGTAATCTCTCTTCTAGCGAACGTTTTGAAATGGTTAAGGAACAAAAAGAAAGAATTACTGGTGAACCAATGGGTGGTGACGTCTCTTACGTTGAAGTAAACGTCGCTAAAAACAGAAATGGTCAAACAGGTAACGCTTATTTGTTTTTCTATAAGAGTTTCGGTCGTTTCGATGAACCAAGTGAAGAATGGCTCAAACAAATGAAAGAAATTAATGAGAATAGTGGCAACTAATGTTTTATCATATTATCGCTTCTGGAAGTAAAGGTAACGCTACAATTATTGTCTCAAATAAGTCCGTATTATTAATCGATATGGGTATTTCATTAACCCGTTTAACCGAGGGCTTAAATGAGATTAATTTAACAGTAAACGATATCGCGGGTGCCTTATTTACCCATGATCACACTGATCACATCTCAGGTTTAAAGTTCATTTCTCCAAAGATTATGTACGCCTTAGAAGGAACACTTCCTTCCTCTTTATCTAATGTCGTGGAAGTTAATAAACCTTTTAAAGTGGGGGACTTTGTGATTACCCCAATTAGAACTAGCCATGATGCGAAAAACCCATGTGGCTATTTTATTAAGGATAAAGAGGAATCTTTATTTTATATGACTGATACAGGAGTCTTTTTAGAAGATAATATTCCTTTAGTAAAAAATCCTACTTATCTCATTATTGAATCCAATCATGATATTAAAATGCTTTTAGCCACGAAACGTACATTCGAATTAAAGCAACGCATCTTAGGGGAGTACGGCCACCTTTGTAACGAAGATAGTGCGGTTGCTTCTATCTCTATCATTGGCGAAAACACTAAAGAGATTACTTTAGCCCATCTTTCCGAAGAGGCTAATACGCCAGAAACCGCTTTAGAAGCTTACGAAAAGATCTTCGCGCATTTCCATATTAATAAGGATAAATATTTAATCAGGTGCGCGAATCAATGGAAATCACTTTCAGGAGGTCATTTACCTCATGAAGATTAAGATTTACGCAATTGGGCACTTAAAAGAAGCCTATCTAAAACAAGGCATTAATGAATATCTCAAACGCTTAGAGGCCTACACGCAAGTGGAAATCGTCGAAGTGGATGATGAAGGTGTTCCAAACAATCCAAGTCCTAAAGATATTGAAAATGTCAAAAATAAAGAAGGACAAAAAATACTTAAACAGTTAAAGAATAACGAGTATTTAATTGGTTTAGATTTAGTTAAAAAACAATTAACCAGTGAAGAATTCGCTAAATATATAGAAGATAAATTTGTTTTAGGGGGATCTAATATCTCCTTTGTCATTGGAGGTTCA
>JAEEGK010009878.1_pt1 | contig 22133 bp, 19 predicted proteins | sample 8958771 | NCBI WGS metagenome assembly JAEEGK01 (sample SAMN16246547, study PRJNA631951) | gut metagenome | biome: gut microbiome; feature: rumen; material: SC-attached | host: Bos | place: Iran: Karaj | collected 2018-10 | reverse complement strand
CTCCCTGGGGAGCCTGGCGGTCTCCGGCAACGCCGCCGCCCTGAACATCGACGGGCTCATCTTCGTCACCATCGAAAACCTGACCCAGGCCTGCACCGTGTTCACCGGTCAGTGCGTGGGAGCCGGGGCCTTCGAGCGGACGAAGACCGTGCGGCGGGACAGCCTGCTCATCACTGTGTCGGCGGGCATGATCTGCGGGGCGATCGGGCTCGTGTTCCGCTATCAGCTGGTGGGGCTCTTCCTGCCCGAGACCCCGGAGGCCGTGGCTTACGGCGCGGACCGGGCCCGGGCGGTGGCCACCTTCGCCTTCATCTACTCCGTCATGGGCATCCTGACCGCCTTCCTCCGGGGCTACGGCGTCTCCCTTGCCCCGGCGATCATCAACATCTTCGCCCTGTTCGTGTTCCGCCTGATCTGGGCCTTCGCCTACTTCCCCCGCCACCCCAGCCTCTTCCATCTCTACATCTCCTACCCCATCGGCTGGCTCATCGCCATCGCCATGCTCCTGGCGATCTACCGCCCCACCCTGCGGAAGGCCAGGGAGCGGCTGGAACGGGAAGCCCGGGAGAGGGCGGGATAAGCGCCCTGCCTCTCCGGCGATGCGTCCGGCTCCCCTTTGGGGGAGCCGCAGCGTGTTGAAATGTTGTTTTTCGAGCTTTTTGACAGTCTGAGCAGCCCTGAAGCCGAAATGGCTTCAGGGCTGCTCAGTGGGGTTTTCTCAGGCTTTCTCCGGCTTTCGCCGTCATAGGGCGGACTTCTCCGCCGCCTTGTCCCCGCCGCCCTTTTCCCGGAGACCGGCGAGGGCGGTGAGCACAGCCGGGCGTCGGGCTTCCGACCCTCTGCCGTCGCGGCGATGCGCTCCTTCGTTTCGGAGGCTGCATATGCATGGATGGGCGGCATGGATCGTTCGTCCTGATCTGTTTTCGTTACACCACCGGCGCCTGTTCCTGCTCGGGCTCGCCCGGCTGCCCGACCTCGGGGCCGCCCTGCGCCGCCTGGGGCGTCCTGGGCTCCCTCCGGGGGGCGGCCACGGAGGGCGCGCCCCGGTCCGGGACCGAGAAGGGCGGCTCCCCCGTCCCGCGCCGGGCGTTCATGCTGTCCGTCAGGGCCCGCACCCCCGGATTTCGGGGCGCGTCCGGCACCCCCACCGACAGGGCGGCCAGGGCCAGCTCCACCCCCGGGTCTCCCGGCTCGTGCTTCCCCTCCAGGAGGAAGGGCTCCGCCGCGAGGAGGAGCCTGGAGCTGTTCACCGCGTCCGCGTTGTTGATGCGGTAGCGCGCGCCGGAGAAGCCCCGGGCGGCCTGGCGGAGGGCGTTCCACTTTTTCCCCTGTTCGCCGGGGTATTCCCTGGCCTTCATCCGCTCCGCCAGGCGCTTCATGTCCCTCTGCGCCGCCTGGAAATCCGCCTTTTCGGAGAACTGAAAGGCGTCCCTGGTGCTCTTCAGGGCGGCGGCCACGCTGCCGAATTCCCGGCGCTCCAGCATCTCCGCCGTACGCCGGTTCCTGAGGGTCAGGAGGCACAGGGGCATGCCGGAATAGACCCGGGCCTCCCGGTCCAGCTCTGTGCCCTGGAGGGCGGGGAGCCCGGCGTTGCGGTACATGCAGTGGGTGAGGGCGGTGAAGACCCGGCAGGTCTCCGCCGGGAGGGGACCTGTGCAGTCCAGCTCGTCCTTTTCCCGGTATTCCGCAGGGCCCGGCGTGCGCCTGGTGTTCAGCAGCAGGTATTCCGCGTAGGTGGGGCCCCGCGCCTCGATGCGCCGGTGCAGCTCCGCCTTCTTCCCGGCCAGGTCCACGCCCTTCGGCAGGGTGAGACTGTCCGCGGTGAGCAGCAGCATGCCCTCGAAGCGCTTCTCCGTTTCGCTGCCGTTCAGGCTGCCGTAGTTCCACTCCATGTAATTCGGATCGGTCTTCCGCATGATCTGGCCTGAGAGAAGCTCCGTCTGCTCCAGGTCCAGCATATCCGCCTCCGCTGCCTTCTTCGGTTCTCCCAGCAGGAACGCCGCAGACTGCAGAGAAAGCCGCTGCATATCCCGATTCAGTTCTGGCGCGTCGCTGCCCGCAAGCTTACGTTCCAGCTCCGACATCAGCTCCGCTCTGGATATCCGCTTTTTCCCTGGCATTCCTTTGACTCCTACCGGTTATTCCGCCGCGGCGGTCTCTTCGTTCCTCATACCGATCCTCCGTTGAAACCGGACAGGGAATTGCGGGAATGATTTGTGTCAGCCGAGGCGAAGGACACCGGCGGACTGTCGCCCGCCCAGGACGCCGGCGAAGGCCGGCGCAAATCAGGCCGCAAGGACTATCGGTTTTTCATGGAAGATTCGTATCAGAGCTTTTTCATGATCGTGAGGATGTTTTTCCCGTCCTCATAGGAATACTGCACGTCGTCCGTGAGCTTCTTCACCAGCAGGATGCCCAGGCCTCCCACCCGCTCCATCAGCGCCTCCCGGGAGGTATCCGCGTCCTCCCGGGCCAGGGGGTCGAAGGGCACGCCGCCGTCCAGGAAGCGCAGCACCACCCGCAGGGGATCCTTCAACACCTCGCAGTCCACCTCCGCCTCCCCTTCCCCGGGCTTGTAGGCGTAGCTCGCGATGTTTACGAAGATCTCCTCGACGGCGAGGCGGAGCTGGAACAGCGTACCCTCCCCGCAGCCCAGGGAAGCCAGCTTCTCCATCACGAAGTCGTTTACTCTGTCCAGCTCTTCGATTTTCGCGGGAACCGTTATGCTGTCCATAGGTCGTTCCTCCAATACGGGGAAATCAGGCTCAGACAAATTTGAACAGTCGGGTGAAGCCGGTGAGCTCGAAGACCTCCATGACCGACTTGCTCACGTTCTTCGCCGTCAGGCTGCCGCTCTTGCGGTGCAGGTCCATGTAGGCGTGCTTGAAGGCCCGCAGGCCCGCGCTGGAGACGTACTCCAGCTTCGCCATGTCCAGGAGAATACCGTCGAATTTCGCGGCCACGTCCGACAGGATCTTCTCTACGTCGCCAGCGTTGCTCGCGTCGATATATCCCTTGAGCTTCAGCTCCGCGTCGCTGCCGTGCTCGATGAGATTCACTTCCAGATTCATGCTTGCGAATCCTCCTCTTCCGTCGCTTCGGGGGTTTGCCAATTCTCCGCAGGGGCTTCCTCCCAATATCCTTCGGGGGCCTGCCCGTTCTCGACGGGGGCTTCCTGCCAATACTCTTCGGGGGCCTGTCCGTTCTCGACGGGGGCTTCCTCCCGGGATCCTTCGGAAGCCTGCCGGTCCTTCCCCTTCCTCCGGCCTTTTTTGCTCTTTTTGACCTTCGGCTCCGCCGCGGGCCGCAGCTCCTCCGCAAAATCCTTCTCAAAAGCGGCCAGGGCCCGGAGCCGGGAGATCCAGCTCAGGAGCCCCCGCCCGGTCCAGGCGGTGAGCGCCCACTGCCCCTCCTCCCGGCGGAAGGTCAGCACCGCAGGCTTCGTCAGCAGATAGTGGATGAGGCAGGCCGCCGTCTCCGGCTGCTCGCGGAGGTAAAGGGCGCGGCCGAGGGAGCCCATACGGTCCCGCGCCGCCGGCAGGAGGTCTTCCTCCCCGCTCTCCCCCGTATACCGGCGGGTCGTCCCCCGGATGCCGAAGAAGCGCACGGCACCCGCGCCGTCGGTCACACCCACGGGGACGAGGAAGGCACCGGGCTCCGGCACGGCGAGCCTGCCGTCCTCCAGAAGGACCGTCCGCCCCATCAGGATGCTGCGGATCTCTTTCTTCTCGCTTCTCTCCTTCTTCATGGCTCAGGAGCTGCGCTCGTTCCCCAGGACCATGGAGTTGCGCAGCTTCAGATCGTAGAACACCTCGTCCGCCCGGAAGACGTTGCTGCGGATCTCCGTCAGGTCCATGGGCCCGAACTTGTAGAAGGGGCACTTGTAGGAGGGGGTATACTTCGTTTTCAGAGGATAGGAGTTAAAGGAGACGATGATGCTGTTTCCGGTGCTCTCCTGGTTGTTCAGCCGCTGGAGCTCGCTGGGATAGATCAGCGGGCGCACCTGGGTCTGGGAGGAGACGTTGATGTCCCCCGCCTTGGAGCCCAGGCTGCTGCTGGTGCTGGTGGTGCGCACCGTCATGTTCCCGCACATCTCGGAGAACATCTTGCAGGTGTCCGTATCGTTGGAGCCGATGAACATCTTGACGCCGCAGTTGCCGATGACGATGTCCGCGACCTCCTTGCCGTAGACGTTGGTGAGCTGCACGAAGCTCTGCACCACCATGCTGAACCAGATCTTCCTGCTTCGGCCGACGGTGATCATCTGGCCGAACTTGTCGATCTTCGGCATATTGCCGAACTCGTCCATGATATAGTTGAAGACGCCCTGCTTCTGGAGGAAATCCATGTCTCCGCGGATATCGTTGAAGCAGAGGTTGATGTTATAGCGGTTGTTGCTGTTGGGAATCATGGAATAGTTGCCGATGGTGGCCAGCACCCGGCCCATGGCGGCATATTCCTCTTCCGTGAACTCCCGCTCCTGGGGCTGGTCCAGATGGTAGGCGTTGTTGAAGATATAGTCGATCTGGCGCATGAGGATGCTCGTGGCGCTCAGCACCACGCTTACCACCAGGGTGAGGCCGATGATCAGGAAGAGGCTGCGGATGGCGGACCAGATGATCTGACCCAGGGACTGCTGCTGCTTTCCTTCCAGATCGAACATCTTGCGTAGCCTGTTCATCGTCAATGGCGAATATCCGCACGGTCTCTCTCCTTCGGCAGCACGATGGTAACACGGCTCCCCCGTCCCGGCGCGGAATCGATCAGCAGCTCGCCGCCGGAGAGCCGCCGCACCCGTTCCCGTACGTTTTCCAGCCCGATGTGGGAGCGGCCGTCCTCGGGCTTCCGTCCGGGCTCGAAGCCCGGTCCGTCGTCGCTGACGCTGATCTCAAACCGGTCGTCCTTCTCCCGGGTGGCGACCGTCACCGTTCCCGTGCCGCTCTCCTTGGCCCGGACCCCGTGGACCACCGCGTTTTCCACCAGGGGCTGGAGGGTGAGGGTGGGGATCAGGAACTCCGTGGTCTCCAGGTCATACACGACGGTCAGCTCGTCTCCGAAGCGCAGCTTCTCCAGGTCCAGATAGGCCTTCGTATGGTCCAGCTCCACGGAAAAGGCCACGGGCTCCCGATGGGCAAGGGAGTCCATGTTTCCCCGGAGATAAGTGGAGAACCTGCCGACGGCCTCCCGGGCCTCCGGGTCGCTGCGGCAGAGCCGCCGGATCGCCCCCAGGGTGTTGAAGAGGAAGTGGGGCCGGATCAGGCTGAGCATGATCTCCACCTGGAGGGCGGCGTTTTCCTCCACCTGGCGGGCATAGCGCTCTGTTTGGTCGGAAACGACGAAGATGAACATGACGAAGGCGGCGATCACCGAGGAGAAAACGATAACGGAGATCCCGTAGATGAACAGCTGCAGCATCATGGCGGCGATGGGGATGGCGAAATACAGGCTGAAAGCCAGGGTCTCCTTCTCCGAGAGCCGGGCCGAGCCCTCGTACAGCAGGTGGACGTCCGTCACCATCATCACCAGGGGGATGAGGTAGGACAGGGCGTAGGCTTCGCTGCGGTGATAGACGTTGCCTTCGTCGATGACGTAGTAGAGGCCGGTGAACTGGGAGACGACGAGGAGGATCCCGTGGCCCAGCAGCAGGGCCAGCAGCAGGGTCCGCAGAGAGCTCTTCTCCCGCTCCGGGTCTACCCGGGACAGAAGGTAGACCGTCGCGGTGTACACCAGGATCATCGGGGCAAGAAATTCCACGAAGTTGGATATGTAGAGGGCGGCGCGGTACCCGATCCCCGGGTGCCCCCGCATGAGCTGCCCGGCCAGGTTCGCTCCGGTAAAGCAGAAGAGAATGAGATAGATCTGGAGAAAATACCGCTCCGTGGTCTTGTCCGTCCGTGTGCCGATGCGCACCTGAAGGAAGCCCATCAGGCACAGCATCAGGCCGCTCAGGCCAATGGCCAGGTTCAGGATGCTCATTTGCTTCTCATCTCCCGCCGCAGTCCTCTCCCCACACTCTTTTATGATACACCCTGCGGCGTCGCCGCGCAATGCCCGCCCTGCGTTTTTATTCATTTCCGAAGTTCCCCGCCCGGGAACCTGCTTCCTCCCTGCGAACGCACAGAGGCAGGGGCAAAAGCCCCTGCCTCCGTCAGCGTGTCGACATGGTGTCGACACGCTGAGCCGCAAAATCAGAAAATGCTTTCTGATTTTGCTTGGATCGAACGAGAGGGGGGATTCCCGTCCCCCCTCTCGATCCCCCCATGCCCGTCGATACGTTGTCTTTTGTTTTTTGACCGTACGGACGGAGGCAGGGGCAAAAGCCCCTGCCTCCGTCCGTGTATGCCTGCCTGTTTCCGTTCTCGAAACGTCCGTCTCCCGGCGCGGCGCCGGTTTTGCCGGCGGCGCCTCCGCGCCCGAAGGGGGGACGGCATTACGGCATTGGGATCTGCGGTCCTTCCTCGACGTTGACTGAGGATCTCTTCTTTAGATCTGGCCACTTCGTTTCCATCTTTTCACGAATCGTTTGTCTGCCGCCGGCTTCCGCCGCTCAGCTCCGGCCGCCCTTTTTGGCTTTCTTGTCCTCGTACATTTTCCGGTCCGCCTCGGCCAGCAGCTCCTCCAGATCGTAGCCCTGCTCCCCGTAGGCGAAGCCGCAGGCGACGACACAGCTCACCCCGTCGTCCCGGCGGTTCAGCTCAGCCAGGCCCGCTTCCCACTTCGCCTTCAGCTCCAGCGCTTCCTCCCGGCTCATATGCAGGGCCACCGCCATGAACTCGTCGCCCCCCACCCGGAAGGTGAGCACGTTCCGCGCCTCGATCCGGCGCAGGCTCTCCGCCGCCTTGTTGATCAGTGCGTCCCCGGCCTCGTGGCCGAAGTTGTCGTTCATCTGTTTCAGGTCGTTCACGTCCATGTTGAACACGGCCAGGGAGCTCTGGCTCTGGAAGAGGGAGCGCTTCAGGACCATGAATTTGCCCTTGTTGTAGAGGCCCGTCAGCCCGTCGTGCTCCTTTTCCTCCTGCAGGGTCTGGGAATAGGCCCCCATGTCCCGGAAGAGTTCCATGTACGCGCTGCTGTCCGCCAGATGGTGCAGCTGCAGGGTCCTGTCCCCCTGCTTCATGGTGGAGGTGAGGACCATATAGGTCTGGTCGCTGTCCTTGTCCAGCAGGTCCCAGCGTTCCCCCCGCTGGCCCTCCCGGGGCGGGGGACAGGCGGCTGCCCAGTTCGTGTTCCCCCGGCGGATGCGGCGGACCCTGGCGTCCTCGTATACGGTCCTTCCCTCGGCGTCGGTGATCAGGTTGCCGCCCACGTCCTCCAGGAAAAACCGCAGGAAGATCTCGTTCAGCTCCGTTTGCACGTTCGTTTCCTCTCAGTCCGGAAAACCGGCCAGCGTACCGTATTCCTCGATCCAGACGAATTTCTCCCAGTCCGTCTGGCTCAGGAACGCCCTGGCCACCACGTAATGGTGCCGCTTTCCCGCCTCGCTGCTCATGGCCCGGCGGTAGACCTCGTCGCCCACGCACTGCCGGAAATATCCCAGGGCCGCGTCTCTGTAACGAAAGCCCGGCCGGTAAACGCCGAGCTGACCGGTTCCGCCGGCCGGTTCCGCCGGCCCGGCGCGCCGCTCGCGGTCATCCTCATGCTTCCTCATAGCACCTTGCCCTCTCCGTTTTCGGGCGGACGGTTCTCCCCGCGCCGCCCGCATCCTTATTCGATGGACAGGATGCCGGAAAAACCGGTGATCTCGAAGATCTCCATCACGGTCTCGTTCACGTGGGTGAGCTTCATTTCGCCCTGCTTGTTCATGGTCTTCTGCGCCCCAAGCAGCACCCGCAGCCCGGCGGAGGAAACGTATTCCAGGCCCTCGAAGTCCAGCGTCAGCTCGCTCACGCCCTCCAGCGCGGCCTTCAGCTCCGCCTCCAGCTCCGGCGCGGTGACCGTGTCCAGACGCCCGGAGAGCCCGATGGCGGCCTTCCCGTTTTCGATCTGCTTTGTGATGTTCAGCATGGTGGTTCCTCCTCAGAGCTTTCGGCTTTCCGCAGCAGTTTATCGGGCCATGTCCAATAAATGTCCAATACGATCCCGGATTTTTTTGAATCTTTTTCGGCCCGCAGGAGCTTTTCCCGCAAAAAAGACCCGCGCCAGGCATGAGCCCGGCGCGGCGATTGCGGTCTGACTATTCTTTGTCCATGACCTTCCAGTACATGGTGCTCTCTGTCATGCTGGCCCAGGAATAGGCGCTCATGTATTCCCCCCGGTAAGCGTTCACAGCGTCGCTGTCGCCGGAGAAAAAGAGATAGGCGTCGCAGACGAACTGCTCCGGCCGGACTCGGACGATGCCCCGCTGCATTTCCAGCATCTCCCCGATGCCGTTCTGCCGCAGGGTCTCCCGCAGGGAGCGGATGTACACGTCCAGCTGCTTCTGCATCCGCCGGTCGTAGGGCCGGTCCTCCCACAGGACCGCGCTGAGCTCCGGACGCGTCACGCCGCCGCCCTGCCGGTCCACCAGGTAGGCCAGCAGCTCCTTGCACTTCGCCATTTTGAAGCTGACCGGCTTCCCCTCCACAAAAACGTCGAAGCTGCCGAAGGTCTGCACGAGGACGCGGCCGCCGGGCTTCTTCGCCCTGCCCTCCAGGGCGTAGGCCACGTCGGCGGCCAGGGCCTCCTTCGTCACGGGCTTCAGCAGGTAGCCGGAGGCCCGGACCGCAAAGGCGTCCACCGCATACTGGGCGTAGCCGGTGAGGAAGAGGATCGCCGTTTCCGGCGACCGCTGCTTGATCTCCGCCGCCAGCCGGATGCCGTTCATCTCCGGCATGTCGATGTCCAGCAGCGCCAGGTCGGCAGTGTTGTGTTCCAGCCATTCCAGGGCGTCCCCGGCACGGACGAAGCCCCTGGCCTCGTCGATCTCCGGCAGCTCCAGACACATGGCGAGGGTATCCTCCATCAGGAGGCGCTCGTCGTCCACACAGATCGCTGTCATGCCCTTATCTCACCTCCGGGGCCCCGGACGGCTGCAGTCTGCTCCGTACACCCGCCCTCTTTATCATATCAGACTCTTCCCGGGGATTCAACCTCGCCGTGTCCCATATACCCGCCCGACGGGGAGAGCATGGGGGAATGCTCCGCATGTCCTCCCTTCCCCGGCCGGATCCCGGGCCGCTTCGTCCCGGAGGAAGGGACCATCCCCGGCTTCCCCGGCGGGGGGAAGCCGAACGGCGCCGCCTCAAGCCGGCCACCGGGGGCCGGGAGGCGGCGCCGTATTCTGTCGGCGGGTCCGTGGGATCAGCCCACGGTCATGGTGACGGTGTTCGTCCGGGCCGTATTGCCGTAGGCGTCGGTGACGACGCAGTAGAGCTGTCTGCCGGAGTTGGACGCCGTGAGGGTCACGCTGTAGGTCTCGGCGGTGACACTGGATTTGGAGAATTTCGTCGCGGAGCGGCTCTTTACGTACCACTGAAAGGTAAGCCCTTCGCCCTCGGCTTCCGCCGTGAAGGTGACCTCGCTGCCCGCGGGTCCGGTGAAATCCCGGAGCTCGGCGGTGACGCTCAGAGGCAGGGCGACGGTCATGGCGGCGGTGTTCGTCCGGGCTGTATTGCCATAAGCGTCGGTGACGACGCAGTAGACCTGATTCCCGTCCCGGTCTTCGGTGAGAGTCACGGCGTAGGTTGGCCCGGTGACGGAGGACCGGGAAAACTTCTTCGCGGTGGGCTTTTTGACGTACCACTGATACGTGAGTCCCTCGCCCGTGGCTTCCGCGGTGAAGGAAGCCGTGCTGCCCGCGGGGCCCCGGTAGTCCTGCAGCCCGGCGGCGACGCTCAGGGGCAGGGCGACGGACATGGAAACGGTATTGGTCTGAGCGGAACCGCCGTAGGCGTCTGTGACGACGCAGTAGACCTGATTCCCGTCCCGCTCTTCGGTGAGGGTCACAGCATAGGTGGGTCCGGTGATGGAGGACCGGGAGAATTTCGCCGCGGTGGGCTTTTTGACGTACCACTGATAGCTGAGTCCCTCCCCCCGGGCCCCCACGGTGAAGGAGGCGGCGCTGCCCAGGGGCCCCCGATAATCCTCGGGCTCAGCGGTGATGGCCAGCGCGGCCGGGCCGACTGTCACGCTGCCGCCGCTGCGGGTCACGACGGTCCCCTCCCCGTCCCTGACGTAGACCTTCACCCGGTAGACGCCGGCCTCCCCGGGCACATAGGTATAAGAATCCGAGGCGGTGTAGCTGCCCTTTTTGACGATGCTCCCGTCTTTATAGACGTAGAAGCGGTATTGCAGCGCGCCGCTGCCGCCGAGGGTCCCCACGGACCAGGTGAGGGCGTCGCCCGCGCAGGCTTCGTCGGGCACGACCTTGAGGCCGGTCACCTGCAGGGCGTAGTGGATCAGGACGTTTCTCAGCGCGTTGTTGCTGACGCCGACTTCGATCTGCTCCCAGTCTTCATCCGAGCCATCGTAGTATACGTGCCTCAGGGCGTCGCAGTAGTTGAAGGCGTTGTTTCCGATGACGGTCACGCTCTTCGGGACGGTCACGGCGATCATTTTGCGGCAATAGCTGAAGGTATTGGTGCCGATGCAGGTGAGCGTCCCCCGGAGGGTCACGGAGGCGAGATTCCTGCAGTAACAGAATGCGCCGTCCCCCAGGCTGCTCAGGCCGTTCAGGGTCACGTCGCCCGTGAGACCGCCGCAGTCGAAGAAGGCGTGGTCGGCGACGCTGCGCACGCTGCCGGGGAAGCTCAGGCCCGTCAGGCTCGCGCAGCCGTAGAAGGCGTACGATCCGATGCTGTCCAGCTCGCCGGGGAAGCTGACGCTGCCGGACAGGCTCCCGCAGCGGTAGAAGGCGTTGTCGCCGATGCTGCGCACGGTACCCTGCACGTTCAGGGTCGCCAGGCTTGCGCATTCGGAAAAGGCCGCTCTGTTGATGGTGAGCCCGCTGCCCGTGATGTTCACCGCCGTAAGGGGCGTCTTGGCAAAGGCGCCGTTGCCCAGGGAGGACAGCTGATCCAGGGTGATCTCCCCCGTCAGGCCGGAGCAGTCCTGGAAGGCCCAGTCGCCGATGCTCCCCACGCTGCCCAGGAGGGTGAAGTCCTCCAGGGCGGAGTCGCCGGTGAAGGCAGCCAGGCCGATGGAGCTCAGGTCCCCCTGGACGGTCACGCTCTGCAGGCCGGTGCAGGCGGAAAAGGCCCAGTCGCCGATGCTCGTCACCCCGGCGGGGATCACGGCTTCGGTCAGGCAGGAGCAGGCGGTGAAGGCATTGTCGCCGATGCTCGTCACGCTGCCGTCGAAGAAGACCTCGGGCAGCGGCGTGAACCGCGGATATCCGACGAGGGTGCCGTCGCAGACGGTGTAGGGCATGCCGCCGATGATATGGTTGAGTTCAAAGCGGATCGTGTCCTCGTAGCTCACGTCGTACCAGAAGGAGGAGATATCGCCGCTGAAGGTGAGCTCGCCGTATTCGTATCTGCCGTTGGTCATCCATGTGGCGTCGAAGATCACCCACCGCTCCCCGTCATAGGCGATATTGTAATCGTGATCCAGGGAAACGGCCGTGACGCAGGGGATCCCCAGGCACTGGAGCAGATACTCGCAGGTGCTGCTGTAACCGGCGCAGACGGTATACCGCTTTTCCAGGACCGTATACGGATCGATATCCGGGTAGCTCTTGGACTGGTGGGTGTAGTAATCGTGATCGTAGCCCACGTTGCCCGCCACCCAGTAAGCGACGGCCTCGATCCGCTCCGCGTCCGTGGCGCAGTCCGCCGTGATGTCCTCCGCCAGCAGCGTGATGGCGCTGCGCATCTCTTCCGTGTAATCCAGATTGGCCTGTTCCTCATGGCGGTAACGGCGCAGGAAGAAATACTCGTCGTTCCACAGGAACATCTCCGGGCCCATCTCCGCCGAAGCCGTGAGAAAATTTTCCAGGATCTGGTCGGAGACCCGCTGCCGTTCCGTCAGGGACGCCTTGGCTCCGCTGCGCCGCGGCAGGCCGCCGTCGGCGGGCCGGGGCGTCGTCCCCGGGGGCAGGCGATCGGCCTCCGCCGCCGGGTTTGCGGGCATTTCCGGCAGGGACGGCTCCGTCAGCCCGTTTTCCTGCGCCTCCGCGGCGGGCACGCCGCAGGGCAGAATCGCCAGCAGCAGGAGCAGCGCCAGGAGCAGCGCCGCCGTTTTCTTTCCGTATCTTCTCATAGCTTTCTTCTCCTCTGCTGTCTTTCGGCTTATTCCGCTTTCTTCGGCGCGCGGATGATGACCTCGCCGTCCTCCATGCTCAGCTTCACCCGGTTCCCGTCCAGCTCCAGGGCGGTGAGGAACTCCGGAGGGATCTGCACCCGGCCGTTCCGGTCCAGGATGGCGTATTCCTCGTGGCTGGTGAAGTGGGCCTCCCCCGCCGTGTCGTCCAGGGCGCCCACGCTCTCCAGGCGACCGGCGTAGTCCGTTTTCATGATGCGCTCGGAGCTGATCTTGCCGTCCCGGATGGAGACGACCCGGGAGACCTTGTCCGCCACGCTGAGATCGTGGGTGACGATGACGATGGTGAGGCCCAGCTCCTCGTTCAGCCGCCGGAAGGTTTCGAAGATATAGGCGGCGGTCTGAGGGTCCACGGAGCCGGTGGGCTCGTCGGCCAGGAGGATATCCGGCTCGTTGGCCAGGGCGATGGCGATAGCCACCCGCTGCTGCTCGCCGCCGGACATCTCGCTGAGGCGGCTGTGGCGCTTGTGGGCCATGCCCACCAGCTCCAGCAGCTTCTCCGCCCGCTCCCGCCCGTCCTGCCGCTTCGTCAGCAGCATGGGCATCTGCACGTTCTGCCAGGCGGGGAGATAGGGAATGAGGTTGCGGGCGTTGTTCTGCCACACGAAGCCCACCTTGGAGCGCTTGTACTCCACCAGCTCCCGCTCGCTCATGCGGAACAGGTCCAACCCGTCCACATACAGCCTGCCGGCGGTGGGCCGATCCAGCCCCCCGATCATGTTCAGGAAGGTGCTCTTGCCGCTGCCGGAATTGCCGATGATGGCCATAAGCTCGCCCCGGCGCACCTTGCAGTCCATGCCCTGGAGGGCCATGACCTCGGTCTCGTCGGTCTTGTAGATCTTGACCAGATTGTCGCACTCGATGATGTATTCTTCGTCCGTCATTCCTGCAGCACCCCGTTTTCCAGCGAATAGACCCGGTCGCCGATCTCCATGAAGCCCTTGTCGTGGGTGGTCATGAGGATGGTGACGCCCTGGCTGCGGTTCAGCTCCTTGAAGATCTTGACCACCTGTAGGGCGGTGTTGGTGTCCAGCTCCCCCGTGGGCTCGTCGGCAAAGACCAGCTTCGGCCCGTGGGCGATGGCCCGGGCGATGGCCACCCGCTGCTGCTCGCCGCCGGACATCTCGTTGGGCAGGTGGCTCATGCGCTTGGCCAGGCCGACCATTTCCAGGCATTCCTGCACCCGGGCCCTGCGGTCCCCCTGCCAGCCGGCCAGGCGGAGGGCGTATTCCACGTTCTCCGCCGCGGTCATGATGGGGATGAGGGCCACGCTCTGGAACACGAAGCCGATGTCCTTCCGGCGGAGGCGGGTCAGCTCCCCGTCGCTCATTTCCGTGACCTCCTGCCCGTCCATCTGCACCCTGCCCTCCGTGGGCTGGTCCAGGCCGCAGAGGATGTTCATCAGGGTGGTCTTGCCGCTGCCGCTGCGCCCCTTCAGGATGGTGAGCTTTCCCCGGGGAACGTCGACGCTCACGTCGTCCAGGGCCAGGAGGGTGCCCCCGTCGGGCAGGGGATACGCCTTTTTGATGTGCTGCGCGCTGAGGATCATGTCTTCTCTGTCCATGCCGCTCCCCCCTTAGTCTTCGCCCAGCTTCAGCGCCTGGGATATGCGGATGCGGGAGATCAGCACGCCCAGCACCGCCATGCACAGGGCTACCATGACCGCCACCACGATGAGCAGCCGGGCCATGTCGGAGCCCTCCGCCACGATCTCCAGGGGGATGACCGTGTCCGCGGAGGCGTAGGCGATCTGCACCAGGGGGATGTACAGTCGGCTGGTGAGGATGCCCGCTCCCACCCCCAGGGCGATGGAAACGAAGGAAATGAAGATCTGCTCGTTTACGAGCATGCCGATGATCTCCCGCATGGTCATGCCCATGGCCCGGAAGATGCCCAGCAGCAGCGTCCGGCTCCGGATGGACAGGATCCAGTAGATGAGGAAGCCCACCGTGCAGAGGGTCAGCGCCACCACGAAGCAGAGGGTCAGGATGCCGTTGGTGCCCTGGAAGATGGGATCGTTCTTCAGGTCCACCAGCTGGGCGGAGGTATCGGTGAAATAGGTGAAGCGGACGTCGCTGTTCGCGGCGAAATCATAGATGAAATCCGTATCGTCGGCGGCCCGCATCCACACCTGGTAGGGCACGGAGCCCCACTGGCTCATCAGATAGCTGAAATGGGCCACCACCAGGTAGTTGCTCATCTCCTTGGTGGTGCCGTCCTCGTTGAGGACGACGGTGCGGGGATTGTAGGAGGGCCAGTAGTCCACAAAGCCGCAGATGACGCCCTGAGCCACGAAACCGTCCCGGGAGCGGTAGTTGATGGTGTCCCCCAGGGAATAGCCCAGCCGGGTCTTCATGTTGGAGGAGACCAGCACCGCCGTGGGATCCGGCGCCATGGCGTTGAGGTATTCGTACCAGTGCACCGGCAGCAGCTCCGTCTTGAAATCCACGCACTCGCCGAACTCCTTGGTGTTGATGCCCAGGAGCAGGCAGTTGACGTAGGCCGAGCCGTCCCACTTCGCGCCGCAGGTGGCCTTGTCGTCCCTGACGACGCGGGTCACGACGCTGGCCCCGTCCAGGGCCAGGTATTTGCCGTAGTCCGGCTCGGTGTAGCGGAGCTTGAAGGTGAGGCTGGGGTTCAGCCCGGCGGACTCCTCCCGGTTGTCCACCCAGGCCTCCTGCACCACCACGTCCGCCCCGGACATATAGGTGATGCGCTCCTCCTCCGCGGTGTTTACGGTGCGGGCCGTCCGTGCGTTGAAAATGCCGATGGCCAGCGTGATCACCAGGAAGGCTACGATGGTGCCCTGCTGGCCCCGGGTGCGCAGCACCCAGAGGAAGGAGGAATAGAGGGCCGGGGACCAGTGCTTCTTCCCGACCGTATACACCAGCCAGCTCACGGCGGGGACGATGCGCAGGGAGATGAGGCCCAGGCTCACGATGAAGAGGGAGGAGGCGAGGAACAGCAGGGGATCCAGCCCCTGTCCCTCCAGCACCCGCCGGGCCAGGTCGGCCTTCTGGGCGTTGAAGGAATACAGCGCGTAGAGGGAGAGGGCCAGGAGCAGGAAATCCACGAAAAAGCGCTGGAACCAGGGCAGGGTGCTCTTCCGCTTCTTCTGCTTCTGGGCCACGATGGTGAGGCGGGCGTAGCGCAGGGCCGGGAGCACCATGGCCCCGATGCTGAGGAGCGCCGCCGCGCAGGCGTAGAGCAGCACCGTGCCCGTATAGCGCACGGAGAGGGCGCGGCGGGAGACGAATTCCAGGAAGGCGTTGGCCGAGCCCAGGATCTGACAGACCAGGGCCGCCAAAGGCAGGCCCACAGCCAGACTGACGGCTGCCACCACCAGGCTCTGCAGGAGGTAGATCCCCAGGATCTGCCGTCTTCCCGCGCCCCGGCTCTTGATGACGCTGATCTCGCTCTGCTCCATGCCCAAAATCTGCCCGGAGACCATGAAGATGAAGGCCACCAGCAGCGCGTAGATGGGCACCTGGAGGATGCGGAGGGTGACGGTGATCTTCGTCTCCGTATGCATGTAATCCTCCAGGATGGCGGAGAAGTAATCGCTGTAGCTGACGCCCTGATGCACCCGGTGGTATTCCTTCTGGGCCTGGGAGGCCGCGTAGAGCTCCGGCACCCGGTCGATGGAGAGGTCCTCATAGTCCATGATGACGAACCAGAGCCCCATGATCTTGCAGGGGATGCCGGTGAGGTCGCCGGTGAGGCTGCGGAAATCCTCCTCGGACATCAGGAGCTGATCGTCGTAGGCGCCGGGAGACTTGTACCAATAATGGTCCTCGGTGTCGGCGGTGTCGAAAATGCCCACCGGCCGCAGCCGCAGGGGCGTCCCGTCCGGGAAGGTCACGTCGTCCACCGTGAAGGTCTCCCCCAGCATCAGGTTCATGCTGACGAGGGCCTTCTGGCTCACCACCACCTCCACGACCCCGTTCTCCCGGGGCCCGTATATCCGGCCGGAGACGATCTCCGCGTGGTCCTCCAGGTCGGAGAGGAAGCCGACGCGGACCTGCTTGCTGCGGAAGTTGGAGCGGGTCTCCTCCGGCCGGATCACCGCGTCGGAGAGGAAGATGTTGCGGATGAGCCAGCGGCAGGGCAGGCCCAGCTCCGACGGCAGACGGTCCGCCAGCGAGTCCTCCTCCCGGAAGGCCGCCAGCTGGGAGCCGCCCTCCCGGGCGTTGGCGTTCAGGGTGCTGAGAAGATAGGCCGTGGTGGGATAGCGGCCGCTCTGCACCACGTAGTCCGACATGGTGTCGGAGAGCATGCGCTGGAGGGCGGCGTCCGTGTACATGGGGCTGCCGGCGGCGATGGCCACCAGCAGGATGTTGCCGATCAGGAGAGCGGCCATCATCCATTTCTTATGGAGCATTTTGCGCAGGACGAATTTCAGCATGGACGCGCCTCCTTTCAGCTGTTGTAGGAGCTGACGACCACCCGGTCGCCCTCCTTGAGACCGTGGAGAATGGCGACGGAGCCGCCCACCGTCGGTCCCCGGACCACGTTGCGGGTGCAGACCGTGTCCCCGATGAGAACGTCCACGCAGCTGACCCCGTCCCGGGTGGCGACGGCGTTCTTCGGCACGGCGAAGACGCCGCTGAGCACCGTGTAGGACACGTCGGCTTCCCCCTGGGTGCCGAGCAGCTCGTCCGCCGCCGCGTCCACCTCCATCAGGATCACGTTGCCGGGATAATTGCCGCCCAGGACCTCCGGCGAGCTGACCACCCGGCCGGTGATCTCCGCCCGGCGGCTCCCCTTCTGCATGGTGACGGTGACCTCCCGGCCGTAGACGAAGGCGCCGATGGAACTGGTGCCGTAGAACCGGAGACCCGCGCTGTCGTAAACGGAGCAGAGCTCCGAGTTGGCGGGGATCAGATCCCCCGGAGCGTAGCGGGTGCTGAGATTGTGGATGCTGCCCGAGACGGGCGCGGTGATGACGATCTCCCCGGCCGCCTCCTCCAGCGCCTGGAGCTGCCGCTCCATGGTGCTGCGGGTATATTCGGACTGTAGCTCATATTTCCGGTATTCCAGCTGGGCGTATTCCAGCTGCAGGCTGCGCTTTTTCCGCTGGGCCTCCGTGTTTCCGGGCATGGCCTCCGCCGCGGCGATCTGCCCGGCGTACCAGGCCAGCAGCTCCGCCTGGTTGGATTCGTAGGCGCTGATCTCCAGCCTTTTCAGCTCCACGTCCGCCTCCGAGCCCAGGCCCTGGAGAACGGCCACGATATCCCCCGCCTCCACCGTCTGGCCCCTGGCGACGTTGATGCTCTTCAGGCGGCATTCCACGTTCCCCGTGCGGACGGAGCGGACCATCTGCCAGCTCTCGTTGACGGTGAGGCTGGCGCTGCGGGTCACCTCCGCGGGGGCGATCTCCTGGAGATTATAGGTCGTGCGCTTCCGCAGACCGGCGGATTCCAGGATCTCCGCCTCCCCCGGGGCGAACCCGCTCCGGGAGGCGCAGCCGACGCTCAGAAGCAGGACGGCCGCCGCAAGCAGCGCGGACAGACGTTTAAGTACCCGCATACACCAGATCTCCTTCCTGCAGTCCGGAGAGGATCTGCACCTCCGCGTCGTTCTCAACGCCCACGGTCACGCTCTGGCGCACCTGGACGCCGTCCACGACCTTGTATACGAAGGGTCCGCTGTCGTGGTGGAGGGCGGAGGAGGGCACGATGAGGGCGTTCTCCGTCCGATCGGAGATCACGAAGAGGACGGCGGCCATGCCGCTCTCCACGGGGTGTCCTCCGTCGTCCGTGATCTCAAAGGCGCTGGCGTCCTTCCGGGCGGCGTAGAGCTCCCCGTTCTCCCGGCGGGCGACCTCCACCCGCTGCCCGTTCACCGTGGCATAGACCTCCGAGGCCGCGCTGAGGTCCGCGGCGGACACGGCCGCCACGGAGATATACAGGGCCGCGTCCTCCGCCAGAAGGACGACGCAGGCGTTCTCCATGGCGTAGCCGCCGGCGGCGGCGGTGCAGGAGACCACGGTCCCGTCGCAGGGGGCGATCAGGGCGCCGCGGGCCACGGTGCTGCGAAGTTCCTCCACGCTCCGCTGCTGCTCCGCGTGGTCCAGCTCCCAGATGGCCCGGGTCTCGGCGAGGCTGTTCTCCTTTTCGGCGATCTTCAGCTCCGCCAGGCGGACGCGGCTCTGACCGGCGCCGGAGGCGCGCAGGTCCTCCAGCTCCAGGCGGGCCAGCTCGATCTGTATCTCCTGTTCCCGCTCCAGGATGGCTTCGTTTTCCTCGGCGTAGGCCAGATAGGCCTCCTGGGAGGCCAGGGCCGATTCGGAATAGCTCACGTCCAGGCGGGCCAGCACGTCTCCGGCCCTGACCCGGCTGCCTGCGCAGACGCTGACCTCCGCCACCAGGCCCGTGGCGGAAAAGCTCAGCTCCCGCACGCCCGGCAGCACCAGGCCCTCGTAGACCGCGGTGCGCTCGATGGTGCCGAGGGCGGCCGCCGCCGTATCCAGGGCGACGCCCCGGGGTTCCAGGAGCTCCGGCGCCTCCGTCTCCCCGCCGGCGCAGGCGGCGAGGCATAAGAGCAGCGCCGCCAGGAGGACGCCGACCGCCGACCGCCGGAGGGAACGCTTAACTGACGATGACATGATCTCCCTCCTCCAGGCCTTCCGTGATCTCGATATAGCTGCCGTCGCTGAGACCGCAGCCGATCTCCATGGCCGTTTTCAGGCCGCTTTCATCCTCGTGGTATACGTAATACCGGTCCCCCGCCGTGAAGACCGCCCGCAGGGGAAGCCGCAGCACGCCCTGCCTCGTCTCCAGCACGATGCGCACCTCGCCCCGGACGCTGCCCTCCGGCGGCTCCTGCTCCAGGATCTCCAGGCACACGTTCTTCTGCCCCTTGGGCGTGAGCTCGGCGCTGAGGCCGCAGTCCGCCGGATCCCGGGAGACGCAGAGATAATCTCCCCCGTCCGTGTGGACGACCACGGTCTCCCCCACCGGGAAGCGGGCCCACTCCTCCGTCAGGGTGGTGAAGAGGGCGGAGGTGGTGTCCGTGACCGTGACCACCGTTTCCGTTTTTCCCGAGCGGGTGTTCTGGTCGATGGCCTTGACGTAGGTCACCGTTCCGTCGAAGGGGGCGTAGAGCCGCAGGCTCTCCAGGTCCTCCTGCTGTTCCGCCAGCCGCTTTTCCCGGATGGCGATGGCGGCCTCGTAGTAGGCGATGTCCGCCTGCCGGGCCGAGGAGGCCACGGTGGAATAGCCGCCCTGCAGGCGCTCCTCCTCCAGGGCAAGCTCCAGGGCCGTCTGCGCCGACTCCAGGCGGATGCGCAGCTTCGCCAGCTCCGTCTCCGTGGCGCGGATGGCCTCCTGCTCCGCGGAGGTATCCAGCTCGGCCACCAGCTCCCCCGCCTTCACCTCGCTGCCCAGGGCCGCGAGGATCACCCCGTAGCTGCGGCCCTGCACGGCAAAGCGCAGGTCCGCCCGGCGGGTGGGACTGTAGGCGAAGGTGACCTTCACCTCGTCGGAGACGTCGCCCCGGGTCACCTCCGCGGTGGCATACTCCGCGCCGTTGTAGGGCGTCACCAGCGGCAGCTCCGGCCGGGCCGTCTCCTTGGGCAGCAGAAAGCAGCCGGAGAGAAGGGCGGCCATGCCCAGCGCCGCCAGGGGCGCAATCAGTTTCTTCAACATTCGATCAGCTCGCTTTGCATAGGATAGCAACGAAACATTATAAATCGGATCGGCCGGAACCGTCAAGATATTTCCCGCAAAGGTCCTTATCGCCGGAGCCGGGGAATCGAAACGGGAACGAAAATGCCCCCAGCCGCCTTTTCCAAGGGGAAGGCAGCCCGGGGACGGGAAACGGGAGGAACAAAGAAAAGGACGCGCTGCAAAACAGACCCCTTCCGTCATTGCGAGGCCCAGCCAGGGGCCGTGGCAATCCGTTATTTCAACGTATACAGACGGATTCCCACGCCAGTGTGAAAACCGGCTCGGAATGACGGGGGTTTTGCAGCGCGCCCCGTGTTTACCTTTTCCGGCTCAGAAGCCCAGTCCGCTCAAATCGAAGCCGCCGGTGAGCTTGCCCATGCTCTCCGCCTTGGCCGCCTCCGCCTTGCGGAAGGCTTCGTTCACCGCGGCGATGATCGTGTCCTGCAGCATTTCCACGTCCTCCGGGTCCACGGCCTCGGGAGCGATGGTGAGACTTACCAGCTCTCCCTTGCCGGAGACGGCGGCTTTCACAACGCCGCCGGCGGACGCCTCGTAGGTCTCCTGCTCCAGGGCCTCCTGCATCTTCAGCATGTCCTGCTGCATCTTCTGGGCCTGCTTGATCACGTTCTTGTTGACGCCGCCGCCGAAACCGCCGCCGCCGTAGCTGCCGCCGCGAAACGCGCCCTTTGCCATTGCCCTTTCCCTCCTCTTCTCAGTTGAAATGGTACTTGTCCATCAGTTCGTTCAGTTTGTCCGCCCCGTTCGAGCTCTCTTCCCGGAAGGGCTCCACCTTCACCGGCGCCGCCGATCCCGTGAGGGCCGAGGCCGCCGCCCGGATCTCCTCCAGCCGCTGCGCGTCCAGAATATCCTTGACGGTATCGTTTTTCGTATACAGGGTCAGCACCCCGTCCTCCAGGCTCCCGGCGAGATTCTGCCCGTTGGAGATGAGCGAGTAATCCGGATAGAACATGGTTTTTTCCAGCTCGGCCAACACCTGCGCCCAAGTGACGTCCGCCGCTGCTTTCGCGGGCGGCGCTTCCTCCGGCTTCCGCAGCCAGCCCTCCGACAGCTTTTCCGGCCCGGCGCTCCGGGCCTCCGGGGCCTTCGCCTCTTCCCTCGCCGGAGGCGCGGGGGGCGCTTCTTCCGGCTTCGGGACGGGGGGAGCCTTCGCCTCTTCCGCCTTCGGAGCCGCGGCTGCCTTCGTTTCTTCCCGCGCCGGGGCTGCCGGAGCGGAGGGCCGCGCCGGTGGGGAAGCCGGGGCCGCCGCCGGGACTTCCTCCTTCGGGAGGGCCAGGGATAGCAGACAGAGCTCCGCAGCCAGCCGCCGGTCGCCGCTGCGGTCCAGGCGGGCTATCGTGCTCTGCACCGTTTCCAGTCCCCGCAGGAGCTCTCCGGTCCCGGCGGCGGCGGAGAGCCGCGCCAGGGCCTCCTCGGAGTAGCCGCCGCTCATGAGGCTGGCGCCGTTCCGGGGAGCGGTCCTGCCCAGGAGGATATCCCGATAGAGGGAGGCCAGCTGCCCCAGGGTGGAGGACACGTCCTTCCCGCCCCGGTACAGCGCGTCCAGGATGCCCAGGGCTCCGTCCGCGTCGCCGGACAGGAGCGCCCCGGCCATGCGGCAGATCTCTTCGTTTTCCGCGAGGCCGACGGCGGAAAGCACCCGCTCCCGGTCGATCCTCGTGCCGGAGCACTGGTCCAGCAGGCTCAGCGCGTCCCGCAGGGCCCCGTCCGCCAGGCGGCTCAGGAGACCTGCGGCCTCCTCCGTCAGCTCCATGTCCTCGGCCGCGGCCACCTGCAGCAGGCGCTGCCGGATGAGCTCCGCCGGCACCCGCCGGAAGGCGTAGCGCTGGCAGCGGCTGAGGATCGTGGCGGGGACCTTGTAGAGCTCCGTGGTAGCCAGGATGAAGATGAGATGCTCCGGGGGCTCTTCCATGATCTTCAGCAGGGCGTTGAAGGCCTGGCGGGAGAGCATATGCACCTCGTCGATGATGTACACCCGCCGCCTGGCGGCCACAGGCGCGTAGACCGCCTCGTCCCGGATCAGGCGCACGTCGTCCACGCCGTTGTTGGAGGCGGCGTCCATCTCCGTCACGTCCAGCACCGCGCCGGACTCGATGCCCCGGCATATATCGCATTCCCCGCAGGGGTTCCCGCCCACGGGGTTCAGGCAGTTCACCGCCCGGGCCAGGAGCTTGGCGCAGGTGGTCTTCCCCGTGCCCCGGGTGCCGG
>JAEEGK010009874.1_pt1 | contig 22139 bp, 14 predicted proteins | sample 8958771 | NCBI WGS metagenome assembly JAEEGK01 (sample SAMN16246547, study PRJNA631951) | gut metagenome | biome: gut microbiome; feature: rumen; material: SC-attached | host: Bos | place: Iran: Karaj | collected 2018-10 | reverse complement strand
AATTAAAGTTCATTTCTGAATTTTTATTTATTTCATTGATGAAAAATTGTTTTATATTAGGAAGAATTAATTCATTAATTGAAATCATTTTGATATTATGAATTCCAAAGTTATTAAAAATAAAATAAAAAAATAATAATCATTATCAAAAAAAAATAATTTTTTTCTTTGATTGTATTTTTTTAATAAATATATTCTTTTTAATGTCAATAAATATTGCTTCACAATTTATTAATTATTTAATAGAAATTGGATTTATTGACTTTGATTCTTCAATAAACTTAAATGACATTTATCAAGGTATTTTATCAAGAGAAAATAATATTGAATTTAAAACAGCAATGTGTGCTTCATTAATGTATTATATTCAAAATATGAATGAAAATCAACAAAAATTTTTAAGTTATAATCTTATTATAAATTACTTTAATAAAATATTCAAAGATAAAGTAAATAAAATAAGAAGTTTATTCAATATAATAATTGGTAATCAAAAAGTATTATTATTAAAAATATTAAATAAATGGTCAACAAAAAAAATAAATATTAATAATAACAGCATAAATTTAGTTGAATCAAAAGGAAAAATTAATAAAAATAATTTATTACGTTTTTTTAAATCAAGTTCAAATTATAATTATTACCATAAATTAAAACAAAGAAATATTCCTTTAGAAGCATCATGGATTAAAAAAGAAAATGAAGAATTACAAGAATGTACATTTAGTCCAATCATTAATAAAAATGGAAGATTAAATTCTATTCCAAATAATAATTCTTCTGTTTTTGAGAGATTATATGAATATAATAAAAAAAAAATTATTAATCAAAAAATTAATAATTTTGATTCTGAAGACTCTGAATTTACTTTTAGAAAAAATAAAGATACTAAAAACAATAAAAAGAAAAATTTGAGTGTAGAAAAAAAAAAATGCATAAACAATAAAGAGAAAAAATTTCATAACTTAAGTGATGACTTTACTAAGGAGTATACATATGATCCTAATTTAATTAATAGTAATAATAAAAATAGAGAAATGAAAAATTTAAAATTTTTAAATCTATTTATAAATGAAGAATTAAGTAAAAGAAGTTCATTAAAAAATAATATTAAAACAAAATATAATTTAAATTACTCATTAAATGATATTAATAATTTCAATTTAAATAATAAAATTAATAGCAAAGAAAGTAATCAAAACAATAATAATTATGAAAATATAAACCAGATATATATGCAATTAAAAAATAAATCTTTTAATCATAATAAAAATTTAAGTAATATAAAAACAAGTAATGATAATTTAATTAAAAATGAATATTTAGATACAATTGAAATGAACTTAAAAAATAAATTTTCAAATTTAGAAAATGGAAATAAAAATGAATCAATAAATTTAAAAAAATATTCACAACTAGAAAAAGAAGAAATCACAAAAAGAATTATAGATAGATTATATTCAAATTCATCAACAAGAGAAAAAAATATATTTAATAATATTGAAAATTAAAATAAATAATTAAAATAAAAAATATAAATTAATCTAATTGTAAATTAATTTTAAATACATTTTTTAAAAACTTTTTTTATATTTAAAATATCATTCATTAAATTTAAATTTAAATAATATAATTAATTGTTGATTTTATCATTACTTCAATTTATCATTTAAAGAAGTGAAACTTAAAGAAATATCAGAATCATTTATAGAGGGTGATAATTTTTTTAATTTACAATATTTAACAAATAAGACAATAATAAATGTTATTATTATTAAAATAACAAAACCCTTAAAGAATATGCAAAAGCTAAAAGTGATTCTTTCATTTAAAATATTTACCATCAATAAAATAGAAACTTGTAATATTTGGATAAAGAAAAATAGGATGAATTATATATAAACTTTATTCAATTCTTCCTTTTATAAAAATATATAAAAATATAATTATCTAATTTAATTCTTTTATACTATATAATTATTATTTTAAATAATTTAATTTGCATTTTTTTCATCAAGATTTCAAATATTAAATTGTTTGAAGATTTTTCCTTAATATTTTCTTTTAACAACAATTTATAAATATGTTAATCCTTTATCATCATTATTTTTAAAATATATTTATAATATATAGGTATATATTCTAATAAATTAATTTTATATTATTTCTAATTCATTTGTGGTTAATATCATGAATATAAAAATAAAATATGGATAATTGAAGTTTATTTACATCTATATTTATATATTTTTATTTGATTCATTTAAAATATTATCATGATAACTTATTTGAAATATTGAAATAAAAAAGTAACATAATGAAATATTCATTTATTTTTATTATTTTATAAGTTTAATTAATATTTAGAAAAATTAATATTTCAATTTATAATAAAAAATTCTCATTAAATTTTAAATTGTATTTAGAAATATACATATAATTTTCATGAGAAAATTTCCTTTTTAAAGCTAAATATTTTCCTTTTTCCATTTTTTCTACAGAATAAATTAATTTAATTATACAATCTTTAATATCTTCAAATTGTACTTTTGTAATTTCCCATAAATTATTTTCATCAAAAGAACAAAAAATATTATCTTGTTTATATAATTTTAAAGCAATAAAAACTGCACTAGATGCAATAAAACTAGGTTTAAATTTAATTAATTTATAATCAATTAAAGCTACTTCAATTAAATATCTACAAAGAAAAAAAAATTTATCATCAAATTTTAAAAATTGTTTATAAATTTCTAAAAATCTAAAAGATGAAGGAATAACAATATTAAATTCTAAAGCTTTTAAAATATCATTTTCCATATTAATCATTTGATTTCTATCATAAGCATTATCAGTCATATAAATAAAATCTTTAATTTCAGGCCAATAAATTTCTTCATATTTACAAGCAATAAATAAAGAACAAATTCCTAATAATTGTAAATATTTTCTATTAATATCTCTTTTACTTAAATATCTATCTAATATATTAATTGTTAAAAAAAGAGTTTCTGGTAATAATTTAAATTTTAAATGTACATCAATTAACCAATCTAGTAAAATTAATCTCATTCTTTCCGTTATATCATTTTGTATTGTTTCCATATAATTATCTTTTGGTAAAAAATCAGTTTCTGTTGATTTTAAATGATCAAATATATCATCTAAATATTCTTCTACTAATTGAGGGTCTTTATTTATGTTTGTTTTTTTATTTTCTATTTCTTTTTCTTTTTCTATTTCTTTCTCTTTCTCTTTTTCTATTTCTATTTCTTTTTCTTTTTCTATTTCTTTTTCTATTTCTTTTTCTTTTTCTTTTTCAATTTCTTTTTCATTGCCTTTTTCCTTTTTAATTTCTTTTTTATTATCTAATTTTATTATTTGAGTTTCTCTTATTGTTTTAATTGATTTTTCTTCAATATCAATATCCATTAAATTACTATTACTTACTTTTGGATTAACTGTTATAATTCTTTTTATAATAATTTGCTTTTCATTAGGTATACATGATAATGGTTTTAATTTTTTTTCAATTTTTGTGAATTTAAATCCTTTTTTAACAGTTATTTTATTTTCTTTTGATATAATTGAATTTCTAGTTAAGTTTATTGAATTTTTAGAAAATTTTGATGATAAAATATCTGAAGAATGTTTATTATAATTCCTTCCTTTTATTTTTGAATATTTCGTTAAATTTGAATAATTAGTTAATTCTTTACCAAATTCACGACTTAACTCTTTTTCTTTTGTATGATGATTATTTTTATTTTGTATAAAATTTTTGATTGTCGATAAATTATTTTGATTATTCATTAGTCTTATAATACTATGATCCTTCTTTGATATATTAAGAAAAGTTTTCATTATTTTCTTATTTATTTTATTTTTAAAAAATAAATTATGTTTAAATAAAAATTTATAAAATTATACAATTAAATATAATTAATTTATAAAAAGTAAAAAAAATCTTAAAATATAAAAATGGTTTCTAAAAGAGTAAATTTTGTTATTTTTATATCTAATTATTTTAGTTGATTCATTAATTTATCTTTTAGTTCTTTTAATTTTATATATTCATTGAAATTATTAATAATATTATTATCTTCAGTTTTTATAAAATAAATATTAATAAAAAAATTTCCCCATCCGAGACTTGAACTCGGGTCTTCTCGGTGAAAGCGAGATATCCTAACCCCTAGACTAATGAGGATTACAAATATTATTAAATGATTAATATTATAAATTATAAGCTAAATATAAAAACATAATTTGAAAATTTTTATTATATTTTAAAATCTTTTAATTAAAAAAATTTAATATATTTATTTTTCATTATCTTACCTAAAATTAAATAAAAAATATTATTATAATAAAAAAAAATATTTTATTTAATCATCCAATAAATCAAAAGAATAAAGTTCTCTATGAAATAAATCAAGTGCTTGTCCAAATTCAATAGGTTTATCAATTTTAATTAAATGTTCATTTTCTGTATTTAAATCAAGTTTAGCAAAATTATCTTTTTTAGTTTGATTCATATATAAATCTTTATAAATTTTATCATAATTAGCATTTTTATTTTTATTATTTTTTCCTTTATTTAAATTTGGATAAGTACTTTGTCTCATTGATTTAGGTCTATTAATTATTTTATCAGCTTTTTCATGTTTCGTATAATCATAATTATAATTATAATTTTTAGGTTTATTATTCCATAAAAAACCACTTCCAGGAATTTTTTTTTCTTCATTTTGTTTTTGTGTTTTTTTTTCTCTAATTTCACCCAATCTTTTTATATATTGATTATATGATTCAGGATCTTCAATAATTTCTGCTGCTTTATCATTTAAAACTTCTTTATCAATTACTTTCTCACTCTATTTTTTTTTTAAATATATATTATAAAAATTATATATTTACCATTAATGGTCTAAAATAACATTCTTCTACATCTTTATTATTTTTTTTTTCTTTTATTCCTTCTATTTCTAATGCTCTTTTTTGTAACCATTTATCTTGTCTTTTCATAAATGATTGTAAATTTTTATCTAAATTTTCATCTTTTTCTTTATTATTTTCACCATTATCATCTTCTGTCATATTTTTCATTTTGTAATTATTGAATTTTTTAGGTGCAAATGTACATTCACTGAATTCAGTTTTATTTCTATTTTTTATCATTTCATCTCTATATTTCTCCTCTTTAGCTTTTATCATTTTACTTTGATTATATAACATATTCCATCTTCCTCCTTTTTTATCATTATTACTTATAACATTATCTAATTTTTTTTTATGATGAAATTGTTCAATAAATTCACTTCTTTTTGTCTTATCTTTCCCTTCATTTAATTTAGACATTTATAAAAAAAAACTAAAAAAAAAATATAAATAAAATAATAAAAAAAAAAAATCCTAAAATTAAAAAATAGTCAAAAATAAAAAAAATGGATTCATCACTTCGTATAGCATATCATGGTGGAAGTTGGTATTCCGATGACCCAAAATACTTAGGTCCTCAATTAAACAATTATTTATCTTCAGCAGAAAAATATGAAAAATACAATAATTTAAAAAGTATAATTGTTCCTCATGCAGGATATAGATATTGTGCAGAAACAGCAGCAAAAGCTTTTATAAATATTAATCCTGATAATTATGATAGAGTTGTTGTATTAGGTCCTTCTCATCATGAATATTTTCAAGGTTGTGGTTTATCATCTTTTCAAAATTTCGAAACTCCTTTTGGTAATGTTAAAATTGATACTTCAACTACTGAAAAATTAATAAAAGATAATTTATTTTTTAAATTAAGTGAAAGTGTTGATTTAAATGAACATTCAATTGAAATGGAAATGCCATTTTTAAAATATATTTTTGGACAAAAAGATTTTAGTTTATTACCAATTGTAGTAGGACAAAATGATTATGAAAATAATAAAAAAATAGGAAAAGTTTTATTTGATTTATATGAAGATCCTAAAACTTTATTTGTTATTAGTTCTGATTTTTGTCATTGGGGAAGAAGATTTGGTTTTACTTATTATGATGAATCTTTTGGTGATATTTGGAAATCTACTGAAAATTTAGATAGAATGGCTTTAGATATTATTTCTAGAATGAATTCTAAAGAATTGGCTGATTATTTTAAAAAGTATAGAAATACTATTTGTGGGAGAAATCCTATTATTGTTGTTTTAAGTATTATTGAAGAATATCAAAAAAAATTTAATGAAAAAAAAATTAATTTTGATTGTGCTGGATATAGTCAATCTGATAAAGTTGTTAGTAAAAGTGGATCTTCTGTTTCTTATGCTGCTGCTGTTAATTTTATTATGTAGGTTTTTTTATTTTAATTTTTAAAATATTTGGAATTTTTTAAATATGGAAAATTATTTATATTAAATATTAATTAAATTTGAAAAAATTGACCTTTTCTATTCTTTTATAAATGGTTTTTATTTTATAATTTTTATTATATTATTAAATTCTAATTTATAAAAATATTGAAAAAAATTTAAAAAATAAAAAATTAAATAATTACAATGAATTATGATGAGAAATGTCAATTATTAATAATTGGTGATGCAACAGTAGGAAAAACATCAATTTTAACAAGATTTACAGATGATAAATTTTCAACAAATTACTTAAATACAGTAGGTTTAGATTTTTTTTCAAAAGATGAAGTATTTAATAATAAAAAAGTAAGAATAAAAATTTGGGATACTGCAGGACAAGAGAGATATAGAGCATTAACACAAGGATTTTTTAAAAGTGCACATGGTATAATAATAACATATGATGTTAATAATGTTGATACTTTTGAAAATTTAAAATATTGGATTCAATCAATTCATACTAATTTAGGTGAAAATAGTTCAATAAAAATTATAATTATTGGAAATAAAGTAGATTTAGAAAGAGAAGTTTCTTTAGAAGATGCTCAAAAATATGCTAAAGAAAATGGATATAAATATTTTGAAACTTCTGCTAAAACAGGGAAAGGTGTTAGTGAAAGTATTAGATTTTTAGTACAAGAAATTATTGATTGTCAAGATAAAAAACAAAATAATTTTAATCATAGTAGTGGTAATAATAAAGGAAATTTGGTTTTAAATAAAGATAAAAATGATAAAAAAAATGAAGATAAAAAGAAAAAATGCTGTTCCTAATTAAATATTTTAATTTATAAATATAGTATCAAAACATAATTTTGGTTTGATGAAAAAAAAATTTTTATATTTATATATATAAACCATATTTACCAAAATAAAAATATTAGAAAAGTAATATCAATAAATAAATATAATTAAAAACACAAAAAAAAACTACAAAAAAAAAAAAATAAAATGATTAATAAAACTAAAATTTTCCACTTAAATGTGGAAAATTTTCAGGAAAAAAGTCTTCTTTTTCAAATGAAATTTGTGGTATTTTAGTTAAATCTTCATCTTCCATATTAATTAATTTACCATTAGTAGCAACTTTTAATATTTTCATTAAATTACCATTAATCCATTCAGTATAATAAATTTTATTAAAATACTCAATTGTACTATGTCCATTTATATTTCCATTAATCCAATTTCCTTCAATAATAACATTTTCTTTATCTGAATAAAAAATTCCTTTACCATTTCTTTTATTATTATGATATTTTCCTATATATTTTTTATAATCTTTCCAATTAAAAATTCCATTACCTTCAAAATTATTATTTTTAAAATCTCCTTCATATGAATTTCCATTTCCAAATTTTAATTTTCCTTTACCATTAAATTTACCATAACTAAAACCACCAATATAACTATTACCATTTTTACTCCAATTAATTTCACCTTGACCATCAAATAAATCATCTTTAAAATTTCCTTTGAAAATACAACCGTCATTAAATACTATTTTTCCACATCCATTTTTCCTACTATTTATGACATCACCTTCATAATATGTTAAGTCTGGATAGTATATTCTACCAAATATAAAGGTGTTATTTTGAAATAAACCTTCAAATAATATTTCTCTTTGAATTATATACATTAACCCTTTTCCATTCATTTTGTAATTTTTAGACCATTCACCTTGATAAAATAGATCTTCATTAAATAATTTAATTGATGATTTTAAATATTTTTTATTGTTTGATGAAAAATTTATTAAATTTATTTTAGAATTTATATTTAATGGAGGTAATGAGTTTTTTAAATTTAAAATTGAAGGATTTATTATTTCATAAAAGGGATTTTTTGTTATTTGTCCTATTTTTTGTATTCCATTAAAAAATGATCTGTCATTTGTGTCTGAATTACAATTACTTATATCTAATGTATTATTAATAGTTTTTTCATTTCTAAATGAATAAGTATTTATATAATTATTTTCTAAATTTGCTTCTTCTTTATCTTTTGGATTATATCTTAAACATTTACAAGAATGTTCTCCCATTTAATTTTATTTTATTCATATTATTAATTAATAATTAAAGGATTAATTATATATTGTTGTTTATTTAAAATTTTTTATTTTTTAATATTAAATAACTATATCATTATTTAAAATTTACATATAATAATTAATTCTAAAAAAGCTAAAGTGGATTTAACTAAATAGCTAATAAGCCTATTAATTTTATCTAAATTGAATTAATTTTTTATTTACACTAACTTATGATTTACTCATTAATTAATTATTTTCATTACTCAAATTATTTAAATATTCTTTACATATATTTTTATTAAATAAAATATTTGACCAACTATCATTAAAATTAATTAAATTTTTGTCTGAATAATTTTCATACTTATTTATTAGTAAATTAGTAGATTTATCTAAGAAATCCAGGACAATTTCTGGAATCACAACTGAAGAAATACAATTTTCATTTCCATTTTTAACGAATTCAAATCTTGATTTTTTTCTTCTAATTTTTCTTTTTAATGAATAACTTTTATTATTTGATGAATCATTAGTATTTGCTGAATCATCTTCAGATGATAATTTAAATAATTCATTTGCATTATTATTCTTAGTTTTTATATTTTGTGTTTGATTATTTACATTAGTATTTAATAATTGATTTTGAATATCATATTCATTATTTTTTAATTCTTTAATTTTAAATTTTGGAAATTTTTTTTGTTTTTCATAATAATTATTTCCAATTTTTTTCTCTTTAATAGCTTCAAAATCATTTTTTGGAATATCTAAAATATCCAAAGCGAATTGAAAACTATTAAACTTTTTATAATTTTTAATTCTCTGATAATGATATTCATTAATGGAAATATTATGAAGATAAAGACAATTATAATTAGGACATTTTTTATTATTTAAAAAATAATGGCAATATTTTGTAATATAATACATAGTTTTTATTTTATATCCTCTATCAACTTTAAAATTATCAAGAGATAAAATTGCCAAAGCAGCTTGATTAATAGTATCAAAAACAACAATTAAACTCTTTTCTTTTTTATAATTTTTATCAAAAAATATTTGATTAATATGTCCATATTGTCCTAAATATTTTTTTTGATATAAAAGATTTTTTGAATATAATTCATCAGGTATATTAGAAATGGAAACTGTATTTTTCGATATATATATGTGATTAGATAATTCTACTTTTTGTTCTAAAGATATAAATGATAATATATGCTTTAAGTTGGACATTTATATATTAATTAATATCATATTTAGTAAAAATTGTGGTTAATAAATTTTGTTATGAGTTAGCAAAATATTATTATTATCAATAGTTTACATTTAATATTTTTTTTTAATTTAATTAAATATTTTTTTAATGAAATAAAAAATTTCAAAAATAAAAAATTAAAAAAAATTTATTTATAAATGGAAAATTATTTAAAAATCCTAGAAAAACTATCAAAAGACCCAAATGACAGTGGAAATCAACACAAACTTTTAACAGTATTAAACGATATATTAACAAATTTAAAACAAATGGATAAAAAACCCTTAACACAAATTCAACAATCATTTGAAAATGCTTTATATGATTTAGTAATTCAATCACGAGCAACAAATGATATAATAGTAAGATACATATATTACATATACAAATATATTTTCGATGCAGGACACAGTTCTCACGTTTCAGATTTTATAAATAAATATTCTTTAGTTTTACATTCAAAAACACCTTCAAATATAAAAGGAACTATACTTTGGCTTTTAGGAAAAGTTTGTACTAAATGTGAATATAAAACTCCTAATATGGTTGAATTAATTAGAACTTTGTTAAAATATATTAAAAATACTTCTGATAATTTAAATAAAATTAGAACTTTGGGTTTAATTTCTAGGTTATTAATGTTAAAATTACCTTTTTTTGTTAATGTCATTCCTGATGTTCTTAAAATGCTTTTTAAACAAGAAAAATATTGTGAAGAAAAAAAAGAAGTTTTAAAATGTTTATATGCTTTAATTTTTTATTTAAATCCACAAACTATTGAAAAGAATTATGAATATATAATGGAAATTATTAAAAATTGTTTTGAAAATGATGATATTAAAATTAGGAATTTAGCAATTAAAATTTTTATTTCTTTACATACTGAAAAAGTATTTGATGTTACAATTGTTAAACAAAAAATAATCAGAAAAGGTCCTGGTGAACAATTAAAAAATTTTTTAGAAGTATTATTATTTGTTGGAACTTTTTTCACTTATAAAATTCAAGTTAGTGATAGAGTTAAAATATGTTATTTGGAAATTATTAATCAATTATTTATTATGAATAAAGAATTTATTAATTCAAGTGAATCACTTATTCCTAAAATTTATGATTTAATTTTAACTGATTTTCCACTTGAAATTAATTCAAATGGAGGATTAAATATTGTAAATGTAAAAAAGGAAAAAGAAGAAATAACAAAAAATAAAATAAATTTAGAATTAAATAAATCAATTGAAAAATTATATAGAACATTTATTAGAGTTGTATATAATATTTCATATAGAAAAAATTTATTACAACATTTATTTAAAAGATTAAATGAATCACAATATTATTTAGATAAATTAGAAAATTCATCATTAATAAAAGAAACACAAACAAAACAATCAGAAAAAGGAAAAAAAGAAAGAAAATTTACAATTCAACAAGTAAACGCTTTGTTAATATCCTTAATAGAATTTAGTGAAAATAATTATGATATATTTGAATTATCATATAAATCATTTCAAGATTTACCACAAAACATATCAGTATATGTAACATCCTCAATAAGAAGTTTTAGAATATTAATATCAAGATTCTTAGCAAATTTAGCATATTTCCTCCCATCATATAGAATAAGTATTTTAACATTAGTTTTAAATATGTCAAGTGTAGCACATTCAGAAGTAGTATCATTAAGAAATACATCATTATATTTTATTAATAAAGATAATCCAGAATATAAATATAGTATAATTATAAAAACAAATATTGATTTATTAAAAGATATTTGTAATTGTTTAGCATTAATTTTAACAATGTTTTCACATAAATCACATGGTTTACCAGTTGATACTGCATTAAATGCTTTAGGAAGAGCAAAAAATATAATTTTAGGTAATTTAGTAAATGAATCTGATAATCCTAAATATAGAAGTATATTAGAAATTGCAAATAATTATACTTCTGTTGATTTACATGCATATAAAGAAAGTGGTTGGATTATTATTCAAGGTTTATGTTCAATGGATCGTACTTGGTTATATTCTAATGCACAATCATTTTTCTTTTTATGGAAATATATTTTTAATGATTTAACTTGTGAAATAAGTGAATTTGATATTAGAAGAAATGAATATAAAGATGCTTTAACTAATGAATTTTTTGTTAAAAAAGCTGCTTTAGCTTCATTAAGAAAATTTATTTTAACTGTTGGTGATAATTTTATGAATACTCAAATTTTTAGTGAAAATATTAAAGAAATTCTTCCTAATTTATTAAAATTTTTCTTACCTTATAATAAAAAAACTGCTATTAATTTTTATAATGAACATTTTAGATTAGCTTATCAAGAAGCTAAAATGTTTTTATATGATGTTTTTTTTAGTATTCCTATTGAATTATATAATAATAAATTTAATAGTTTATTATATCCTTTAACTGATGAAATTATTTGTAATACATTTACAGATACTAATTATGAACATATTTATAGTTGTTTAAATCAATTAGATAATTTTATGTGTAATAAAAATTTAGATCTTGATAATAATGAAAAAGAACCTGAGTTTATTGTAGATAATTTTGTAGTTGAAAAATTTAATTTTAAATTACAAAATTTACTTTCTAAAAATTTTCAATTTGTTTTAAGTGCAATTAAATTATTTGTTGAAATAATGTTAAATAAAAATTTAAATATGAAAAATAGAATAGCAATATTTCAACATTTTTTAATGAATATAACGGATGTAATAAAAAAAGGAAATTTATCAAAAAATGATATAGGAAATTATAATAAAATAGTAAATATTGCATTAGGAATGTATTTAACAATAAAAAATTCATGTAAGAGAAATATATTAATAATAAATGATGAAGGAACTTTTGCAAATGTAAAAATGATTTTTGATTTTTGTTATAAAGTAAAAGATGATGGTTTATTAAGATTACTTGCAAGTGAAGGACATAGTTATTTAATTCAATCATCATCTGATATAAAAGGAAGTTTAATTTATTATTTAGAACAAAGTAATATTTTATTAACTAATGAAGCAACTGTAACTACAAATGATTATATTGATATTTTATATATGATTGCTAATATTTTTAGAAATGTTTCTTTTAAAGAAATTAAAAAATGTTTAGATCAATATATTAATTTTCTTATTTCTTATTATAATAATGCAGAAGAATATTTTTCTAACCCTTTTGTTACTCAATCTATTTATATTATTATTGATAGATTATTAAAAAATGGTGAGTTACAATTTGCAAGAATGCTTTTACAAAATTATAAAAGTAATTGTTTATTTTTAAATATGTCAAATTCATATTTCTTTAAAGATTTATTTGAAATAAGTTCTTTGGCAGAAATTAGATTTTTAATTGTTTTAGCTGAATTAAATGAAAATATTAAAAAAAATGAAGAAGAATTAATGAAAATTATCTTATATAAATATTTAAGAGATGAAAAATATCGTTCACAAAAAATACAAAAGAATTTCTTATATTTTGTTAAAACTTTAATGAAATGTAATCCAAAATTAAAAGATTTAATATTATCAGAAAATTTCATATCATTTTTATTTGAAACAAAAGAAAATTTCTATGAACAAAAAATATCTTTTGAAATATTAATTAATATTCTAATAGGAGATACAAACATAAATAAAAAATTTAATTTAAAATCTAGAATGGAATATTTAGTAAATTACATAAATAATTTATATAATAAAAACAGAAGTTTCTATTTCAATTATATAATATTTACAAGAAATTTCAGACATATACCTTCAAATGTTTTAATATATGATAAAAATTCATATGATGAAAATTTACATGCAATATCATCATATATTGATTTTGATAATTTTTCTCATCATAATTTTGATGTTTTATATAAAGATTATCACTTAATTAAATTAGCAAAATTTTTAATAAGAATATTCTTAGAAAAAAATTATTTAAGTGTACTTCTTTTATTAAATATGATAAAAGAATTAGTTCAAAATCAACTTATTTTATATTCACAAGAAACTAAAAAAGAAATGAGAATGGATTCATTAAAAAGTGAAGACAATTCTCTTTCATCTCAAAAAAACCAAACATTAATAACAATAAGAAAATTAGACTTTTATATGCATTTACATTTAAAAAAATTTTTAATAAAAATAATTCAAAATTGCTTAATTGAATCATTAGATAAAATATTAGTAACACATAGTAATGCAATAATAGAAGTATTAAATTATTTAATGAGTACAAGTATGGTATTAGTAACATGTGAAGAAAGTTGGGAAATAAAAATATTAGGAATTGAATTACTTGATGAAATAATTCAAAAGTTTTCAAATATAATTGATCCAAGAACAGAAGATAATTCTTTATTAATTCAACAATATGAAGTTCAAATTCAAAGTTGTATAAGAATAATATTTACAAATAATATTTCTATTAAAAGTGTTTATAAAGGATTAAAATTAATTTATATGTTTATAACAATTCCAATTAGTACTGATTCTGTTTATATTAAAAAAGTAAGTAATATGGTTGATTTGAAAGATTTAAAAAAAAATGAATTTTCTATTACTTCAGGTGGAGCAAATAGTTCTACATCATTTAGTGAAAAGGCAGATCATATTTTAATATGTAAAAAATTAACTTTCTTTTGTAAACTTTATTTATCTTCTAAAAGTAATGATACAAATATTATTAATTGTTATGATCCTATTAATTCTAGAGTAGGACAAATTAAAATTTATGCTAAAAATATTACTGGTGATTATAGAAAAAGCATTAATGAATTTTTTGATGAAAATATTAAAATATTCTTTGATGATATTATTAAAATGTTAGATGATTTTTTTATTGTATTAACTTATGACCAAACAACTGCTAGAAATAGTAAAAAATATGAATTTTTATTTCATGGAAATAGAATTGCTTTTAGTGAAACTAAAATATTTAAATATGGTCAAGTTTATATTAAAATTTTATCAATGTTATTTAATGATCCTAAATTAAAGGGAATTCATATTGATGAAGAACAAATTACTAGATTAATTAATTTAATATTTTATTATATTAATCATTATTCTGTTAAAAAAATTTCAAATAATAATGAAGAAATTAATGAAAAAGATAAAATTGATTTAAGTTTAAATAGTGTTATGATGTGTGAATTAGTTGATTCTTTTATTAAAATATTAAATAATTCAAATAAAATATTTGATATGAGTAAAAATTTAATTTTAGAAATTATTAAATTATGTGTTTATTTAATTGAATTTGGAATTATTGAAATGAATCTTCAAGTTTTAATGATTTTAAGTAATATTTTAAGTAAATATTCATCAAATATTGAAAAAGATTTAAGTAAAGAAGATAAATTTTATATAGTTGAAAATATTTCAAAAATTGAATATTATTATTGGAATAAAACTAATTTTATTAAAAATGATAATTTATCTTTTATTGAAATTAATAGTTATATTCTTGAATTTATTTGTAAATATTATGATGAGATAAAAGAAAATGAAGGAATTGAAGAATATTTTTACAATAATTTAATTTTCTTATTATCTTGTTTTAAAAATTACTCTTCTCAAACATCTAAAATTTGTTTAGGAAAAATTTTTAATATAATGTTAATAATTCCATCAAAAGAAATATTAACTATTTTTATTTCAGAAATTAAAAATACTTTAGTACAAATTGTAGAAGTATTTGATAAATTTTTCATTTTATATTATATGATATTACAATATATTTCAAAAACTCAAAATGAAGAATTATTAGAAGAAATAAAATCAATATTTTATGAAGACATATTAAAATCATTTTTAGAAAATCAAAAATTATTTTCAATAATAAATAAATCAACATTAATTGCTCTTTCTCAAAATTTTGATAATAGAATACAAGATTTTATTCAAGAATATATTTTTATAATTATTGAAAATGGATTTTTAATTCCATATTTTACAGATGAGATGCAAAATATAATTTTAACTTTTATTGTAAAATGTAATGAAAATGAAAAAAGAAGAGAATTTATTAAAATTATAGTTTTAACATTATGTGATCATAATGAATCATTTAATCAACAACAATTATCAATTTTTATTTTTAAATTATTTAATCGTGACTTAGAAGTTTTTAATGAAGATGAATTTAAAGATATTATTGATGAAAACTTTAGAAAAGAAGTTGAAAATTTAATAGAAAAACAAAAAATATTATTAAAACAACAAGAAGAAAAAAGAAAAAAAGAAGAAGAAGATAGAAAAAAGAAAGAAGAAGAAGAACAAAAAGAAAGAGAAGAAAAAAGAAAAAAATTTGAAGAAAATCGTAATAAAAGTGGATTAAAACCAATAAGTGGAGGTAAAATAAAAGCAATAAAATTTGGAAATAAATAAAAAAAAAATAATAAAATTTATAAATTATGAGCATTAAAAATAAAAAATTAAAATATATATTTTAATATTTGCGTTATAAATAATATTAAAAACAAAAAATGAATCCAGGTAATTATAATGTAGGAGGTTATCCTCAACAAGGAATGGGTGTAGGTGGATATCCTCAACAAGGAATGGGAGTTGGTGGTTATCCTCAACAAGGAATGGGTGTAGGTGGTTATCCTCAACAAGGAATGGGAGTTGGTGGTTATCCTCAACAAGGAATGGGAGTTGGTGGTTATCCACAACAAGGAATGATGCAAGGTGGAATGATGGGTAATCAAGGTATGATGGGAAATCAAGGAATGATGAATAAAGGAATGATGGGAAATCAAGGTATGATGGGTCAAGGAATGATGGGACAAGGTATGATGGGAAATCAAGGTATGATGGGACAAGGTATGATGGGAAATCAAGCTATGATGGGAAATCAAGGTATGATGGGACAAGGTATGATGGGTCAAGGAATGATGGGACAAGGAATGATGGGTCAAGGAATGATGGGACAAGGTATGGGTATGATGACTGGTGCTAATATACAAAATGATGTTCAAATGCTCAGAACTGCAATGAAAGGTTTAGGTACTGATGAAAAAACAATAATTAATATAATCTCTCATAGATCCTGGTATGAAAGACAACAAATAAAAATGCAATATTCATCAATATTAGGTCGTGATTTAATAAAAGATTTTAAATCAGAATTAAGTGGTAAATTAGAAGACACTGTCCTTGCATTATTTGATACTCCAGCAGAATTTGATGCAAAAAGTTTATATAAAGCAATGCATGGAATAGGAACAGATAATGAAGTATTAATAGAAATAATAGGAACTCGTTCAGCATATGAACTCCAAAACATAAAAAATGCTTTTATGCAATTATATCAAAAAGACTTAACATCAAGAGTAGAAAGTGAAACATCAGGTCATTTTCGTAAAATCTTAGTAGCAATATTACAATGCCAACGTCATGATAATACATTCATGGTAGATCAAGGTTTATGTCAAAGTGAAGCAACACAATTATATCAAGCAGGACAAGGAAGATGGGGAACAGATGAAGGAGTCTTTACTAGAATATTTGCTCAAAAATCTTCAATGGAATTAGCAACTATTGCTTCATTTTATCAACAAATGTCAGGTATGAGTTTATATCAAGCAATTGAAAAGGAATTTTCTGGTAATGTTAAAGAATTACTTAAAGCTATATTCTATGCAGTTATTAATCCTCCTGAATTTTTCGCTACTAAAATTCATGAATGTGTATCTGGAGTTGGAACTAAGGATCATCAATTAATTAGAATTATTATTTCTAGAGCTGAAATTGATATGGATCAAATTAAAACTGCTTATTATAGATTATATAATAGGGATATGCTTGGTGATATTAGAGCTGATACTTCTAGTAATTATAAAAAGATTTTAACTGAGTTGGTTATGAAATAAATTTATTTTAATGTTGATTAATGTTTTAATTTTGATTTTTTAAATATATTATATTATATTAAAGAATTTTTAAGGGGTTTTTATGTAGTTTTTTTTTTTAATTTTTTTTAGAAGTTTTTTTAAATAATTTTTTGTGTAAATATGAGAAGTTCATTTCAATCAATAGGAAATGATATAATAAATAGTCAAGGACAATTTCCAAAAAGTTTTAAAAGTTATGGAATATCAGAAAATGAAATTGCAAATAAAATAGAAGATGATATAATAAATAAATTAGATAATATAAAAGTAAATGGTGAATCAATACCTTATCAATATAAAAAAAACCCACCTCCAAAAAAAAAAGAAAATAATAACTTAGAAATAATAAATGAAAATAAATTAAAACCAAAATCTCCAATTCAAGAATTAGAAAAAGAAATATCAAAAAATAATTTAGAAGAAACATTATTATTAGAACAAGAAAAAGAATATGGTATAATTGACAGAAAATTAATAGATGAATTAAATCAAAGATGTAAAATTTTAGAAAAAAAATTAGAAGGTGCTTTAAAAATTTATTATCAAAAAGAACAAATTTATCTCAATTCTGAAAAAATAAGAAAAGAATATGAAGATTTATTAAATCAAAAATCAAAAGATAAAACATTACTTTTAGCACAAAAACAAAATTTAGAAAATGATGTTTCAAATTTAACAATTGCTTTATCAAATGCAAAAAAAGAAATAATTAGATTAAATGAAATAAGAAAAAATAATGTTGAAAAATATAATTCAATTAAAGAAGATTTAGATAAAAAATTTGAAGAAAAGAAAAAAAGTCAAATTAGTTATAAAAGTACTATTACAGTTCTTGAAAATCAATTTTATCAATTAATTGGAGAAGATGAAAAAATTGCTGAAAATAATAAAAAATTAGGACAAATTGTTAATGATGAGAAAAATGAAGAAAATGTTAAATTAAAAAAAGAAAATCATAAATTATATTTTGATATTGATAGATTAAAAAAAATTATAAAGGAGTCACAAGAAGAAATTGTTTTTTTGAAAAAAAAAATTAAAGAAAAAACTGATAATAAATTTGTAATGAGAGACATTATTAAATTTAAAGATAAGAAAAATAATTTTCAAGATATGAATATTAAAAATTTAATTAAAACTGTTGAGGAAAAAAATAGAGGAGCAAGTTGGGAGAAATATAGTATTGCACTTAAAAATAAACAATTAGAAGATATTAAAAAAAGTCAACATAAATAAAATTTATATATTATAATTTTTGTTACTAAAATATTTTTATTTTCAAATTCAAATTTAAAATATTTAATAACTTATTATATTTATATTTTAATGCTTTTTTTTATTAATTAATATATCAACTTTTTCAGAAAAATAATGTGATGTTTCTTCTAACATTCTTAAAATGTTATTAGAAACAAAATCAACTTTTTTTAATTCTCTTTTTAATTCATTTCTTTGTTTATTTTCTTCATCTTTTTGAATTTTTTTTAAATATATTTTATTTATTTTTTTTAAATTTTCTAATTTTTTTTTTTCAATAAGGAATTTTTCTTCAGAATAATTCCTTACTTTTCTTATCGATTTAGGAACATTAATTTTTGAATTTTTTCTAATAAAAGATGAAGATAAATTAATTTTTTTATTAAAATTAGACAAATTTCTATGAGTATTTATATTATGACTACTAAAACTTTCATTTTTTTTAAGAGATGATTCATTATCAAATAAATTAAATAAAGAAATGTATTTATGTCCATCTGATTCAGATAAATTTTTCTTATGATTTATTTCTATTTTTTTCTCTAAATTGTTTTTAGTTAATGAATCAACAGTCCTAATTGAATATCTATTGTTATTATTTATAATATCTGTATTATTTGAATTTATATTTTCATTATTTGAATTATTATTTTCAATTTCAATTTCAGTTTCTTTTGTTTTTGGAATTTCATTTTTTATTTTATTTATTTCTAAATCTTTTTTAGAAATTGAATTAATACTAAATCTTATTGAATTTTTTTTATTTGGGCTTTTGATATTTTTTTTATTTTCAAAAGAATCATTTGATGAAGTAGGATTCTTATTTTTTATTAATTTAATTGGTTTATTTTTATGTAAATTTATTCTTTTATAATTTTTATTAAAAATATATTTATCAGAATGATAACTATTAAATTTTCTATTTTGTTCATTAAACATTTCTTCATCTATTTTATTATTACGAAAAAAATTTTCATTTTTTTTATCAAATTCATTATTTAATTTAGTTAAAAAATTTTGAAAATCAGCATTTAAAAAGTCATCTTCAGTTTTTATTTTTTTATTTTTTTCTTTATTCCTTTTTTGAGTTTCAATATATTCTCTAAATACAGAAGAAGTTTTACAAATTTCTTCAATTGTAAATTTTTTTTCAACATATTTATTTTTATTTTCTTCTTCTTCATTCAAAATTTTTAATTTTTTAATATTTTTATCTTTATTAACAATATCACTATCTAAAGCAGGTCCTTTATGTCTAACTTTTAAAAATAAATTTTTTGATTTTCTTCTTCCTATTTTCTCAGAAATTTTCTTTATTTCCATTTCTTTATATCTCATAGCTAATTCAAATTGATTTATTTTATATAATTGATGAATCATATTAATTTTTGAATTAATAAAATTTTCAGAAGAAGAATTCATTTAATTTAATAATTAGTTCACTAATTATTTATATAATACTTTTAATTTTAATTATATAAAATATATAAAATTATTATTTTTTCATGAAAAACATATTTTCGATTAATTTATTCTTTTCTAATCTTTTTTTATCAATAATATCATTAATATAACTTTGACTATTAGATAAAGTTTTTGGTTTTAAATGACTTTGAGTAAGACTATAACTTTCTACAGGTCCATAATAATATTTTTTTTCAAGAGCTTTATCAATTTTATTTTCTAATTCTCTAAGTTGTTTAATTAAAGTCAATCTATTTTCACTTCCTTGAATTTGAGTTTCAGGAATATCACTTTGTAATTTTTTAAATAAATTATATTTTCTAGTAAATCTTTTAAAACTTTCAATTTCTTGATAAGGCATATCATATCTAGAATAAGGATTAATAGGATAAGGATAATTAGAATGAAATAAAACAGGATCAGGAAAATATAAATCATTAATACCAATACAATTTTTAGGAGGATACTCAGGTTCTTTTTTAAATTTAAATTTATAATAATGACTATGTGGATCAACAGAATCACAAAATTTTTCATTTGGATTTACATCAGGTTTTAAAATATTATATTCATTTAAGCAAACAGGACAAGTAAATTTATCATTAAAAACAGAAACTTTTGTATTTCTTTTACATTTAGGACATAATAACAATGTATAAATACAATTTATTTTCTTAGTTACTTTTTCTTTATTTATATCATTTCTATTTAAACTTATATAATTATCCATATTATAATTTTGAGGTATTTGACATAATGTTCTACAATTTGAACATTCTATACATTCCCAACTTGGATGAACTAAATTTAATGTTTCACATTTCCAACATTGAACTAAATAATCTCCTTCTTCATATTTTCTTCCTGGTGTTGGTAATTTTGTCTTTAATTCTTCTTCTAATTTTGATATTTCGTTTAAGTAATTTTGTTGTTTTAATAGTTCTTCTCTTTTCTTTTCTTCTTCTTCTTTTCTTCTCTCTTCTTCATAATCTATTTTTATTTCTTTGTTTAAATTTTTTTGCATATCTATTATTGGAATTTTTATATCTGATGTTTTGGATGTACCTGATATTGTTGATGTTACTGATGTTAAATTTGAGGATTTTTTTGATGATTTTTTTAATTTTGGCATTTTTTTATTTTTTATTTTTATTTTTTTTCTCTTAACTTTATTTATTTATTTTTTGAATTTATGATGTTCTTTTATAATATAATATTCTTTTTTATTCAAATCTATTTATTTCCTTTTGCCAAATCGCAAAAGCAAAAGATTAGTTATAATATGTTCTTTAATAATCTAATTCATTTAGTTGCAAAATATGTAAATTTAAGAGAAGTAATGGAAGAATTTTTTTCAAATCCAAAATATAATAATTGTGTTGAGTATACAAAGAAATTTTATCAAGAAAATGGATTTGATATAAAAAATAAATTAGGAAAACTTTTTGATACCACTTTTTCAAGTGGTATAATAGATATAGAAATTGGATTTGAAAATCAATGTCTAAATGATTTGAAATCATCATATTTCTTTTTAGTAATGAATGAACCAGTTAATTTAGATTATAAAAATTCAACAAATTATCCTTATGGAAATGATTATAGAGATTATATTGAAGATAAAAAATTCACAAAAGAACTTTGTATAAATCCTATATGTCATGAGGCAATTTTTTTATTTTTAAATAAAAATATTAATAAAAGATTTTATAGCAATTTTGAAAGTCTTTTTGGTTTTAATAATTTAACAATTTATAATCATTATTCAAATTTGACTCATAAAGAAGACGAAAAAAAAAAAAGAAACAA
>JAEEGK010009872.1_pt1 | contig 22140 bp, 13 predicted proteins | sample 8958771 | NCBI WGS metagenome assembly JAEEGK01 (sample SAMN16246547, study PRJNA631951) | gut metagenome | biome: gut microbiome; feature: rumen; material: SC-attached | host: Bos | place: Iran: Karaj | collected 2018-10 | reverse complement strand
TTATCATGGAAAATCAAATAGAACAATAAAAGATAAAAATATTGAAGCAATGACAGTATTAAAATTATTAAATTCTTATGCAGATAGTTATAAAATATTAGATAAAGAAAATAAATCCCTTAAACAATATATTTCAGATTTAAAAACAAATTTAAAGGTTTCAAAACAAATAATAGATACTTTTCTATCAAAAAATTCAGAAACTAAATATAAAACAATTATATTAAATCTTCAGAATGAAAATAAATTACATTCAAAAATAAATGAAGAATTAACAAAAAAAAATTTTTCTCTAGAAAAAGAATTAAATAAATTAAATCAAGTAATAACAAAGTTAAATGAAGAAATAGAAGACTTAAAAACAAAAACATTTTTATTAGAACAATCATTAATTAAAAAAAATAATATAATAATGTCTCATAATAAAGGATTTCAAAAAAGTCAATATTTAGTAATAAATCCAAATAGAGCAGTTGTTAAAATGAATGATGAATTATTAATATATAAATCAATAAATGAAATATTTTCACAAAATATAAAACTAAATAATGAAAAAATTAATAAATATCAATCATTAATTGCAACATTACAAATTGAAAAAGATCAATTAAAAACTCAAAATAAAATTCAATTATTAAGTGTAAATAGAGAAAAAGAGAATTTAAAATATAAATTAAAAACAACAATTAATACATTAAATGAAGATAAAAGTTATAGAAGTTCAAATACCCCAAAAATAGGAAATCTAAATTTAAAAAATTTTCATTTATGTTCAAATAATAAACTTAAAAATAAATTACAAATGGAATCTATTGATAGATCAAACAAATCAATTGAAGAAAATGAATTTTCAAAAAATTCATTTGAAACAAATGGAGTTAATAATGAAGAATTTAAAGAAGTTTTAAAACAAGCTGGAATATCAACTGAAGCTTATATTTTATTAAGTTCAAATAAATTATATTCTAAATTAACTGATGCAATTGAATTAATGTTTAAATTAGTAATTGATAAAAATATGACAATTAAAATATTAGAAGTTGAAAATGAAAATTTAAATAAAAAAAATTCAGAATTAAATGAGGAAAATATGAGTATATTAAGTAAAATAAATAATGATAGTATGATAAATAATACAAGTAAAATTACAATAAATAATTTAAATATTAATTCATTAAGATCATATAAGAAAATTTTAAATAAAAATAGTTTACCTAGTTCAACTTCAAATACAAATTCAAATTCTTCAAAAGAAGAAACTGAAAGTGTTGTTAATATTAAAACTAATCAAAATATAATTAAAAAATTTATTATTGAGAATAAAAAAAATAAAAGTTCTGAATTAAGAAGAAATGACGAAAATATTTTAAGTTTGGAAAGTTCAATTTCAAGTAGTGAATTTAGAAAAGATTGTAAAATTTATAATAGTTTTGCTTCATCCATTGTAAATATTGATGAAGGAAAATAAAAAATTTTTTTTGTTGAAATTTTTTTTACATTATATTTTATATTTTGATAAGATTATTATTATATTTTTCTTTTTAATTATAGAAAAAGTAAATGCAATATTATAATTTAGTTAAGTTTTGTATTTGATAAAACAAAATTTTAAAAATAAAATTATTATATTTTTTTATAAAATTTAATGAATCAAAAATAAAGTATTTTTTTAAAAAAAAATAAGACTATAACATCAGTATTTTTATAGAAATTAGAATATATATATTAAAGATAGATTATTCATGCAATTTTATGAAAAAATAAAATAAATAATAGGATAAAATAATAATAATAAAAAATGTGTTATTTATACTCAATTCAAATGGTACACCATTTTATAGTTTTATATAGAAATTAAAAAAATTAATTCTTATTTTATCTATTAACTAACAAAGTAAAATATTATTCAAAATATTTATAATATTTAACTATTTTTTGATAAATTTTTTTTCAAGAAATATGTCTTTTTGAAAACCTTTTAAAATTGAATATATAATATATTATAAAAAAAATATAAAAAATATCTAAAATAAATAATTATTTAAAAATGAATACATATAGTTCGTGTATTTTTGATACTGAAAATAAAAAATTATTCAATCAATATTCAATTAAATTATGTATTTTTTTTGATAGTCTTAAAATTTCAATTAGGAAAAATTTATTTGAGTTATATGAATCAAATTTTAATTCTGAATATTTGCAAGCAAATAAATTATTTAAAGGACTTGAAACAATACAAGAAATTAAAGACTTTATTAATGGTTTAATTGATCAAAATAATATTAAAATAGAAGAAGATGAAAATAAAAATTTCTTAAAATTCACTTTAATTTCATTATTATCATTTCATCCAAGTGTTGAATTAACAATAAATAAAAAACCAAAATTATCAGAAGAGATTATTGATCTATTAATAGAACAAATCGAACAATTAAAAAAAGATAATGAAAATCTAAAACAAAAAATAAAATGTAATATCAATCAAAAGATTGAATTAATTGAGAAAGAAAATAAAATAAACAATGAAGAAATAAAAAAATTAATTGAAGAAAAAAGAATAAAACTAAATAATTGTGAAAATAAAATAAATGAACTAGAAACAAGAATTAATAAAATGGAATTATCAAATAAAGAAATAATAACAAATGAATTAGAATCAAGAATTAATAAAATAGTATCATCAAATAAAGAAATAATATTTAAAGAACTAGAATCAAGAATTAATAAAAGGGAATTATTAAATAAAAAAACAAAAATAAATAAAAAAGTTCAATTAACAGAATGTAATTTGACAAAGGAATCAACAATTGATGTAGATAAAAATTCAATAAGTTCAGTATCAGTTTTTCCTTCAGGAAATATAGTTTCAGTATCATATTTTAAAGCAATTAAAATATTTGATACAAATTATAAAATAATACAAAATATTCTTAAAGCACATGAAGATATTATTAAATATGTTGATATAAAAGATGATAATAATTTTGTAACTTGTTCTTCTGATAAAAATATTAAAACTTGGATTAAAATAAATAATAAATTTAAAAGAAATTTAAACATATTAAATGCTCATGATAATAGTATAAATAAAGTTATATATTATTCAAATCATAATTTAATTTCATGTTCAAATGATAAAACAATAAAAATATGGGAAGAAAAAACTGATCAATATCAATTAATTAAAACATTAAATCATTCTGAATATGTAAATTCAATATTAGTGATTCAGAATAAATTAATATCTTCAGGAAACGAAGGAACTACAATTTGGGATTTAAATAAAAATATAGAAAATATAAAACAAATTAATTATTTTAAAAAAGTTTGTTGTGATTGGGGAAATAGTTTAAGTAAAATTGATGAAGATAGAATAATTATTGGAGGAGAAGAAATAATAAAAATAATTTCATTAAAAGAAGAAAAAATAATAAAAGATATTAAAATTCCTTTTGATTGTTATGGAATAAAAACAATCGAAAATAAAGGAATTTTTATAGTAGGAGGAAATTCAAAAGATATTATGATATTTAGATGTGATAATTATGAATGTTTAAATATAATTAAAGATGCTCATAATGATAGTATTAAAGGCTTTATTGAATTAAATGATGAAACAATTGGTTCTTTTTCAAATGATAAAACAATGATAATTTGGTCATTTTAATATTTAATTATTTTAAATTTTATATGTTATTGTATAAATATTATTATTTGTCATAATTTTTTTGGAAAAAATAATTAAATAAATTAATAGATTTATGTTGATTTAAATATAATCTATAAAAAAAAGGTATTTTTGTTAATTATTATAATCAATATTTTTTATCAATAATAATTTCAAGAAAAAAAAATTTCATGTTTTTTACGTTATATTATATATTTAAAATATATAATAATCAAACTAATATTATATATATTTTAAATTTAAAAGAAGATTTACAAGAAAAAAAACTGTTCAAGCATCTGGAGATGAAAAAAAATTAATTTATAATATTGATAATAATATTGTTGAACAAATGGAAATTGCTAAATCAAGAAGTGATTATGCATTTGAAGAAGAAAAAGAATCTTCTATTAAAGAAGAAATAAATGAATCATATGAAAGTGAAGAAAGTGATATAGAAAATTCTTTTACAATTGATAATTATATTGATTTAGATATTCCTGAAAATGTTGCTGAGAAAGATTACAAATTAATAATTAAAACTTTAAATGGTGTTAAAATTCATATAATTCAAAAAATTTATACTTTAAATAATGGAAAAATTCATATTATTGAATGTGAATATAAACCAAATAAAATAATTTAAATATAAATGCTATTTTTTATATTAATTAATTAATGATTATAAATTTAATTTTATAAAATATATTAATATAAAACAAATATGAACAGTTATAATAATAAAAATGAATTAATAATAAATGAATTTTTTGATAAATTAGCAAAAGCATTAAAATATCATAGTCAAAATGTAAGACAATTTTTCGAAGAAGAAACAGGAAAAATTAATGTTTTTTCATTTAAAGAAAAATTAAAAAAATTAGGATATAATGAAGATAAAGTTGAAGAAGTTAATATTTTAACAAATAAATTTATTAAGCGTTTGGCTCCAACAATTGTAGATTTAGATATAATTGAGAATGAATTAAATTTATATCAAAATAGGAATTCAATGGGAGATTCTTTTTCAAATATTCCAGTTGTCTCTAATTTAAAAGAAAAAATAGGAACATTTAATATGTCAAATAATCAAAATTTCAATGAAACTAATAATTTGAATAATAATTCAAATATTAATTCTGGAAATTATAATACAAATAATAATTTAGGTAATAATGGTTATAGTACAAATAATAATTTTGGTAATCCTAATAATGAATATAATACAAATAATATGGGATATAGTACAAATAATAATTTTGGTAATCCTAATAATGAATATAATACAAATAATAATTTTGGTAATAATGGTTATAGTACAAATAATAATTTTGGTAATCCTAATAATGCAAATAATAATCTTGGTAATAGTGGTTATAGTACAAATAATAATTTTGGAGGAACAAATTCAGGAATTAATGTATTTGATAATATAAATGATAAAATTGTTGATGGAAATGAGACATTTAAAAAAATAAATTTTGTAAAAAATAAAATGGATGAAGAAATAAGAAATTATCCTCCATTTGTAATGGTAAATATATATAATCAATTAAAAAAAAAGCAAACACCATTACAATTAAATACAAATCACTTATATAATAGTTTTGTTTCAAAAGACCCACAAAATACAGGATTAGTTAATAGAAATGATTTTTTTAATATAATTAGAGAATTTTATATAACAAAACAAAAAGAAGAAGATATTATTGTAAATGAATTAAATAATAATAATCCAAATTACGTTCCTTATCAAACATTTTGTGAATCAGTAAAAAATGCAAATGAAAATGATATAAAATTAATTCAAAGAGAATTTAATATGAAAAATAACCCTTATATTGTAAATATGAGAAAATATGTTCATGATAATAATATAAATATAAACGATAATTGGGGTAATGTTAATCAAGGAAAAACAAATATATCAAACGAAGAATTTATTCATTATTTAGAAAATGGAAATATAATTGATAATAATAATCCTCTTGAAATTCAAGAAATGAATTATATTTTTGAAATTATATCACCAAATGGAAATGAAGTTTCTTTTAAAGAATTTGAAAAAGCAATGAATGAAAGAGAATATGATACTACTATTAGTTATAAAAATGGAAGTATTGGAGGAAATATTTTAAATCAAATAAATGAAGATCTTTCTTCTTTAAGAAGTATTACAAATGATCAAATTGGTTCTCAAAAACTAAAACAAAATAATACTTCTTCTTTAAGAAATAATACAAATAATCAAATGGGTTCTCAAATACCAAATCAAAATAATACTAATAATCAAAATCAATTAAATTCTCAAATGAATGAAAATACATTTAATATACAAGAAAATAGTATGAAAAATGTTAATTTTGAACAAGATAATAATATTTCATATACACAATCAATAAATCCAAATCAATTTAATTCACAAATTCCTAGTCAAAATATTCAAAATCAAACTCAAAGTATAAATCAATCACAAATTCCAAGTCAAAATATTCAAAATCAAACTCAAAATATAAATCAATCACAAATTCCTCAATATGAATCAGAAAAATTTATTCAAGTAAGAAGTAATAATAGATATCAAGAAATAAATTCAAGTGATCCTAATAATCAATATTTTATTGTTCAAAAAAGAATAATTTATGAAAATAATAAAATAATGAATATATTAAAAAAACATCAAAAATATACATTATTTACTATTTATTATCAAATTCTAAATAGACTTGGAAATTTTGGTGAAGAATTAAGAAAAAGATTTGCTAAAAAAGATCCTTCAAATAAATTATTAATAAGTAAAAATGATTTTTATGAAGTGTTAATAGGATTAAATTACCAAATTGAAACAGATGACTTTAATTTAGTATTAAATGCCCTTAATTCAAAAACTCAAAATTTATATAATTATGAAGAATTTTTAAGAAATGTTTTTAATATTCAACAAATTGATAATGGAAAAACTGCAGAAATTTATAATGAATGTAATCTTCAATTTAATGATTATATATATGACTTTAGACATTATGTTAAAGATAATAATATTAATTATAAAAATTCTTATGCAAGACAATGTAGTAATGTTACTGTTTTAAATTATGAAATTTTTAAAAAGTTTATTAATGAAATTCAATATAATTTACCTCATGAAGAAGAATTAAAATATTTATTTAATAGTATATGTGGTGGAAATTATAGACAACAAATGACTAGTAGTAATCTTTATTTAAATCAACCAAAATTGTTTGAATTATTTGAAATGGAAGATATAAAAGAAGAAGATTTTATTAAAAAAGGAAAAGTTATTAAAGATCCAACTATAAAAACAGATTGGAAAAAAAATATTAAAAGATTTACAGAAGGTGAAGAAGGAACAAAGGAATTATATAAAAAAAATTATAAGCAATTAGAGAAATTATTTTATCAAATTAATGATAATTGTATAAGATATGGAATAGAAAATTTAATTGATTATTTTGATAATTCAAATGAAGAAATTACTCAAGAAGGTGATATAGTAAAAGTTAGTTTTATTAATTTAATGAATAATATTGGAATAACATCAAATTTATCTTTTGAAAATTTACTTAATTCTTTTTCTTATAATATAAAAGGACCAAAAAAACATTTATTTAGATTAGCAGAATTTCTTTCTATTTATTTTTGTTTTATTGATGATAGAAGAATAAAAATAACAAATAATATTGAACCTATAAAGAAAGAACCAGAAATAAATGTATCTACTAAACCAAAAGGGAATTATGTTTATAAAAATGCACATAGACAATTTACTCAAGATGATATTGATCATTTAAGTGAATTATGTAATTTTATTGCTGATATTATAATAGATGAAAAAGGTATGAGTATTACAGATTTTTTTAATAATGCTGATAATTACTGTAAGGGTTTTATTTCAATGAAAAAATTAAAAAAAATATTTAGAGATGATTTAGAAATTGATATTGATAGTGATAATTCAATGGATGATTTTTTTGATATGATAATAGCAGATGATAAAATTGAAGGTGAAGATATTGCAAAAATAAAACATATAATAAATGTAATTAAAACTTATTCTGGAAAAGATAAACCTTCAACTTTTAATCAAACAAATAAACAAAGTACTATTAATCAAAATACTAATAATCAAAATACAATTAATCAAAATACTATTAATCAAAATACTATTAATCAAAATAATCAAAATACAACTAATTTAAAAGCAACTAATACTAATAATAGATTTAATTCTTCAATAAATGATAAAAATAATATTACACAAAGTAATGTTAATGAACCAGATAAAATTTTAAAAAATTTTTCTCATACTTTATTTAATAATAAATTCGCATTTAAAGATGTTTTTCCTACAATTCAAGATAATGCTCAAAATCAAACTATTTCTGCTCAAGATTTAGAAAGAGGATTCCAAAAAGTAAGATTTCCTTTGTCTTATCAAGAATTAGATAAATTGATGATATATTTTGATCCTAATTCAAAAAGAAAAATTGAAGTAGAAAAATTAAAAAATGAAATAAAAAAATATGAACCAAATTATTTTAATCAAAGTTTCCAAAATTCTAAAACAATTGTACCACAAAAGCCTATTAATACTAATACTCAAATAAGAACTAATAAAGATATTAATGATATTAAATTAAATGAAACAATTGTTAATAATATTGATTCCCTTTTTACTAAAGTTGATTCAGATAATAATAATACAATTTCAGTTGAAGAATTTTTAAAATGTTTAAAAAGTGTTAATTATAAAGCAACAAAACATACTGCTGAAACAATTATTGATAAATATGATAAAAATGGTCAATTTATAACAAGAGAAAATTTTAAAGATGCAATTGGAAAATATATTAAAGAACAAACATTTATAAATAAAGATGAAAGAGAATATATTAAAAAATTATTTAGAAATGCTGATATTGATAATAATGGTTACTTAACAGAAAAACAATTAAGATTTTTAATGAAATCAAAATTACAATCAAATTTATCTGAAGAAGAAATAGAAATGATTTGTAAAACAGCTTCTGAAAAATATGATGGAATAATTGATATAGATGAATTTGTAAATTTATTAGATTCTATAAATAAAAAGAATGATTTAAATGAAACAGAATTTAATAATCCATTAATGAATGAAGCATTAAATACTATGAATATAAGTTTAAATCATTTTAGAAATATTCAACCAAAAACTTTTATATCATTATATGATAATCTTCCTTTAACTTTCACGCCATCATTTATAAGAGAAGAACAAAAATTATTAAAATTACTTCCATCAAGTGTTTTAAAACCAAAAAAAAGTAAAGGAGGAATATTTTATGAAGATATTGATTCAAATAAAACTTCAGGTAAAAAAACATTAAGTCAAATAAATACAAAAATAAATTGTAAAATATCATTTCTTAATTATGCAACTGGAGTTCCTTCACCAGATGAAAATTTATTTAATTCAGCAAATTCTCAATTAAAAATAGTAGGAAGATTATTAAAAATTGCATTATTTGATACTCAAAATAAATGTTTTATAGGAAATGCAATTAGTATTGATTGTGAATTTAAAAAAGAATATTCTGATAGATGGTATTTTGAAGATAATCGTCAATTATATAATAATAATATTATAATTAGATATGATGATGATGATTTACCAAATATTTCAGTTATATTTGAATTTGTTTTAGTTATTCAAAAAAAAGTTGATAATATTCCATATACTTTTGAATCAAGTTGTGGTTTTTCTCAAATGTCTATTCAGGAATGTAATTTTAAAAAAGATGAAAAATTAGATATTAGAGGAGGAAGTCCTAGTGAATATGAAAAAATTAATCCTAAAGATGTTAAAACTACTAGAATTGGTTTTATACCAAAATTATCATCATTATTTTCAAAAGTAGAATCAAAATTAAATATAAGAATAAAACCATTTTCAGCTTTAAATGCAAAAGATAAAAAATATATTAATTTTTTACCAAAAACAATTGTTTGTCATAGAGCAGCATTAATAATACTTTCAATATATAGAAAATTAATTGGAGAAAAAATTTTAAATCATCCAGATTATTTAATTAAACCTATTGAAATTGAAGGTTACATTCTTACTTATTTTTATTCAATTGTTGATTGTCCTGATGCTTTTAGAATGATGGTTGAATTATATAATGAAATTATTGTTAATTCTAATCAATATAAAGAAAGTGATTATCCAACATATTTTTCTGATTATGTTAAAAAAATTGGAACTGTTTTATATTCTGAAGATTTTAAATTTGATAATTTAGATCCTACTAAAGTTCCCAGAGGGAATATTACTGATATGGAAAATAGAAATAATTTAATTAATTCTATTATCAGAAATTCTAGTAAAAATAATAATCCTTTGAATTATAAAATTGAGGATGTTTTAAAACAAACAAGATTTATACCTTTTTCAGTTCATAATTTGAAAAATAAAAAAATAAATATTGCGAATAAATTAGATGAAGTTGTTCCTAATAATGAGAATGAAAGTGGAATTATAAATACAAATAGAAATAATAGTAATCAAAATAAATTTTCCAATAATCAAAATGAAATTAATCGTAATCAAGGTAGTCTTAAACAAACAAATTTAAATCCTAATAAAACTATTCTTACTCAAACAAATATAAATCCTAATCAAACTAATCTTATTCAAACAAATGTAAATCCTAATCAAACTAAGGTAAATCCTAATCAAACTAATTTTAATCAAACTAATGTAAATCCTAATCAAACTAATTTTAATCAAACAAAGTTAAATCCTAATCAAACTAATGTTATTCAAACAAGAGGAAATCCTAATAATAATAATTAATGATAATCTTCATTGAGAGTCAATCATTAAAAATTCATTTTAATTTATGGAAATATTAAACATCAAGATTTAAAAAATAATTTAAAATATTTTTTTTTAGAAAAAATAATTAAATTTCTAAAATTTAGGATAATTATAATTTTTTTTAATAATTTTACTAAATAACATGTAATCTTTAAAATTTATATCAAATTAAAAAGAAAATTAATTCAAAAAAACATAATGTTCAACGATATAACAAATTCAGAATGTGCAATTTGTAAATCAAAAAATTCTTTAATAATAAATTATCAATGTGGAGAAATAACATGTAATAAATGTGGAGCAGTAAATGTAGAAAGATTAATTGATGAACAACCAGAAGAAAGAAATTTTAATAATGAATATTCATCATATGGAAATCAAAGTAATATAAGATATGGTTCTATTATTGATTATGATGTAAATGATGAGTTAAATGATGTTATTTTATTAGGTAATAAAAGAAATTCAGAATTAAGTAGAATTTTTCATAGAAAATATTTTAAAAATGGAAGTACCGAAAAAAATAAAATAATGAATAAAATTTGGCATATTTTAAATAATATATGTAGTAATTTAGATATTCAAAAAATTCATAAAGAAAAAGCACAAAATTTATTATTAATAATGTATAATAATGGAGATTTGAATATTAAATTACTTCAATATTTTGTATTTATAGCTATTTGGATTATTTTGAAAAAAGATAATAATGTTAATAATAAAATGTTATCTACATTAGTAAAAAATATGGAATTAGATAATACAATTTTTAATGAAGTTTTAAAAATGTGTAAACAATATTATGAAAATGTTAACATTAATCAAATTAAAACTGATATTAATATATTTCTAAAATCTTGTAAATTAGATAATTATTCTGAAATTACTAATAATATAAATGAAATGGTTACTCTTTTTTATAAGAACAATATAAAAATTTACTATGGGAGAACACATGAAAATATAGCTATTAGTTTTATATTTTTTTGTATCAATCTTTTTGAAATTAAATTTGTAATATGTCATAAAAAAAGTAAAGAAAGAAATGATGAAATATATTCATATAAAGAACATGAAAGTTTATTAAAATTACTTAAAAAAGTTTCTAAGGTAAAAATAAAGAAAATAACTGCATTTTATGAAATAATTAAAAAAAACATAAATAATTTAAGTACTCATTCACAATTTGAGTTTTTAATTCAACCTAATATTAATAAATTATTGTAACTAAATGTATTATAACATTTAAAAAAAAATAATAAATTAACAGATAAAAAATAATAAATAAGATTAACAAAAAATTTTATTATTAATTATGAAATAAATATTAATATAAACAAAAATAAAAAAAAAAACCTAATAAAAAATCCCATATAATAAAAAACAAAAAAAATCAAAAAAAAAATAACAAAAAATAAAAAAAAAGCCAAATTTTTATAACTTAACAACAATACAACTAACATTATCTCTAGTATCCCCTTCAATACATAAATCAATAATTTTTTTGCAAATATCATTAGAATTTAAATTTGAATTATTTATACAAACTTTAAACAAATCATCTTCAGAAATAACGTCCCAAACTCCATCAGAAGCAAGTACAATAAATAAATCATCATTTTCAATTTTATCAATTTTTACAAAAGGTTCAGAACAAACACCATATTTTTTCATTTCTCTATCTCCAATACTTCTAGTTAAAATTAAAGTCCCAAAAACTCTTCCATAAAAAACAATACCACCATTTTTTTTTATTCTATCAACTTCATTTTGATCTGTACATTTATGATCTTTTGATATTTGAATAATAGAATTTTTCTTTATTAAATAACATTTTGAATCACCTACATTTGCACAAGCGAAATAACGTATATTTTTATTATATTTTGTATCAAATTCTTTATATATAAATAATACAGTTGCAGTTGAGCCAATTTCATTTTGATAATTTAATTTTGAGATTTCTGTATCAATTATATTAAAAGATTTTATTAATGATTCATTTACATTAAATGTTGTTTCATTTAATAATTTTGCAAATATTTTATGTAAATTTTCTTTACAATATTTTGCAACTTCTGTTCCTGAATGTCCATCAAATATTGCAAAATATGATTTTGTTATATCACCTATAAATGATGGAAGTGATATGTAATAATCTTCCATTTTTTCTCTATGATCTAAATTTGGGTAATCCATATTTGAATAATTTAAAAATGAATATGATGGTTTTTCTTTTTTAGCATCTAATATTATTTTATTTGGTGTTTTTAATGTTTTTCTTAAATTTTCCTTTTTTTGAAGTTTTGATGTGTCTATTTCAATTTTTTGATTCATTGAATTTTGATTTATGTTTTGTATATTGTTTAAATTTGATAAGTTGTATAAATGTGGATTATTTATATTATTTAAATTGTTGTTGTTTGTTTGAAAAAAGTTTTTATTTATGTTGTTATTTTTTAATAAAGTATTTTTATTATAATTATTGTTTATTATATTATTATTATTCAAAACATTATTTATATTCTTTATATTTATATTATTTCCGTTTTTTTGAAAATTTTCTAAAAATTTATTATATTTTGGAGATGATTTTGGTTGTTTTATATTTTTAAAATCCTTATTATCAAAATTAAAATTCATTTTTCTATTATTATTTCCGACTGGGAAATTATAATATATTTTACTAATTAAAACTGGATTTGCAGTTGAAACATCTCTTTGTTTTTTATTTTCTTTATAAATATTTTTATTATATTTTAAAGGATTTCCACTATAAGGTTTATGTTTACTTTGTATGTTAAAATTATTATGATTAAATGGATTATTATGATTAAAGGGATTATTATTCAAAATATTATTATTAATTTGTCCAAAATTATTTTTATTATTTAAATTCATTGGTATATTCCCATTTAAATTTATTAAATTATTCCCTTGTAATGCAGGTAATTTTGCTCTTTCTGAATTTATATCAAATTTTTTTCTAACTTTATTTCTTTTATTTTTTTGAAAAGGACTTTCATTCATTTTTTATATGAAATTAAAAAAAAAAGAATAAATATTCATCTAAAAATTAATCATAAATTAATTAATTAATTCATATTAATTATGGAAGATAAAAAACCAAAGACACATAAAGGAAAATTATATCTTGAAAGTCTTCTTCCAAAATTAATAGAAGATCCAAAACAATGTTTATTTATTAATACAGCAAATTCAAGTGAAATTATGAGAATGATTCTAAATGATTTATATTTATTAAGAAAAGATTATAGTAAAAAATTAAATAAAAAAGAGATAATAGAAAATTTAATAAATGGAAGAAATTCAATAGAATTTTTATGCGAAAAAAATAATTGTTCTTTATTTACTTTTTCTTCAGATACTAAAAAAAGACCAATGGATATTACATTTGGATTAACATATAATCATTCAATTTTAGATTCTTTTAATTTTGAAGTGACTAATTATATTCCAATAGAATATTTTCATAATAATATTTCAATTGATAGTTATATGAAACCTATTTTATTTTTTCAAGGTGAATTATTTGAAAGTGATTATAATTATGATAGAGTTAAAAAATTTTTTATTGATTATTTTAAATTATATGATGTTGAATCTGCAATAATAAGTGAATTAAAAAGGATTATTGTAATATCAATTGATAATGATGATAAAATTATTAAAATTAGAAATTTTCAAGTTGAAGGAGAAATAAAAGAAGATAATTTAAATAATATAAATTTTATAGAAATTGGTCCTTCTTTAGATTTAAAAGAAAGAAAATTTATTATTGCTGATGATGAATTATATAAAAAAACTTTGAAACAACCTAAAGCTATAATGGATGTTAAAAAGAAAAATATTGAAAAAAATGAATTATTAGGAACTAGACATGGTATTATTCATATGCAAAAACAAAATTTAAATGCTGTTAGTTTAAGAAAATATAAAAAAATTATAGGAAAAAAAAGATTTGGGAAAAAAGGAGAAAAATTTGAAGAAGAATTTTCAAAACAAGAAAAAAAGAATAAAACAAAAAATAAAAGTAATCAAAATATTGATTTAGAAGAATAATTTATATTAAATATTTAAAGAAAAATAAATTTTTAATGAATCTAAATAATATTAAAATTAATTAATTATAAATAAAACAACCAATATTTAAAAAATAATATTTATAAAGTAAATTACAGTTATTAAAAAGTTTTCATATAAAAATTTAAGTTGGGACAGTAGCTCAAATGGTAGAGCGCATGCTTAGCATGCATGAGGCAGCGGGATCGATGCCCGCCTGTTCCATTTTTTAAAATTTTTCTTAACATTATTTCATATCTACTAAAATAATTTTTTTATATTGTAGAATATATGTTATTATTTTTGAGTTTTTTAATTTTCAAAATGAATTAATTTTTTACTTAAGAAAAAGAATCATTTATTTAAAAATTTGAAAATTATCATTTTAGGGAAAAAAATAAAAATGAATAATAAAATTGAGTAAAAGTTATTAAAAATATTCATGATAATTATGTTAAAAATATGGAAAATGAAAAATTAAGCATAAAAATCAATTTTAATAAATTAAAATATATAATATTAAATATTTCAAATTATCATTTTAATATTATTATTGATTTAAATTTAACATTTCATCTAATTTTAGATTAATTATATTAATTAAGTTATCTATATGTATTTTATTCATTTTATCAGGTTCTTTACTCCCTAAATTAATTTGTTTAATATCTTTACTCCTATATTTTTCATCATTAAATAGATTAATAACACCAATTAAATTATTTATATTAGATTTATTAAATTTTTCTGTTTTATTACAATCGAAATAAAGTTTAACTTTATTATTTTCAATATTATTATTGTAAGAATCAATAAATTCATCTTTAATATTAATTCCTTTTTTTTTTTTATTATTAATATAAAATTTTCTATTATATTTATCAATACTTTTCGCAGAAGTAGTTTTTTGAACAATAAAAATTGTTTGATTCTTACTTAATATCCCATTTTTCTTAGTATTCCCATTAATATTTTGTTTACTAAAAAAAAGAATGACTTTACCGATTAAATTTTTTTTATTAAAAAACCCAATAGACCCTTTAACTTCAGTAATAGAAACTATAATTTTAGGAGGGAAAATTTCTTTATCTAAAGAATCACCTTTTTCATTAATCCACTTCATTTTTTTTAATTTCCAAACAGAAGCTCTTTTCTCAGGGTTTTTTTCTAAGCACATATTTAAAAATTTAATAAAACCTTTACTCATTCTATTATTAGGAATATGATAAATACCTTTTTCAATAATATCAAATAAACCTAACATATTACCATAATTATTTTCATAAAAAGGAAATTGTTTATAAGCTAATATATAAGCAGTAACTCCTATTGCCCATATATCAAGTGGTTTTCCTCTTAAATCAAAACTTTCATCATTTTCATCTAATATACATGTTTCTGGTGCTCTAAAATATAATGATCCTTCTATTTTTTTTCCTATATTATCATCCTTTTTATCTTTTAATAATGATGATACATTAAAATCTGTTATTTTTATTGTATTTGAATTTGATATTAAAATATTATCTGGCTTTATATCTCTGTGAATTATTCCATTATGATGTAAATATGATAATCCTTTTATTATTTCTCTTAGGAAATGACGAATTTCATCTTCTGAATAATTTTCAATTTTAATTTTTTCTTTTTCTTTCTCTATCATTTCTGTATTTTCATTTGATAAATTATTATAAAAATCTTTATGGATATAATAATTCTTATTTATTTCAAAAGTTTCTGTTTCTTCATCATATAACATTAATGTTCCTTTTGGACAATATTCTAATATTAAATATAATTTTTCTTTTTCATCATCATGTAATATTTCATATAATTTAATTATATTTCTATGATGACATTTTTTTAATATTGCTATTTCTTTTAAAGCATTTTCTAACATTGATGATATTAGTAGATCTCCATTTTCATCTCCCGAAAATCCTTTATTACTATTTCTTAATAATTTTTTATCTATAACTTTCATTGCATATTGTTGATTATTTTTACATACTAATTTTACTTTACTAAATGCTCCTTCTCCTAAAAACTTTATATATTTATATTCATTATAAAATTTTTCTCCTTTAGAATTTCTTGTTCTATGTAATTCTGTTTCTGGAATTGGAGGATATTCTTTTTCTGTTCTAATTTTACGTATATTTTTCAGTGGTATATTCATTTATACAATTAATAATTTAAAATAAATAATATCTTATAAAAATAAATTGAATTTTTTATTCAATGAAAAAATATTTATATAAAATAAACATCATTTTTGAAATAATTGATAAAAATAATTCAAAAACGATGAAATTTAAAAAAAATAATATTGATTTATTATTATGAAACAAAATGTAATTTATAAAAAAAAATATTCATTTGATTGAAAAAAATCTTTGATTTTAATTTAGAAGAAATATAATTAATCTCTTTTTTATTCAACAACATAAATTTTCCTTTTTATCATATTTAAAAAAGAAAATGAAATTATAAATTATTTAATTACCACAATTAAAAGGATTGAATAATTTTGAAAATGAAAAAGGAGAATGTAATTTAACTTTTTTGTTTTTTTTTTTATTGGTATTTAAATTTTTTGCATTTTCTAAAACTCCAATTGCATTTTCAATTTGTTCTTGATTGAATTGATTTTTTTTTTCAATTTGATTGTTTCCATTATCATTTTCTTTAAAATATTTTAAAGGATATTTAAGATCTTCTTTTTCTATCTTTTTATCTTCTTTTATAAAATTTATATCATCCAAATTATATGATTCAAATTTTTTAATTGATTCTTTTGAATTTTCTATGTTTAATAAATTATTATTTCCTTCATTAATTGGTTGAGATTCAGATTTTTTTATAATATTATTTTCAAAATCTGATTTTACATTTTTTTCATCTTTTTTACTTATTTCATCATTGTCATTAATAGAATTATTTAATTCTTCTTTTTTATCTTTATTTTTATCATTAATATTTAAATCATTAACCTCTTTATCAATAATACTTATTTTCTTCTTTAATGATAAATTATCATTATTTTCATTTAAATCTGAATTTTCTTCTATTAAATCCTTTTTTTCGAATTTTTTTATCCAAGGATGACATAAAATTTCATTAATTTTAATTCTTTTATTATAATCAAGTTCTAATAAATTATAAATTAAATCAATACATTCATTACTTAAATTTAATTCAAAATCAATAGTAAAATCTTCATTATTAACATTATTATGAATTTCATTCAAATCAATTATTTTATGATTATTTTTAAAAGGTGAATATCCATGTAACATTTCATATAATAAGATACCTAAAGACCAAATATCAATAGATTGATTATAAGGTTTATTATTAAGTAATTCAGGAGCCATATATTCAAAAGTTCCACAAAAAGTATCTCTTAAATTAAAAGATACATCTGTACATAAACCAAAATCACATAATTTAATATTATTATCCTTATTCAATAATAAATTTTCTGGTTTTAAATCTCTATGAACTAAATTGTGATTATGTAAAAAATATAATGAAGATAAAACTTGAATAAAATAACCATATGATTCTTCTTCACTTAATTTTCTAAATTTAATTAAATTATATAAACTCCCATTTTCTGCATATTCCATAATAAAATAAAAATTTTTTTGATCTTCTGAATAAGAGTATAATCTTATTATATTCGGATGTATTAATGTTCGATGAATTGATATTTCTTTATATATTGAATTTATTGTTTGATTCTTTAATAATAATTTTTCTTTATTAACTACTTTAATTGCATATTTATTATTTGATTGTTTATGTTTTACTAAAAAAACTTTTCCAAAAGAACCTTGTCCTATTGTTATTAAATTATCTTTTGAATCTTTTAGAAATTCAAAATTTTGAAGATTATAAAAAGGATCTTCTATATAATTGGGAATTATTTTTCCTTCTTTTTCAATTTTATTTATTACAATTGATTGATTATTTTTAATCATTGTTTTTTATTATTATAATTAAATTGATTAATTTATTTAAATATAATTTAAAAAGGTAATTTATTTATTTTAAAATAAATTTTTTTTTGAATTAATGAAAAGCACTATTTTATTATCTGAAAAAAGTTCAAATTTAATCAATCCAATTCAAAATAAAGCAAAACAAATGAATAAAAAAAATTTAATAGGTAATAAAAGAAAATTATCTTCTTCTTCTATTCTTCAAAAAACATCATCAACTAAAAAAAGAATTAAATACATTGACATATCAAATGGAAATGAGAATACTAAAATTCTTTTAAATTCAAAAGACAAATCAAAAATGTTAAAAAATTTTCAGTTTACAACAAATTACACAACAGAATCAAAAATAATAAATAAATATCAAAAATCATATTTAAATGAAGGAAATATTCTTGATAAATATAAATTACCAAAAACATACTGTTGTAATTGTAATGAATCATGTGAAAAAGAAACATGTAATTGTATAAATAAACATAATCAAATATATGAATGTAATTCTAATTGTTTATGTAAAATATGTTCAAATAGAATTATTCAAAAAGGAATAACTCATTCTTTAATAATTAAATATATAAATAAATCAAAAGGTTTTGGTTTATTTGCAAATAATAATATTTCAAAAGGAGATTTTATATGTGAATATATTGGAGAAATTATAAGTAAAGAAGAAGCTGAGAAAAAAATATATATGAATCATATATTAAAAAAACCAAATTATATTTTACAAATTAGAGAATGTTATTCAAATAATTTTTCTTTAAATACTTTCATTGATAGTGAAAAATATGGTAATTGTGCAAGATTTATTAATCATTCTTGTCAACCTAATTTAACTTATGAATTTGTTAGAATTGAGCATTTTATTCCACATTGTGCTTTTTATGCTAATAAAGATATTAAAAAAGGAGAAGAATTAACTTTTTGTTATTCAAGTTATATTAATAATAATAATAATACTCTTCATAAAGAAAATAAGAGTTTTTCTTATAAAAAATGTGAATGTGGAAGTTCTTTATGTTGTGGATTTATTCCTAATTAATTTTCAAGTTGAATAAAAAGGTTTTTAATATTTTAAAAAAATTTATTGTAAGTAAATTTTGCCTTTTTTAAAAAAAAATTAAATTATTTTTTTAATGTTTAAAATTTATATATAAAGAAATAAAAGAAATAAATTAAAAAAAAATACCAGTTTATACCAATTTATAATCGGAACATTTTAGAATAATTAAAAAATTACTCTCATTTAAAAAAAGTTTTTTACCTAATAAACAAAGTTATTTATAAGAAAACTACTCTATAAATAGTTTCTACTTTTTTTCTTACATGATTAATCACCCACAGAAGTGGAATTATCTGAAAAATAATCTAAATTAAAACTTTGAATACAATCATTTTTCATCATATCAAAATTACTATTAAATTTACTTTCAATTTTATTTTGTTTTAAAGTAGACAAAATAATTTTAATATCACCTACACATTTAATATATTTTTCTTTTGATAAATTTATACCATATATATATTTAATGATTTCTTCATTAAAATTTTGAGATTGTAAACAAACCATTTTTATAATTGATAAGGCTAAAATATATTTATCTAATTCTAAACATCTTATATCTTCGATTATTATATTTAATATGTTTACACATTGTAAATATAAATGAATTATTTCATTATAATTTTGATTATTATTATCATATTTTTTATTAGGGAAAATTATACCTAAAGAAAAAAATAAATTTAAATAATCAAATGATGAAAATATTCCAAGATTATAATTTAAACATTTTAAACATAAAAATTCAATTTCCCTAATTCCATTAATTGAATTTAAATAATTACTAAATCCTTTTAAATTTGAATTTGATTCTTTAGTACAACATTCATTAAATTGTATTGTTAACATTAAACATATTGAAGATATTTTTGTAATTAATTCTGGAGAAATTTCGTAATTTAAGTAAATTTCGTCTAAATAATTAATTGCTCTATAAAATGCACTTTTAGATAAATTAAAATAATTTGAAACTTTTTTAATATGTTCAATTCCGACATGACGAAAACTTAAATACATACAATTAAATTGTTTATTATAATTTATTCGAGTTTTTAAATATTTATATTTTAGTAAAAGAGGATCAATCATAATTTTGTCATTTAATAACAAAGGTATTGTTATTGCTGGAATATTTTTATATGATAATGTTGAACATTTTGTACAAAAAAAAACTCCTTCTTTTATGGAATTTGAGAAAGTGTGATTACACATTTATTTAAATAAAATTAACTTATACAAATAATTAATGGAGTAGTATAACATCAATAATTAAATTGATTATATTTTTTTTTATAATTTTATGTTTTATATATAATCGTACCATGAAAAATATAAATCTTTTCAATCTTACAGCAAGACTAAATTTATAATTTTAATTTTTTTTAATTATATTTTCTATTACTTAATTGTTTTAAAAAATATTTAAAAATAAAATTAACTTCATTTTAAGAAAGTAATAATCATAAAAATAAAAAAAATAAATGGAAATAAAACATAGATAATTGATGAAACTTCAAAAAAATTAGATAAAGAATTAATATCAACATATCAATATTTAATTGATCAATTAATAGAAATAGTATAATTAACTATTTTAATGGTAAGAATAAATGAAATAATTTCAAATTAAGAAAATTTATCTATTCGATATACTTAAAATAATGAAAGAAATTTAAAAAAAGTAATTTTTTCATTTTTGTTAATTTTATGTGTAAAAAATCAATGAAAGAATTATTGATTAAAATGAAAATTATGATATTTTAGTATTTAAAGAATTATATCGTGATTTTCTTGAATATAATGTAATTATTGGTGTTATTTTGGTTTTTATTTCATGGAGATATATATAATATAGATTATTATGATACATATAGTAAAATGATTATTGATAAAGTTCCTAAATATAAAGCTGATTAATTTAAAATTAAAGAAAATATAATTTAATTAAAAATATTTGATTTTAATTTTCTTTTAATTGATATTTCACATTTTTTAACGTTAAAATAATTAAATATAAATAATAAAAATCAAGAAAATCTTTATCCTCTGTTTAAACTAATATATTTCTTTTTAAAATAAAAGAAAAAACTAAAGGACAAAATATATTTTATAATAAGAAACAACTAAATAAATTTAATCAACTTTAGACACAAAATCCAGAAGATAATTGAATATGAAAAATAAAATAAAAAATAAAAAATATGAAAATGAAAAGGAGAAAAAAATAATTGAATTAATGGAAAAATTACAAAAAGAAACTAATTATCAAGGTTTTTTGAGGGATGATGATGTAGAAGCCAAAATTCCAGAATATAAATTTGACGAAAAAGCAATTAAAGAATGGATTCAAAGCAAGAATGATAAACTTTCTAAGCCAATAATAGATGAAGAAAGAATAAAAGAAATATATGATAAAATTGATGGTGAATAT
>JAEEGK010009862.1_pt1 | contig 22152 bp, 20 predicted proteins | sample 8958771 | NCBI WGS metagenome assembly JAEEGK01 (sample SAMN16246547, study PRJNA631951) | gut metagenome | biome: gut microbiome; feature: rumen; material: SC-attached | host: Bos | place: Iran: Karaj | collected 2018-10 | reverse complement strand
GACGCTCTGCCGTCCCGACTGCAAGGGGGTTTGCCCCCGCTGCGGGCACAACCTCAACGATGGGCCCTGTGCCTGCCGGCCGGAAGCAGATTCCCCATTCGCTGTCTTAGGACAGCTATTAGATGAAAATTAGGAGGTGTCGTAATGGCTGTTCCGAAGAGAAAGGTATCCAAAGCGAGGAGAGACAAGCGCCGCTCCAACGTGTGGAAGCTCCAGGCGCCCACCCTCGTTGCCTGCCCCAAGTGCGGGGCTTACCATCTGCCGCACAGGGTCTGCAAGCAGTGCGGGACCTACAATGGCAAGACGGTGCTTACGGTCGAGGAATCCAAGTAAGGCAGCTTGAGTAACAGAGGGGGCATTATCCCCCTCTGTTTTCTTTGGCAACCGATGATCAAATCACCGCGCACGTCTTGCCGGCATATTTTCCTGTAAAGGAGGCTCTGCCATGGCGCAGGTCATCACCAGCGTGGACTCAGGCTCCCCCGCCGCCAGGGCGGGGCTCAAGCCCGGCGACGCGCTCCTCAGCGTCAACGGCCACGAGATCCGGGATGTGCTGGATTACCGCTATTACTGCGAAAGCGCCCGGCTGGTGCTGGAATTCAGCCGGGACGGCCGCGTGCACACCAAAAAGCTGCGCAAGGAGGAGAGCGAGCCTCTGGGCCTGGATTTCGAGAGCTATCTCATGGACAAGCCCCGCTCCTGCGCTAACCGCTGCCTCTTCTGCTTCATCGACCAGCTGCCCAAGGGGATGCGGGAGACCCTCTATTTCAAGGACGACGACGCCCGCCTCAGCTTCCTGCAGGGGAATTACATCACCCTGACGAACCTCTCGGCCCGGGAGCAGCAGCGGATCATGGACCTGCGCATCAGCCCCATCAACGTCTCCGTCCAGGCCACGGACCCGGAGGTGCGGCGCCGGCTGCTGGGCAACCCCCGTGCGGGGGAATGCTACGAGATCATGCGTCGCTTTGCCGAAAAACGCATCCATATGGACTGCCAGATCGTGGTCTGCCCCGGCCTCAACGACGGGGAAACGCTGCAGAAGACCATGGAGGACCTGGCGCTCCTCTATCCCCAGGTCAGCAGCGTCAGCGTGGTGCCTGTGGGCCTCACCAAGCACCGCGACGGCCTTCCGGCGCTGACGCCGGTGGACACCGCCATCGCCGGGGAGATCATCGACCGGGTGGACGCCTTCGGGGCCAAATGCCTGGAAATCCTGGGCAGCCGCATCTTCGCCTGCGGGGACGAGCTGTACCGCAAGGCGGGGCGGGAGGTGCCCGACTGGGATTACTACGAGGGCTTCCCCCAGTTTGAAAACGGGGTGGGCATGCTGCGAAGCCTGGAGGACGAATTCCGGGACGCCCTGGCGGGGAGGCCGGAGGCTCCGGCCCTCACCCCCTTCTCCGTGGCCACCGGCGGCGCGGCCTATCCACTTTTTCAGAAACTTCTTCAACTTTTGTCCGATTCGTGTTATTCTGTAGAGGGAAAGCTCTACGGCATACGGAACGACTTTTTCGGGGAGAGCGTCAACGTGGCGGGGCTCCTCACCGGGCAGGACCTGATCGCCCAGCTCCGGGGCAAGGAATTGGGACAAAGGCTGCTCATCAGCATCTCCATGCTGCGCTACGGCGGAGACGTTTTCCTGGACGACACGCCCCTTTCCGCCGTGTCCGACGCCCTGGGGGTCCCGGTGATCCCCGTTCCCAACGACGGAGAGGCCGTGCTTCGGGCCTTTCTGAACATCGAGTGAGGTAAGCTATGGGCAGAAAACCCCTGATCGCCATCGTCGGCAGGCCCAACGTGGGCAAGTCCCACCTTTTCAACAAGCTGGCCGGGCAGCGGATCAGCATCGTGGAGGATATTCCCGGCGTCACCCGCGACCGGCTCTATGCCGACGCGGAGTGGCGGGGCAGGACCTTCACCATGGTGGACACCGGCGGCATCGAGCCCAACACGGACAACGAGCTGCTCCTGTTCATGCGGGAGCAGGCCCAGATCGCCATCGACACGGCGGACGTGATCGTACTGGTGACGGACATCCGCACCGGCGTCACCGCCGCGGACATGGACGTGGCCAATATGCTGCTGAAATCCAAAAAGAACGTGGTGCTGGCCGTCAACAAAATGGACTCCGTGGGTCCCACGGACCCGGACTTTTACGAATTCTACAACCTGGGGCTGGGAGAGCCCATCGCCGTCTCCGCCGTCCACGGCCACGGCACCGGCGACCTGCTGGACGCCTGCTTCGCCTACTTCCCCCCCGAGGAGGAAGAGGAGGAGGAATCCGACCTCATCAAGGTGGCCATCATCGGGCGGCCCAACGTGGGCAAAAGCTCCCTCGTAAACCGCATCCTGGGGGAGGAACGGGTCGTCGTCTCCGACGTGGCGGGCACCACCAGGGACGCGGTGGACGCCTATTTCGAGAATGGTCAGGGCCGCTATCTCTTCATCGACACCGCCGGGCTCCGCCGCAAGAGCAAGGTGGAGGACCGGGTGGAGAAATTCAGCACCATGCGCTCCCGCGCCGCGGTGGAGAGGTCCGACGTCTGCCTCATCATGCTGGACGCCAGGGATGGGGTCACCGAGCAGGACACCAAGGTGGCGGGCCTGGCCCACGACAGCGGCAAGGCCAGCATCATCGTCGTCAACAAGTGGGACCTGGTGGAAAAGGACACCAAGACCATGGACAAAATGCGCCAGGAGATCCGCAAAGGCCTTGTTTTCATGCCCTACGCCCCCATCATCTTCATCTCCGCCCTCACGGGGCAGCGGGTGCCCCGGCTCTTCGAGCTCATCAACTACGTGTGTGACCAGAACGCCATGCGCATCCCCACCGGCACCCTCAACAGCCTGCTGGGGGACGCGGCGGCGCGGGTGCAGCCCCCCACGGACAAGGGGCGGCGGCTGAAGCTCTATTACATGACCCAGACGGGGGTGCGCCCCCCCACCTTCATCATCTTCTGCAACGATCGGGAGCTCTTCCACTTCTCCTATCAGCGCTACCTGGAAAACCAGCTCCGCGGCACCTTCGGGCTGGAGGGCACGCCCATCCGCCTGATCATCCGCCAGCGGGGCGAATCCGCCGATTTGTAACGCTTCGAATTGGAAAGGAACGTGAGATCATGGCATTATCCGTATTCCTCATCGCGGTACTGTCCTATGGCCTGAGCCTGGTGGACGTCTGCGGCCTGGTGAGCAGGCTCGCCTTCAAGGATCCCGTGCCTGCCGACGCCCGCGTGGACTATTTCTTCCTCTACCGCCACCACAAGTGGATGGGCGTGGGCTATGCCCTGGTGGCCGACCTGCTGCGGGCCCTCGTCACGGTGCTGATCGGCGGTATGCTGATGAAGGGGGCCGGCTTCCCCTCCGTTGGCAAGCTGCTGGCCCTGCTGTTCGCCCTCATCGGCCAGGCCATGCCCCTGCTGCCCCTGGGGCGGAACCTCAGTTCCAAGCGGGAGCTCATCTTCCCGGCCCTGACGCTGCTGTTCGTGGACTGGCGCCTCTTCCTGGTGTGCGTGGCCCTGGGCGTGCTGGTCATGGCTCTCACGGGGAACCGGGCCCTGATGGCCGTCGCGGCTGCCGTGGCCATGCCCGTTTTCACCATCATCTTCCGGGGCTGGTGGCTGAAGATCCTCCTGGCCGTCGCCTGCGCCGCCGCCCTCATCTACTGCTACTGGGACGAGATCGCGGAGCTCTTCACCGGCCAGGGCCAAAAAGCGAAGCGGAGGCCGAAACAGGACGCAGAGGATAAGCCCGGAGACGACGAGTGAGCTTATGCTGAAAACAAAAATTTCCGGGAGCGAAACTCCCGGAAATTTTCTTCAGATTCAGGGCTATGACTCAGATAGCGCGGGTGACCTTGCCGCTGCGGAGGCACCGAGTGCAGGCATACACGTGGACAGGCTTGCCGTCTACGATCGCCTTGACACGCTTAACATTGGGCTTCCAGGTCCGATTGGAACGCCGATGAGAATGGCTGACCTTGATGCCGAAAGAAATGCCCTTGTCACAGAATTCACATTTTGCCATTTGCCGCACCTCCTTAAGCGTTTATTACAGCTATTTTTTGAACAGCTAGATAATACTAGCAGAAGCTTACGGAAAATGCAAGTGTTTTTTTCAAAAAAGGGAAATCCGTTATGAAAGAACTCACTATCGGCCCCAACGACGCCGGGCAGCGGCTGGACCGTTTCCTTCTGAAGGCCGTGCCCCTGCTGCCCTCCTCCCTATGCCAGAAATACCTGCGCCTCAAACGCGTAAGGCTCAACGGCAGGCCGGCGACCAAGGGGGACACGCGGCTGACGGCCGGGGACGTGCTCAGCCTCTACTTAAGCGACGAATTTTTCGAGAAGCCCAGCGACGATAACGCCTACCGCAAGGTGGCGACGCCCAGGCTCAGCATCGTCTATGAGGACGAGAACATCCTCCTGGCGGACAAGGCCCCCGGCATGCTCTGCCACCACGCGGAGGGGGAGCCGCCGGAAAGGACACTGCTGGCCAACATCCAGGCCCACCTGCTCCTCACCGGCGCATGGCGGCCCAAGGAGGAAAACGCCTTCACCCCGGCCCTGTGCAACCGCATCGACCGCAATACCGGGGGCATCGTCATCGCCGCCAAGAACGCCGAGGCGCTGCGCATCCTCAACGAGAAGATCCGGGACCGGGAGCTGGACAAGCGCTACCTCTGCGCCGTGTTGGGCGTCCCCCGCCCGCCGGAGGGGACCTTGCGGGGCTTTCTTTTCAAGGATGCGGTGAAAAACCGGGTCTATGTCCGCAAGAATCCGGAGCCGGGGGCGAGGACCGCCGTCACCCATTACCGCACCCTCGTGAGCCGGGGCGCCCTGAGCCTGGTGGAATGCCGTCTGGAGACGGGGCGCACCCACCAGATCCGGGCCCAGATGGCCGACGCGGGCTGGCCCCTCCTGGGGGACGGGAAGTACGGCGGGAAGGCAGCCCAGGCGGGGGGCGAGACGAAGCAGGCCCTCTATTCCTACAAGCTCTGCTTCGACTTTGCCACAGACGCGGGCTTGCTGGAATACCTGCGGGGCCGCAGCTTCACGGCGTCGAAGGTGGAATTCGCCGAAAAGTACTTCCCCGGCTATGATTATCATTGATTATCATTGACATTTCCGGGAAATATGATAAGCTTTCTTTACTATATAATAAGGGAATGGGGGAGGATAAATGTCCAAAGAGCTCATTCGCCTTGCCGACATCAGCATGGCGTATGACGGTGAAGTTGTTTTAAACAACATAAACCTCTATATCAACGACTCTGAGTTCCTCACGCTGCTCGGACCCAGCGGCTGCGGCAAAACCACGACACTGCAGATCATCGGCGGTTTCGTGAAGCCGACAGCCGGCTCTGTGCTGTTCGACGGCGTGAGGATCAATGATATTCCGCCCCACAAGCGGCAGGTGAACACGGTGTTCCAGCGCTACGCCCTGTTTCCCCATCTGGACGTGTACGACAACATCGCCTTCGGCCTGCGCATCGCCAAGCTGGGGGAGGATGAGATCGCCAAGCGGGTCACGGAAATGCTGGACGTGGTAGGCATGCGGGGCTTCGAGGAGCGGAAGGTGGACAACCTCTCCGGCGGCCAGCAGCAGCGCATCGCCATCGCCCGCGCCTTGGTGAACCGGCCCAAGGTCCTCTTGCTGGACGAACCCCTGGGGGCTCTGGACCTGCGCCTGAGGAAGGACATGCAGGTGGAGCTCAAGCGCATCCAGCAGCAGATGGGCATCACCTTCATCTTCGTCACCCACGACCAGGAGGAGGCCCTCACCATGTCCGACACCATCGTGGTCATGGACAAGGGCGAGATCCAGCAGATCGGCACCCCGGAGGACATCTACAACGAGCCGAAAAACGCCTTTGTGGCGGACTTCATCGGCGAGAGCAACATCCTGGACGGCATCATGCGCGCCGACCGGGTGGTGGAATTCTTCGGCCGCCGCTTCGCCTGCGTGGACGAGGGCTTTGCCAAGGATGAGCCCGTGGACGTGGTGATCCGGCCGGAGGACGTGGATATCCTCCCGGCGGACGGCGGCCACCTCTGCGGCACCGTCACCTCCGTCACCTTCAAGGGCGTCCATTACGACATCATCGTGGATTTCCACGGCTTCAAGTGGCTGATCCAGACCACGGACTACCAGCCCGTGGGGGCGACCATCGGCATCCGCCTGAACCCGGAGGACATCCACATCATGAAGAAGAGCAAGTATTCCGGCATGTTCGGGGACTACAGCTCCTATTCCGCGGAATACGACGAAATCGGCGATGCGGCCCTGGCCGAGGAGCTGGAGGCAGAGGAGGAAGGAGAATGAAGCGGCAGTTTCTCTCCGGCCCCTACCTGGTGTGGATGTGCCTGTTCACCCTCATTCCCCTGGCCATCGTGGTCTACTATGCCTTCACGGATTCCGTCACCGGCGCCTTCACCATCCGGAACCTGGCCTCCATGGGCACCTATATGCCCATCTTCCTGCGCAGCATCTGGCTGGCGGTGGTCTCCGCCCTCATCTGCCTGGTGCTGGGCTACCCGGTGGCCTGGTGCATCGCCCAGACGAAGCCCATGACCCAGCGCTTCCTCTACATGCTGGTGATGCTGCCCATGTGCATCAGCTTCCTGCTCAGGACCCTGGCCTGGGTCTCCCTGCTGGAGGACACCGGCATCATCAACCGGATCCTGGGGCAGATCGGCATCGGGCCCCTGCGCCTGGTGCGCAACGACGGGGCCGTGATCCTGGGCATGGTGTACAACTATCTGCCCTACATGATCATGCCCCTGTATACCGTCATCATGAAGATCGACCCCCGGCTGGTGGACGCGGCCCAGGACCTGGGCTGCGACAGCGGCCAGGTCTTCCTCCGGGTCACCCTGCCCCTCAGCGTGCCCGGCATCGTCTCCGGCATCACCATGGTCTTCGTCCCTGCCGTCAGCACCTTCTATATCTCCCAGAAGATGGGCGGCACCACCAGCACCATGATCGGCGACGTGATCGAGAGCCAGTTCAAGACCGCCTATAACCCCAACCTGGGGGCGGCCCTTTCCCTGGTGCTGATGATCCTGGTGCTGATCTGCGTCGCCGTGATGAACCACTTCACCGGCGATGACGAAAGCGTGGCCACCATATGAAGAAGGCATCGAAAGTCGTCACCATTCTGGTGTTCATCTTCCTCTATGTGCCCATGCTGGTGCTGATGATCGGCTCCTTCAACAGCGGCTCCGACCTGGTGATCTTCAAGGGCTTCACCATGGACAATTACCGCGCCCTCTTTGAGGACCGGGTGCTGCTGCCCCTGCTGCTCAACAGCCTCATCGTCTCCGTGATCGCCTCCCTGGCGGCCACGGTGCTGGGCACGGCGGCCACCCTGGGCATCCAGCGCATGGGCAAGCGGATGCGCCGCTTCACCATGTTCATGACCAACATCCCCATGACAAACCCGGAGATCGTCACCGGCGTCAGCCTGGCCCTGCTCTTCGCCTTCGCAGGGCAGCTCATGAAGATCAAAACCATCCTGGGCTTCTGGACCCTGCTCATCGCCCACATCACCTTCAACCTGCCCTATGTGATCCTCTCGGTGCAGCCCAAGCTCACCCAGATGGACCCCAACCTGACCAAGGCGGCCATGGACCTGGGCTGCACCCCCGTCCAGGCCTTCTTCAAGGTGGTGCTCCATGAGATATTCCCCGGCATCGTCTCCGGCGCCCTCATGGCCTTCACCATGTCCCTGGACGATTTCGTCATCAGCTATTTCGTTTACGGGCCCAATTTCGTGACCCTGCCCGTGGAGATCTATAACTACACCAAAAAGCCCCTGCACCCCAAGATCTACGCGCTGTTCACCCTGCTGTTCCTGGCGATCCTGCTGGTCATGCTCCTTATGAACATCCTGCAGGCCAGGGACACGGCCCGGCACCGCAACCCCCGGCTGAAGACCCAGGCCGGCGGAACCACAATGTAAAGGAGAACTGAACCGTTGAAAAAGAATCTGCGCCGCGTTTTCGCCCTCGTCATGCTGGTTTCCATGATCGCCGCCTTCTCCCTGTTGGGCGGGACCTCCGCCGCCAAGGAGGAGACCGTCACCATCAACGTCTACAACTGGGGCCAGTATATCTCCGACGGCACCGACGGCTATATCGACGTGAACAAGGCCTTCACCGAGGAGACCGGTATCCAGGTCAACTACATCACCTTCGACTCCAACGAGACCATGTATACCAAGCTGAAGACCGGCGGCTCCAGCTACGACGTCATCTTCCCCTCCGATTACATGGTCGCCCGGCTGATCGCGGAGGATATGCTCCTTCCCCTGAACTACGACAACATCCCCAATGCCCGGTTCGTCCTCCCCGCCTACCGGGGCATGGCCCACGACCCGGAGGACAAATACAGCGTACCCTACACCTGGGGCTGCACCGGCATCATCTACAACACCAAGTTCGTGGACGAGGCGGACGTGGGCAGCTGGGACCTGCTGTGGAACGAGAAGTACAAGGGCAAGATCCTCATGTTCGACAACCCCCGCGACGCCTTCGGCGTGGCCCAGTTCCGCCTGGGCTATGACCTGAACACCACCGACCCCCAGGAGCTGCAGGCCTGCGCGGACCTGCTGCTGCAGCAGAAGCCCCTGGTGCAGGACTACGTCATGGACCAGATCTACGATAAGATGGAGCATGAAGAGGCCTGGATCGGCGTCTACTACGCCGGCGACTTCATCCAGATGCAGTGGGAGAACGAGGACCTGGCCTTCTCCTTCCCCAAGGAGGGCTTCAACCTCTTTGTGGACGCCATGTGCATCCCCAAGAGCTGCCAGAACAAGGAGGCCGCCGAGGCCTACATCGACTTCCTCTGCCGCCCGGATATCTGCGGGGCGAACCTGGAATACCTGGGCTACAGCGCGCCCATCGAGGGGGCCACGGATTATATGGACCCGGAGGCGGCGGCCAACCCCGTGGCCTACCCGGACGACGCCACCCTGGCCCGGGGCAAGGCTTTCCTGTTTCTGCCCGCCGAGACCAGTCAGCTCATGGATTCCCTCTGGCTGAAGGTAAAGACCTCCGGCGGGAACAAGACCCTCGTCATCGGCATCATCGGCCTGGTGGTGGTCATCGCCGTCTGCGCCTTCTTCATCATCCGGCGCAACAAGAAAAAGGCCAAGAGAAAGAGCCTGTATACGAAGTGAGACCTTGAAAAGATCGGGTCCGGCGCAAGAGCGCCGGGCCCGGTTTTTTTTATCCCAATGCCACGTCCAGCAGCATCATGACCGCGAAGCCAAGGATCACCCCCATGGTGCCCAGGTAGGGATCGCCCTGGCAAGAAGCGCGGCATTCGGGGATCAGTTCGTGGGCCGCCACCAGCACCATGGCCCCCGCGGCAAAGGAGAGGGCCCAGGGCAGGACAGCGCGCACCAGGGTCACCAGCAGCGCCCCCAGGAGGGCGGCGGCGGGCTCCACCAGGGCCGTGGCCTGGGCCAGGAAAAAGCTGCGGCCCTTCGTCTCCCCTTCCCGCAGGAGGGGCAGGGCCACCGCCGCCCCTTCGGGATAGTTCTGGATGCCGATGCCCAGGGCTACGGCGCAGGCCGCCAGCAGCTTTTCCGGCTCCGGCTCGAAGCCCAGGGCCCCGAAGGCCACCCCCACCGCCAGCCCCTCCGGGATGTTGTGCAGGGTGATGGAGAGGAGCAGCAGACGGGACCGTTTTTCCCCCCGCCGGGGGCGCAGGCGGCCCAGGGCAAGGTCCGTAAGGCGCAGGAACAGCGCCCCCGTCAGGAAGCCCGCCGTGGCCGGAAGCCAGGGGGGCAGGGAGCCATGCTCCGTCAGGGCGATGGCCGGGGCCAGGAGGGACCAATAGGAGGCCGCCAGCATGACCCCGGCGGCGAAGCCCAGCAGGACCGTCATATGCCCCTCGTTGTCTCTGGAAAAGAAAAACACCGCCGCGGCCCCCAGAGCCGTCACCAGCCAGGTGCCGCACCCGGCCAGCAGCGCCAGGACCTCGGCGGGCAGTTTCAGCGCAAACAGCATAATAAGACCACTCCGAGTCAGTCTATGACGGAGTGGTCTTTTGGGTGAAGGGGCAACGATTACTTCTCGCCCCGGAGCTTGATGATCCGGTCCCGCAGGACGGCGGCGTATTCGAATTCCAGCATCTTGGAGGCCTTCTTCATCTCCTTTTCCAGCTTGTCGATGGCCTCCTGCCGCTCCCGCGCCGTCATGCGCACGCCCTTCTTCGTCTCCCCGTCCTCGGCGGATTTCGAGATCTCGATCAGCTCCCGCACGCTCTTGACGATGGTCTTGGGCACGATGCCGTTGGCCTCATTGAAAGCCTGCTGCTTGGCCCGACGCCGCTCCGTCTCGGTGATAGCGTAGTCCATGCCGGGGGTGCGCTCGTCGGCATACATGATGACGGTGCCCTCCGCATTCCGGGCGGCGCGGCCGATGGTCTGGATGAGGGAGGTGCCGCTGCGCAGGAAGCCCTCCTTGTCCGCGTCCAGGATGGCCACCAGGCTCACCTCCGGCAGGTCCAGGCCCTCCCGCAGGAGGTTGATACCCACCAGCACGTCGAATTCCCCCAGGCGCAGGTCCCGGATGATCTCCATGCGCTCCGTGGAGCCGATGTCGTGGTGCATATAGCGGACCCGGATGCCCGCCTTTTTCAGGTATTCCGTCAGGTCCTCCGCCATGCGCTTGGTGAGGGTGGTCACCAGGACCCGCTGCTTTTTCTCCGCCCGGGCGTTGATCTCCCCGATCAGGTCGTCGATCTGCCCCTCGCTGGGCCGCACGATGACCTGGGGATCCAGCAGGCCCGTGGGGCGGATCACCTGCTCCGCCACCTGGCCGGAGCGGCTCAGCTCGTATTCCCCCGGCGTGGCGCTGACGTAGACGGTCTGGCCGATGCGGCTGCGGAACTCGTCGAAATTCAGGGGCCGGTTGTCGAAGGCGCTGGGGAGGCGGAAGCCGTATTCCACCAGGTTCGTCTTCCGGGCCCGATCCCCGGCGTACATGGCCCGCAGCTGGGGCAGGGTCACATGGCTCTCGTCGATCATCAGGAGGAAATCCTTGGGGAAATAGTCGATGAGGGTCATGGGGGGGGAGCCGGGGGCCCGGTTGGAGATGACGCGGGAATAGTTCTCGATGCCGGAGCAGTAGCCCAGCTCCTTCATCATCTCCATGTCGTAGGTGGTCCGCTGGCGGATGCGCTGGGCCTCGATGAGCTTGCCGTGGTCCTCGAACCACTTGACCCGCTCCTCCATCTCCACCCGGATGCGTTCGATGGCGGCCTCCAGCTTCTCGCGGGAGGTGACGTAGTGGGAGGCGGGGTAGATGGCCGCATGGCTGAGCCTGCGCTGCACCGCGCCGGTGACCACCTGCACCTCGCTGATGCGGTCGATCTCGTCCCCGAAGAATTCCACCCGGATGGCGGTGTTGCGGGAATAGACGGGGAATATCTCCAGGGTGTCCCCCCGGAGGCGGAACATATTGCGGTCAAAGGCCATGTCGTTGCGCTCATAGCGCATCTCCACCAGCTTGGCCAGGACCTCCTCCCGGTTCCGGGTCTGCCCCTCCCGCAGGGAGAGGATCATGCCCTTGTAATCCTCCGGGTCGCCCAGACCGTAAATGCAGCTGACGGAGGCCACCACGATCACGTCCCGCCGCTCGAAGAGGGAGGCGGTAGCGCTGTGCCTGAGGCGCTCGATCTCGTCGTTGATGCCCGCGTCCTTCTCGATGAAGGTGTCGGTGGTGGGGATGTAGGCCTCCGGCTGGTAATAGTCGTAGTAGGACACGAAGTATTCCACCGCGTTGTCGGGGAAAAACTCCTTGAATTCGCTGCACAGCTGGGCAGCGAGTATTTTATTGTGGGAGAGGACCAGGGTGGGCCGCTGGGCCCGCTCGATGACCTTCGCCATGGTATAGGTCTTGCCGGAGCCGGTGACCCCCAGGAGGGTCTGCTCCTCCAGCCCCAGCTCCAGGCCCCGCACAAGGGCGTCGATGGCCTCCGGTTGATCCCCGGCAGGTGAATAGTCGCTCACGACCTTGAATTCCGACATATCCGTTCCCCTCGAAATCAAATGGTATAATAAAAGTATAATATCACCGCTTGCGCCCGAAAACAAGCCGCCGCGCTTTTCCAAGCGCGGCGGCAATCGCACGCGGCGGTCAGTTCTCGGGGAGATGCGGGGTGGCGGGAGGTGTGGAATCGCCCTCTATCCAGACGTAGCCTTCCTCCTTGTTCGCCGGCGGGTTCCGGTCCGCCGGTCTCTCCACAAAGATTACCGTATCCGACGCGTAGGTCCCCACGCGCTCGCCATAAAGGGAGAACAGATAGCCAAAATCCCCTGCGGCGGCGGAAAACGCCTCCAGCTCGCGCCGGGTCCCGGTGAAGGAGAAGTAAGCGGCTTTCAACTCCCCCCCCTCGAAGAAGCGCAGACGCGAGCACCAATAGCCCCGGTCCTTGAGCCGCTGCAGTTCCTCCCGCACCGCCTCGCCGGGCTTCTCCGCCGGCAGCTGCGCCTCATCCAGGAACAGGTCCAGTATCACCTGATAGCGCACGTCGTCCCCGTACTGCGCCATTGCGCCCCGCAGGGCCGCGGAAAAGAGGACCTCGCCGTTCCGGGGCAAAAGGGCCTCGGCTTCCTCCTCCGTTTTATAGCCGCGGATCAGCTCCGATGCGGGCCGATCCGCCGGCGGCTGGAAGCTGAGCATATATTTTTCCCCCGGCGCATAGGACTGCCCCAGCTCCCGCGCAGACCCGTCCGGCCCGGACGCTTCGCCGATCCCGTATCCCTGCGCCTCCGGCGCGAGCCATGGCCGCCACAGGCCGCGGGTGAGGAAGACCGTCCCTGCCAGCAGTACCAGGCAGGCCGCCAGCCCGGCCCATTTCTGCCATGAAGCGCGGGGCCTTTCCGCCTCGCTCCGCTCGATCAGGCCGTCCTCCAGGGAGGAAAAGGCACTCAGCAAATCTTCACTGCTCACAGATAACCCTCGCTTTCCAGAAACGCTCTCAATTTCTTCCGGGTGTGGGAGAGCATGACCTTGACGCTGCCCGTGCTCATGCCCCAGCGTGCGGCGATCTCCGAAGGCGTGTCAGCAAAGAAGCAGCGGCGGATGAACACGTCCCCCTCCCTTTGGGGAAGGCCGCCCACAAAACGGTTCACCGCCTCCCCCAGCTCCCGCGCCGCAACGACGCTTTCCGCAGTCTCCCGGCCACTGAGGATCCCGGCCAGCTCGGAGAGCACTGCCTCCCCTTCTCCGCCGCCGCGCTTCGCAGCGCTGCCGGCGCGGTAACGATCGATGGCGAGGTTGCGCGTCAGCTTGGCGAGGAAGGCGCGGAGATGCGCCGGCTTCTCCGGCGGGATCGCATCCCACGCACGCAGGAGCGCGTCGATCCAGCACTCCTGGGCGTCCTCCGGGGAGACGAAGCGCTCCGCCAGGGCGCGGCAATAGCCGCCCCAGGCTGCCTCGCACGCCTGAAGCGCCTGTTCGTCTCTCTCCCAGAACAGGGCGACGATCTCCTCGTCGGTCATGCCGTCACCTCCCCGAAAAGCCGCTTTTCACTTCTATAGACGAAAAATCGCGGAAAAGGTTAATCGGGTGAGCGGAAAACCCGCGTCACCCGACCGTTGTTTGTCCTTCATGTCTCACCTGCGCAGATGGCCGCATTCTTCCATGGAAATGAATTCCTCCCCCGCCACGATGATGTGGTCCAGCAGGCGGATCTGCACAGCCTCCAGGGCGCTGCGGATCTGGAGGGTGGCTTCCCGGTCCTCCACGGAGGGGATGGCCTGCCCGGCGGGGTGGTTATGGGCCAGGATGACGCAGGTGGCCTTCTCCCGAAGGGCGGCCTCCACCAGCTTGCGGGTGCTGAGGGGGGCGTAGTTGATGCCGCCCTCGAAAAGCAGGCGGCAGCTCAAAAGCCGCAGCTCGTCGTCCAGGAAAGCGGCGTAGACCCGCTCCTCCCGGATGCCGTAGAAATAGGGCAGGAAGAGCCTGCCCGCCGCCGCGCTGTCCGCAAGGCTGGGCCGTTTCTCCTGCCCGTCCAGCAGATAGCGGCGGTTCATATCCCGAACGAAGCGGAGCAGCAGGGCGGTGCTCTCCCCCACGCCCTCCACCTCCGTCAGCTCCGCCGCCTCCGCGTCCAATACGGCATGGAGGCTGCCGAAGTGGTCGATCAGCCGGTGGGCCAGGGGGTTCACGTCGGCCCGGGGGATGGCATAATAAAGCAGCAGCTCCAGGGCCTCGTGGTCGCTGAACCCGTCCAGCCCCTGGTGCAGATAGCGCTGCTTCATGCGGGTCCGATGGCCGCCGTGGATATTCCCGCTCATGTAAGAAGCTTCCTTCTCATCAGGTTCAGGGGTCCGTCCTGCATCTCGTCCAGCCGCCCCAGGGCCTGGGACATCCCGGCGATGATGCAGTCCTCCCCGTCGTCGGCCAGCATCACCGGCATGTGGGCATGCTCCTCCAGGGCCTCCGCCAGCCCCCGCAGACGGCTCCCGCCGCCGGTGAGGGTGATGCCGCTGCGGCTGATGTCCGCCACCATCTCCGGGGGCGTCTGCTCCAGCACGCTGCGGATGGCGTCCAGGATCATCAGGCAGGATTCCTCCAAGGCCTCCGGCATCTCCGATTCATGGAGGGTCAGCAGCCGGGGCAGCCCGGTGAGCAGGTCCCTGCCCCGGACGTCACAGCTCCGGTCCCCCGTGGCCTGAAGGCAGCCGATGCGGATCTTGGCGTCCTCTGCCATGCTCTCGCCGATGAGCACCCCGTGCTTGCGGCGCACATAGCGCAGGATGGCGTCCCGCATGTCGTCGCCGCCCATGCGGATGCTGGCGGCGCGGCAGACGCCCCCCAGGCTCAGCACGGCGATGTCCGTGGTCCCGGCGCCGATGTCCACCACCATGCGCCCCGCGGCTTCGCCGATGGGCAGGCCCGCGCCGATGGCGGCAGCCAGGGGCGCTTCCATGAGGAAGACCTTTCTTGCGCCTGCCTGCAGGCCCGCCTGCACCACGGCCCGCTCCTCCACGGAGCTGATGCTGCCCGGCACGCTGAAGAGCAGCCGGGGCTTCACTGTGCTGAAGGGCAGGATGCTGCGGAGATGCTCCCGCAGGAGCTTCACCGCCATGTCGTAATCGGAGATCACGCCCTGCTTCACCGGCCGGATGGCCGCCAGGTTGGCCGGGGTCCGCCCCAGCATCTTCAGCGCCTCCTGCCCCACCTGGAGCACACGGCCGCTGGGCTTCTCCACCGCCACGATCGAGGGTACCCGCAGCACCACGCCCTTGCCCTTCAGGCTCATGCGCAGCGTCGCCGTGCCCAGGTCCACACCCACGTCACTTCCAAAAAGCTTCATACGGTATCTGCCGTTCCTCTCTATTTCCGAATCGCTTTGCAGAGAGTGGCGCACGCCACTCTGTCCGCCCCGGCGGTGAGCAGCAGGCGGCTGCACTCCCCCAGGGTCGCGCCGGTGGTGACCACGTCGTCCACCAGCAGCACGCATTTTCCCTCTATCTGCGCCTCCGCGCCGGGCCGGAGGGCAAAGGCCCCGGAGACGATGGCCCGCCGCCGTTCCTCCCCCTTCACCCCGGACAGGGGCTGCGTATGCCGCCGCTTCCGCAGCAGCCGAAGGCAGGGCAGCCCCAGCTGCGCCGCCAGGGCCTCGGCCAGCAGGCGGCTTTGGGAATAGCCCCGCTTCCTCAGCCGCAGGAGGCTGAGGGGCACATAAGTCACAAGGTCGATCTCCCAGGGGATCTTTTCCTCCACGCAGCGGGCCATCAGGCGGCCGAAGCAGCGCCCCGCGGCGCTGCGACGGCGGAACTTGAAGCGCAGGAGCCCCTGCCGGGCCAGGTCCCGGTAATACAGGGGCGAGACGCAGGCGCTGTAATAGCTGCCCCGGCTCACGGCTCCCGCCCCCGTCCAGGGCAGGGCGGAGAAGCATGCCGGGCAGACGCCCTCTTCCGCCGCGTCTTCTGCCAGGATCCGCCCGCAGAAGGGGCATTTGGGCGGATACAGCAGCTTTATGAGATTCATGCGTCCGCCGCCGACAGGCGGGTCTTCAGTCCGCAGTAGCGGCGCTGGGTGCGGTTGTTGTCCACCATCCGTCCGAACAGGGCGTCGTCCCCCACCACGATCAGCAGGCTGCGGGCCCTGGTCACGGCGGTATAGAGCACCGCCCGGCTCAGGAGGGAGGGGGAAGCGGAACAGAGGGCCAGGATCACCGCCCGGTATTCGCTGCCCTGGGATTTGTGCACCGTCATGGCGTAGGCGGGCTCCAGCTCTCCCAGCAGGTCGAAGGAATACGCCGCGCTCCGGTCCTCGAAATCCACGGTGAGGGTCTGCCCCGCCGGGTCCACGCTGCGGATGCGCCCCACGTCCCCGTTGTATATCCCCGCGCCGGTCTCCCCGCCAGGCTTTGTCCACACCAGGTCATAGTTGTTGCGGATCTGCATGACCCGGTCCCCGGTGCGAAAGACCCAGGGGCCGTAGGCCTTCTCCGCCTTGTCCTCCGCCGGAGGGTTCAGGGCGGCCTGCAGCTCCTTGTTCAGGTTCACCGTGCCGGTGACGCCGAGCCTCGTGGGGCTCAGGACCTGGATCTCCTCGGCGGGGATGCCCATGTTTTTTGGCAGCCGGGTCCCGCAGAGCTCCAGGATGGTTTGGAGGGCGTCCTCCCCCTGCTTGCGCCGCAGGAAGAAGAAATCCCCGGTGTTCCTTTTCAGGTCCGGCATTTCCCCCTGGTTGATGAGGTGGGCCGAGACGATGATGCGGCTCTCCTCCGCCTGACGAAAGACCTCCTGCAGGGTCACCGTGGGCACCGCGCCGGAGCGCAGCAGATCTTTCAGAAGATTGCCGGGGCCCACGGAGGGCAGCTGGTCCGCGTCCCCCACCAGCACCAGGCGTGCGCCGGGCTTCATTGCCTGAAGGAGCGCCTGCATGAGGGTGATATCCACCATGCTGGCTTCGTCCAGGATCACCGCATCCGCCGCCAGAGGGTCGCTCTCGTCCTTTTTGAAGACCAGCAAGCCCAGCTCCGGGTCATAGCCCGTCTGCAGCAGGCGGTGGATGGTGGAAGCTTCCCTTTGGCACAGCTCCTGCATCCGCTTGGCTGCCCGCCCGGTGGGGGCGGCCAGGGACACCTTGAGGCCCATGGCGTCGAACATGCGCAGGATGGCCCGGATGGTGGTGGTCTTGCCGGTGCCGGGGCCGCCGGTGAGGGCAAACACCCCGTACTGCACCGCCTCGGTGACGGCCCGGCGCTGATGCTCCGCCAGGGTGACGCCCATTTCCTTTTCCGCCAGGCGCAGGTGATCTCCCGCCCGCTCCCCGCCGGGGAGCTTGCCCCGCATGGCCAGCAGGCGGGCGGCCACATAGGTCTCCGCCTCGTAGAGCCGCCGGAGATAGACGGCGTCCAGCCCCGCGATCTCCTCATGCACCACTTCCCCCGCAGCCTGCAGGCGGCCGATGGCGTCCCGGCTCTGCTCCGGCGTCACGCCGATGAGCTGACAGACGGCCCCCGCCAGCTTTTCCGCCGGGATGAAGCAATGGCCGCCCCCGGCGTTGTGGTTCAGTTCAAAGAGGACCGCGGCCTCCACCCGCTCCGGGCTGTCCCCCTGAAAGCCCAGCTTCAGGGCCAGCCGGTCCGCATCGGCAAAGGAAGCGCCGTAGTAGTCCTCGCAGAGGATATAGGGGTTGGCGTAAAGTACCTCCATGGCGTCCGCGCCATAGCTGCGGTAGAGGCGCACGCCGTAGCTCAGCTTGATGCCGGAGGCGGAGAAGAATTCCATCAGCCGCCGCAGGGCGGACTGCTTCCGGTAGGCTTCCCCGATCTCCCGGGCCTTTCGCTCCGGGATGCCCCGGAGAGTGGCCAGCTTTTCCGGCTCCTCCTCCAGGATCCGCAGGGCGTCGGCGCCGAAATGCTCCACGATGTTCCGGGCCGTGGCGGGGCCGACCCCCTTCAGGACTCCGGAAGACAGATAGGTATAGATGCCGGCGGCGGAATCGGGCAGAAGGCGCTCGATCTCCTCCGCCTTGAATTGGTCCCCATAGGAATTGTGGGTGCTCCAGGACCCCACCGCCGTCAGCTCCTCGCCGGGGGCGGCATAGGGCAGGGTACCCACCAGGGTGGCGGTGCCCCCCTCGTCCAGGCGCAGGCGCAGGACGGTGTAGCCGTTCTCGTCGTTGGAATAGATGACGCTGTCCACGCTGCCGGAAATCACGGTCCCCTCCCGGTCGGGAAGCCCGAAGCGCATCTGGCTCATTTCAGCTTCTCCCGAAGGAACATACCGGTGTAGCTTTTTTCACACTCGGCCACTTCCTCCGGCGTGCCCACGCAGACCACCTCGCCGCCCCGGTCGCCCCCTTCGGGGCCCAGGTCGATGATGTAGTCCGCGGATTTGATCACGTCCAGGTTATGCTCGATGACCAGGATGGTATTCCCCGCGTCCGCCAGCCGGTTCAGCACATTCAGCAGCTTCTGCACGTCGAAGGAATGAAGGCCGGTGGTGGGCTCGTCCAGGATGTAGAGCGTATTGCCCGTGGCGGGGCGCAGCAGCTCCGTGGCCAGCTTCACCCGCTGGGCTTCGCCGCCGGAAAGGGTGGTGGAGGGCTGGCCCAGCTTCACATATTCCAGGCCCACGTCGTAAAGGGCCTGCATCTTCCTGCCGAGCTTGGGCAGGTTCTCAAAGAAGTGCAGAGCCTCGTCCACGGTCATTTCCAGCACTTCGTAGATGTTCTTCCCCTTATAGCGCACCTCCAGGGTCTCCCGGTTGTAGCGGCGGCCCTTGCACACCTCGCAGGGCACGTAGATATCCGGCAGGAAGTGCATCTCGATCTTCAGCAGCCCGTCGCCGGAGCAGGCTTCGCAGCGACCGCCCCGCACATTGAAGGAGAAGCGGCCGCTGCCGTAGCCCCTGGCCTTGGCGTCGGGGGTGGAGGCGAAGAGGTCCCGGATATCGTTGAAAATGCCGGTGTAGGTGGCGGGGTTGGAGCGGGGGGTCCGCCCGATGGGGCTCTGGTCGATGTCGATGACCTTGTCCAGGTTCTCCACGCCCTTCATGGCCCGGAACTTGCCCGGCTTCACCTTGCTGTGGTTCAGCTGGCCGGAGAGGGCCCGGTTGATGATCTGGTTCACCAGGCTGCTCTTGCCGCTGCCGGAAACGCCGGTGACGCAGGTGAAGGTGCCCAGGGGGATGGACACGTCGATGTCCTTCAGGTTGTTCTCCGCCGCGCCCAGGACCTGCAGGGTTTTCCCGCTCCCCTTCCGCCGCCGGGCGGGCACGGGGATGGACCTGTCGCCCCGAAGATAGGCGCCGGTGATGGAATCCGGGCAGGCGATGACCTCCGCCGGGGTGCCGGCGCAGACCACCTCGCCCCCGTGGTTCCCCGCGCCGGGGCCGATGTCCACCAGGTAGTCGGCCTCCCGCATGGTATCCTCGTCGTGCTCCACCACGATGAGGGTGTTGCCCAGGTCTCGCAGCTGCTTGAGGGTGTCCAGCAGCTTGCGGTTGTCCCGCTGGTGCAGGCCGATGCTGGGCTCGTCCAGGATATACAGCACCCCCATGAGGTAGCTGCCGATCTGGGTGGCCAGGCGGATGCGCTGGCTCTCGCCGCCGGACAGGGTGCCCGCCTGGCGGCTGAGGCTCAGGTATTCCAGGCCCACGCTCTGCAAAAAGCCCAGCCGGGCGCGGATCTCCTTCAGGATGCGGTCGGCGATCATGGCCTGCTTGCCGTCCAGGACCAGGCCGTCCAGGAATTTCAGCTCGTCCTTCACCGACAGGTCGGTGAAATCCGTGATGCCGATGCCGCCCACGGTGACGGCCCTGGCAGTGTCCTTCAGCCGCTTGCCGCCGCAGTCGGGGCAGGGGTATTCGGACATATACTGCTCCAGCTCTGTGCGCATGGAGGGGCTCTGGGTGTCGTGATAGCGGCGCTTGAGATTGTTGACGATGCCCTCGAAGGGCTGGGAGAAGGTGCCGGTGCCCCGTTCCCGCTCATAGTGGAGGCTCAGCTTCTCCCCGCCGGTGCCGTAGAGCAGGGCGTTGCGAGCCTCCTCGCTCAGGTCCTTGATGGGGGTGGTGAGCTTAAATTTGTAGCGCTTCGCCAGGGCTTCAAAGTACATGCGGGAGATGGAGTCGTTGCGCACGTTACCCCAGGAGGAGGCGCAGATGCCCCCTTCCTCGATGCTCAGCTCCGGGTTGGGGATGATGAGGTCCGGATCCACCCGTAACTGGCAGCCCAGGCCGCTGCAGCTGGGACAGGCGCCGTAGGGGTTATTGAAGGAGAAGGAGCGGGGCGCCAGCTCCTCGATGCTGATGCCGCAGTCCTCGCAGGCATAGTTCTGGGAAAAAAGCAAGTCCTCGTCCTTTTCCACCAAGTTGACCATGATGATGCCCCCCGCCATGTTGGCGGCGGTCTCCACGCTGTCGGTCATGCGGCGCAGCGCATCCGGGCGAACGATCAGGCGGTCCACCACGATCTCGATGTTGTGCTTCAGGTTCTTGTTCAGCTTGATCTCCTCGGAGAGGTCGTAGGTGCTGCCGTCCACCCGGCAGCGGACGTAACCGCTCTTCCGGGCGTCCTCAAAGAGCTTGGCATATTCGCCTTTCCGGCCCCGGATCATGGGGGCCAGGATCTGCAGGCGGGTGCCTTCGGGATACTGCATCAGCTGGTCCACGATCTGATCCACCGTCTGCTGGCGGATCTCCTTGCCGCATTTGGGGCAGTGGGGCACCCCCACCCGCGCCCACAGGAGGCGCAGGTAGTCGTAGATCTCCGTCACCGTGCCCACGGTGGAGCGGGGATTCTTGGAGGTGGTCTTCTGGTCGATGGAGATGGCGGGGCTGAGGCCGTCGATAGAGTCCACGTCGGGCTTCTCCATCTGACCCAGGAACTGCCGGGCATAGGAGCTGAGGCTTTCCACATAGCGGCGCTGGCCCTCGGCATAGATGGTGTCGAAGGCAAGGCTGCTCTTTCCGCTGCCGCTCAGGCCGGTGAAGACCACCAGCTTCTCCCGCGGTATCTCCAGATTCACGTTTTTCAGGTTGTTGGTCCGCGCCCCGCGGATGGAAATCGAATTTCGCATGCTCTGCCTCGCTGCCCGTTGGATGAGATTTGTGCAAGTAAGATATTATACTCCCATACAGTTTTATTTGCAACGGTTAAGGATGAGGAATCCAATGAATTCACATTGCTCGGCTTGCAAAACAGAACAACAGCGGCTGCATTCGGGCATACTCTGTAAAGAAGGGAAAAGAGGTGCGAGCCCGGCGGCTCACACCTCTTTTTCTATTGTGCTGCTCTTTTCGACAAAGACAAACTTGTCACGCCTTCAGCATGGCTATAGCTTCTTCGAATGTAACGGCGTCGACGAGTTCTTCCCAAACATCCTCGTTGTAATAACGGACAGTCGTTTCGCCGGTCATGTAGTCATTATCAAAGGTCGAGTTGGTCCCTTCGGGAATAATCACCTCAAAACCTCTTTCAAAAGCGGATTTTACGGTACAGTCAATACAATAATTCGTCTGGAGGCCGATGATCATCAAGCGCTTGTCATCCTGACGCTCCATGTATTCTTTAAACTCCCTGTTTCCAAAGCAGCTGTTGATCGTCTTGACAAAAACCTTTTCCGCCTCTTTTGGCGCTAGCTGATCAACGATCTCAAAATCCTCGTCTCCGACCGATATACCGCTGCCGGAACCTGCATCATGCTGAACAAAGATCACTTCAATGTTGTTTTTTCTGGCCGCATCGACCAGCCCAACCGTTCTGTCCATGAATATATCGAAGGCATACAGATCCTCGTCAACCAGTCCCTTCTGCATATCAACAACAAGCAAAATCATATCTTCCTGTCCTCCCGTAACTCCGATTTGTCACGTCAATTATACTGTTTTCTATCAGTGCAGTCAATCTATACTAAATGAGCATAAAAAAGACAGCAGCTGCGGTTTCGCAACTGCTGTCTTTGTGTTGGCATCGTGCTATCTTCCCGGTCCGTCGTCGAAATCAGCTTCATTCCCTCCGTTTCCGCCGGAAGCCAATGGCCTTCCGGCGAAAACTGCGGACGAAAACTGCGGATCATTTCGCTGTTTCTCCTCTCCAACATGAAACTGCCGGTTCATGTTGGTTTTGAGTGACCGCTTCCTCCTTTTCCAATCGAAGCAGCCGC
>JAEEGK010009858.1_pt1 | contig 22154 bp, 11 predicted proteins | sample 8958771 | NCBI WGS metagenome assembly JAEEGK01 (sample SAMN16246547, study PRJNA631951) | gut metagenome | biome: gut microbiome; feature: rumen; material: SC-attached | host: Bos | place: Iran: Karaj | collected 2018-10 | reverse complement strand
TATATATATTATATATATTATTTAATTATTTATAAAAGAGGAGGAATTATAAAATAATTAATTCTTCTTCTTCTTCAACTGCTCGTAACGTATATTTTATTAAAGTTCTTAGAATAAATGAAAAATAAATATTTATATTAATAATAATAAATATTAAAAATAAAAATATTATATCAATATAATTCAATTTTATGATAACAACAAATCATCTTCATTATCCTTACTTTCAATTTGTTTTTCGAATTTTTCATTTGTTTCCAAAATAATTTCATTTTTCATATTTTTTGGATTAAAATATGACGAGGGAGTTAATAAAATAAAAATAGAAGGAAAAACACTTAAAATATTACCAATAATAATAAATTTCCCAAAATTTGAAAAATCTTTTCTAGTAATTCCAACAAAATCCGTTAAAATTGAGCCATAAAATTGTCCCATAATATTACCAAAATTCAAAGTCATAGTTAAAGTAGCAAAAACAGTTTCTTCGAATTTTTTGTTTGTTAATTTTGCAGATAATTTATAAATTATAATATTAAAAATTTGATTAAAACAATATTGAATTGTAGTAACAAATAAAATAATATAAAAAGGTTCGATATTAATTTTTTTATAATTATTATTATAAATTAAATATAAAATAAATCCTGAACTTGTGCTTATAAATCTAATTAAAAAAAAGAAATATTTCGTTGAAATACATTCAATTTTGTCGCAAAAATAAATCACAAATAAAGCAACTATTTGATTTATAACAACAATTTTACTAAAATCAACAGGTTTGAAATTTAAATAATTAATTTCATAATAAAAATATGGATCAAATGTGTGAGGAATAGTAGCAACAATTAAAAATAAAATAAAAGGAACTAAAATTTTTTTTTGTGTTACATAATCTAATAAAGATTCTTCTTTTTCATTCGTTTCAATTGAAGTTGATAAAATACTTGAAGTAATATTATTATTATTATTATTATTATTATTATTATTTTCATAATTTAATTCTTTTAATATTATCGCACTAATTAAAGGCAAAATTCCTAAACAACTTGTAATAATAAACACAATTCTAATATTAAATAATTGAATTAATTCTCCTTTTAAATAAGAACCTATTAACAATCCAACATTTGATATTATTGTATTATAAGTAATTAATTTATTCGTATGTTTTTTATCTTCTTCTTCTTCAATTTCATCCATTTTTCCTCCAATTTCAATCATTGTCGCTTGAGATAAAACCGTACTAAAACAACAAGTTAAATTTGATATGAAAAAGCAAATTACTGTTAAGTAGATATTAACTTTTAATAAACCTAAAAGTAACCAAACAGCAGAAAAAATTATTCCACAAAAAAATAAATAAATTTTTCTTTTGTAGCCAAAAATTGGATAAAAATCAGTAATTATTCCAAAAAGTGGGTTGATTAACCATGTGATTTTTGCAATGGTTAAAAGTCTTGTTAATTGAGATGGTTCGACTTTTAATTCGTCTTTGAATAAATAGCTGATTGAAAGTTCGGGAATTAGAGCAAGACCTAAAAATAATGTTAGAATGAGAAATGATGAAACGTTTCTGTAATAATGAATGTTTTTTATTGATAAATTAATTTTTGAATCATCTTTTTTCATTGAATTAATTATATTATTATTTAAATATTAATATTTTTTTTTTCTATAATTTCTTTTGTTTTATTCGTTTTATTTTGAATTTAAATTTAATTTATTTTTATTTTATTAATATAATTTTTATTAAAATTTTTATTAAAATTTTTATTAAAATTTTTATAAAATTTTTATTAAAAAATTTAAATAAAAATAAAAATGAATAATTTAAACAAACTCGAATCGCATAAATTAAAATTTTCTCAAATTACATATTCAAACGTAAAATAAAAATAAATAAATTATAGAAAAATCTTCCGAAAAAGAAAAAAAAACAAAATTCAAACATTTCAAACAACACTTCAGTCAACGCTCAAAAAAAGCAACTATCAAACAATTTAGTTCAATATTCAATAGGCGAAAATGGTCTTTCAAAATATTTTGAATTATCAAAAAATTTCAGTCCAATGAAAACAACAATAAGTAAATTTACATTAGTAAAAAAACCTTTGAAAAAAAATTACACAAACACAATGAATTTAAATAACAAATTCAATAACAATCGTCTTCACACAACAGGAAACATTAATAATAATAATAATAATAATTTATCTTCATCGCAATTTTTGAAGTACAAAAATTTAAAAACGAATTTGAATAAAAGTTCGAATAATAATCGAAAAGAAATTTATAAATCAATTAATACAAATAATTACATTATAAATACTTTAAATTTATCCGAAAAAAAAATTATTAATTCTAGTGTTGAACCTCAAAGTGAAACTGTAGATTTAGAAAATAATTACAACAAAATAATAAAAGAAAAAGAGAAATTAAAAAAACAAATTGAAGAACTTCATAAGCAAAATAATAAATTAAAAGAATCGAATATTAATATTAATAATAAATTTAATTTAATTTATGAAGAAAATATTAAATTGAAAAATGAATTAAATTATTTAAAAGATAATCAAGAACAATTAGTTTTATTAATAAAAATTATTCAAAAAAATGGAATTGATGTTGAAAATATTATTGATAAATGGAACAATGACATTGAAAATATTGATAAAAATAGTGAAAATAATTCTAAAGATTTGAGCATTACGAATAGATCATTTACGCCTATTACAATAGAAGAAAATTCGCCTAAAAATATATTGAAAGTTTCTGGTGTTCCGAAGCTGAATTTTAATAATTTGAATAATGAAAAAAGAAATAAACGTAAAAAAAATAAAAGTTATGAAATTATGTTGAGTGATGAAAATGAAAATTGTAATGTTGATGATAATAATGATAAAAATATTAAGAAAAAAATTCTTTCACATTCGATTAAAAATAATGAATAATTATTTTAATTTATTAATAATAAATTTTATTTAATTTTTATAAATATTTTTTTAATAATAAAATTCTCTTATTAATTTTTTGATTTTTAAAATGTATTTTTTTATTTCAATTTCAATAAAATCGTCTTTGTTTTTTAAACATTTGAATAATTGAATAAATTTATTTTGATCGAAAATTAATTGTCCATTTGTAATTTCTAAAAAAGTAATTAAAACTTGAAAATAAGTAATAATTAAATTATTTTTTTCTTGTGAATTTTTATTATAAAAATCAATAATTTTATCAATAATAAAATTTTGTTTTTCTTTCATTAATTGATAAAATTTTCTAATAACATCAGAATCAAATTGAATATTATCCAAAATTAAATTGAATTTTTTGAAATATTTTAAAATAATCGAATTATTATTATTATAAAAACAAATTAAAGCGAAAAAACCAGAAATTTTTCTTTTTATTCGAAATGAATCGAAATTTTTAAACACAAAAAATAAATTAAATAAAAAATTTTTAAATCCATTTTTTTTAATAAAAATTTCACAATTTTTTTCATTTTTTATTAACGCAATGAAACAATTTAAAATTAAAATATCAATTTCAATTTGATTTTTATTATTAAACATTTTTTCATTTAATTGAAAATTATTAATAATTTCAAATAAATTTTTTTCATTAATTTTTTCATAATTTTTAAACAAAATGAAACATAAAAATGAAAATAAATTTTTTTTTTGTTCATTTGAATTTTCTTTTTTTAATAATTCAATTAAATTTTCAATTTTTGGAATTTCAAATAAAGAAATCGAACTAAATAATTTTAAATCATTTGAATCTAAAATTTTTTCAGTCATCGGAGGCATTTTTATTTCTGAAAAACGAATGAATTCGTTATTTTTAAATAATTTTAATTTTTCTTCTGTTTTTGGTTTGAATGATTTTTCAATGTTTAATTCTGAATCAAAAATGTTTCCATTTTGAACTAATTGTTCAATGTAATTTTGTTTCATTACTGATTTGTAATTTGAATCTTTTTCGCCTGGAATTATAAAATTTCTATTTGAGATTGAATCTTTTGAAATTGATTTAATTTGGCTCATTTTAGTGAAATTATTTTAATTAAAATATTTTTTTTTAGTTAAATTTTATATTAAAATTTAATTATTTAATTAAAAATTATTTTTTTTTTATGGATAATGAAAATTTAAATGAATGTTTTTTTTATTTAGGAATAAATTTAAGTTTGTTTTTAATTAAAAATTTATTTTCGTATTTTCTTAATAAAAATTTAATAAAAAAAAATGAAGAAAATAATAATAATTTTAAATATTATTATAATAATAATAATAATTTTTCAAATGAAATTGAAAATTTAAAATTTCAATACAAAAATTTAAAAAATGAAATTGAAAATTACAATAATCATCAAAATTATGTGAAATTCACAAAATTAAATAGAAAATTAGAAAAATTAAAAAACGAAATTGAAAAAAAAACTTTAGAACAAACAAATAAAAATAATAATAATTTTCAATATGAAATTAATAATAATAATAATAATAATATTTTTAATTTCATATTTTTTCAAAAAAATTACATTTTCGAAATTTTAATTAGTTTAATCACAATTTTTTTTTATTTTTCTTTAAAAAACAAAACATTAAAAATTCCTTACATAGAAAAATTCCAAGAAAATATTTTAATAGAATTTTATCACAAAGAAGAAAATTTCACAATAGTTGAAATTCCATTTAGAACAATTTTAATATGCGAAACATTAATTTTAATTCAATTAAATAAACTAATTAATTTTTTTATATAAAAAAAAATATTAATTAAATAATTTATTTTTCATCTTTTTCATCAATTGATTTATCTAATTTTTCTTCATTATTATTATTATTATTTTTACTTAATCCAATACTATTATTATTCAAATTAATATTATTATTATTAGTTTCGATTGGTTCTTCTTGTAATTTCATATAATCGCCTTTTATTTTTCGATATTTAAAGAAAAAAATCACACAAATTATTAAACAAATCACCCAAATTATAATAACAATTAAAACGATTCTTTTTACATTATCATCATAATCTTCATAAATCGTACAATTTTCGAAATATTTCATATTTTGAACATAAAAAACATCATTAAAATCTTCATTAATTTCATTATTAATTTCTATTCCAAAATTAAATAAAATTTCACTATCATTTTGATTAATTTGTACATTTTCATTATCAATTTCAATCAAATCGCCTTTTAATCCGGTTGTATTTTGAATGACGCAAAAGTTATTTTCTGAATAATATTTATATCGAGTGTAATTTATGCAATTCGTTGATAAATATTCAATTTCGTTTGATAAACAAATTGGGCAAGCTGCTTTTGAATCCCATTCGAAATAGAATTTACATTGATCAGATTTGATTAAAATTGGTGCTCGAAAATTCATAGAAAAATTATTATTATTCGATTCTTTTTTACATTTTAATAATAAAAAAGTTTCGTAATTGTTTGTTTCATTGCATGAATCGCCGTTTGTGTAATGAAATAATAATCCGCGATTATTATTGAATTTGAATGTTTTTATTTTGTTGATTTTGTTGCCTAAATTAATTAAAGTTTTTTCGTTGTTTTCATTGTTTTTTGTTAATAAAAAAACATACGCAGGAATTTTTGAGTTTTTTTTGTTGTAAAATGTGTATGAAAAATCGTTTGATTGAAAAATTTGTGGTTGTTTATATGAAATGTAATATAAATTTTTTTGTTTGTCTTTGATTGGGCCATACAAAGAATTTATACATAAATTTTGTGTGAATTTACATAAATTATTTAAAAAAAAATCATAATTTCCTAAATAAAATTTTTGCATATGAGATTTATAATTAAAAACATCGAAAGGAACACAAAAAGTATGATTTTCATTTGAATTTGTAAAAAAAGGACATTCGCTACATTTTTCAAAATTTGAATATGAATTTTTAATGAAATTTTCTTTACATTTCACACATTTTTCTTCTATTAATTCAAATCCAGGTTGACATTCTTGACATAAAAAATTTCCATTTTCGTCTTTGATTTTCATGTTTTGTGGACATTCAGAACATTCAAATCCGCCGCCTTCGTTTGTGTTTGTGATGATTATTTTATCGATTAGAATATTTTCGCTTTTGATTTTTATTGTGTGTTTTCCAATTTCTAATGGAATTTTTGTTATTTCGCTGATTATGTTTTGATCTTTTGATAAATTATCAACAATAATTGAAATGAAACTTAAAGAATTTTGATTGATTTTTGAAAAAATTATTGAAATAAATCCAATTTCATCGATTATTTCAATTTCTTTTGTGAATTTCTTTGATGATTCCGGCACGAAATAAGCGATTTTTTTAATGATATTATTACATTTTTTACATGAAATTGAATTTTCTTCATTAGAAAAAGTTCCATTTTCACAATAATTACATTCTTTATAATTTCCATTTATTTTTAAATATTTTCCAATCGGACATTTTTCACATTCAGTTTCATTACTAAAATCAACATTAATTTCTCTACAATTTTTATTAATCAATTCATAAGAAACATTTTGTTTATTCGTTTCAATAGAACATTTATTACTTTTCACAACATGATAATTTTCAATCGTGCAATCAGGAAATGGAGTGCAACTTTCAGGTCCAATTCCAAACGGACTGTATTGACCTTTTGGGCATTTGACACATTGATTGGAATTCAAATCGAAATATTCATTTTCTTCACAACTATCACAAAAATCGCTTCCTTCGGAACTGAATCCGTTCAAACATGGTTTGCATTCAATTGCTGCTGTTTCTATTCCCTCAACTTCAATGTATGCGATTTGGAGCTTCATTTCGTGAGATTCGTATGAATCGTATTTTAAATATTGCCAGAGAAATGAATAATAACCCGGATTTAAATTGAAGAGAATTTCGTTCCATTCTTCATTTTCGGTGATTTTTTCATCGTTGATTTCCATTAAATAATTAATGAAAAAACGAAATGAACCGGAAATTTTTCCATTTTGAATGATTGTGTCTTTTTTGTATTTGAATTTTATCAAACCGGGTTTGATTAAATTGAAGTTTTTTGATAGTTGTGAAATGTAAAGTTGATTATTTGAAAATGAAAATGCGTTTCCGCTTTTTAAAATAATGTAATCATCACTATAAAAACTAGTGCAAAATTTATTTTCTTCGTTGTTTTCTATTACAAAACAATCGCTTTCAAATTCATTAATGTTTTCTTCTGTGAATTCTTCATATAATCCGTTTATGCGGAAATTTCCGCCGGTTGAAAATGTGTTTTTTGGGCATTTTTCGCATGTGAGTGATTTTAATTCGAAATTGTATGATAATTTTGAGCCGCTCGGACATGCTCCACATTCGATGGTTTTTGAGAGTGGAAAATTGTTAGATTCGCATTGATTTCGTTTGGAAAAAAAAATGTTTCTTGTGAGATTTTTTGAACAATGGCTGAATTGAAAAAAAATCGTTTCTGATGTGCAATTTAAGGAAAAAGTTAGTTTAAATAATAATAATAAAGAAATTAAATTCATTTTTTATAATTTAAATTATTAATATTTTTATTTATTATTTTTTTATGTGGAGAATTTTTCTATAAATGAAAAATTTGTTGTTGTTGTTTTTAAATGAAATTTTTTGGTAATTTCGAATGTTTTGAATGTTTTTTTTTTGTTCTTCGGTGAAAGAATTGAAAAAATTAGTGAAAAAAATTTCGTTTGTTAATTTTGTTTCTTTTAAAGCGAAATCGAACATTTGAAATTCGTTTATGTTATCTAAAAAATTTTTGAATGAAATTGTAGCGAAATTTGAATAATAAAAATTAAATAAATTTTTGTTGTTTTTTAAATATAAAAATTCTTCTTCGTTTTCATCTGAAGAAAAATTATTTAAATTTTCGTTGTTTATGCTTTTATTTGAAAATGAATCTTCAATTTCTTCTTCTTCAATTAAAAAATCTTCGTTTTCAGTAAAAAAATTATTAATTTTGAGATTTTTATCAAATTTGCTTTTTCTTTTTGAAAATTCGATTTTTTTGTTTTCATCATAAAAAATTTCGATTTGTTCTTCGAAATTATTATTGTTAATTTTATTATTTTTGTTTAATTTTTTTTTGCTTTCGAAATTTATTAAATTTAATTCTTTAAAATTCAATTTTAAAAGTTTTTTTAATAAAATTTCATTAAAATTTTTATTCAAAACGATTTTTATAATTTTACTAGTAAAAATTGAAATAATTTTATGTTCGTATAAATTTAATTTTTTTAAAGGAAAAAAATTAATTAAAGAATTTAATAAAAAATCATTTTTATTCAAATCATCAAAAAAATCAAATAAAAAATTTTCTTTTAAAATAATAATAATCAAACATAAAAATAATTTATAATTCAAATCAAAATTTAAATTCGGTTGCGTTTTCATTCGTTTATAAATTAAATTAATAATATTTTTAATGTCAATTTCATTAAAATCGTCATAAAAAAATAAAATAAAAACTAATAAAAAATTTGAATAAATTTTATGTTCTTCGATTGTTTTATTTAAATTTTGATTTAAAATTGTTTCTAATCGTTTATTAATAATTAAAAAAATTAAATTTTTAATTTCGATTTTTTTATTTTCTTCAAATTTAAATGAATTTAATAAAGTAAAAATAAAATTTATGTGATAAATTTCGATTTTATAAGTAAAATTTTTATTAAATTCATTAAATAAATTTAAATATTCAAATAAATTATTTAAATAATAATTTTCAATTAATTTTTTTTCTTTTAAAACAATAATAATAATATTTAAAATTTCTTCTTCAAATTCCCAATTTAAAAATTCTTTTAAATTATTCATTAAATTTAAAATTTTAGGAAAAATTTCTTTTATTTTTTCTTTATTTTCTAATAAAATTTTAATTGAAATTAAATTATTTGAAATTTCATTTTCATAATTTTTTTCTATTAAAATTCCTCTTTTTTTAATATTATTTTTCAAACAATTTTCAAAATTCCACCAAAAATATTCAAAAAATTCATTAAAATCTTCTTCTAAATCAAAAATGTAATTTTTAATAATTCCTTTAATAAAAAAATTAAATTCATCCGAAAATAAAAATTCTTTTCTTTCATTTTTAATGTAATTTATAATTCGATTTGTGTATAATTTAATAGAAATTAAACAAAATTTCTTTAAATTTTTATCAAAAATTAATGAATTTATTCCATCAAACGCAACAAAAAAAAGTGATTTTTTTTCTTCATTTTGAACATTTTCATCTAAAATACAATCGAAAATAAAATTTAAACTATCATCAAAAGATTTCGAAAGAATTTCATCATCATTATGAAATAAATCAGTTAAATTATATTCATAAAAGAAAATTAATTTCGTTTTTAAAAACGTTTTATTTACTTTTATTAATAAATGATTCATTAAATCAAAACTTTCAGAAAAATAATCAAATTGTTGTTGATGTTCATTAAATAAAAAACTAATCGAAGTAAAAATTTGTAAACAATTTTCAAATAAATTTTCTTTCGAAACATTATTAATTAAAAAATTATAAATTTCATTATTTTTTTCAATAAAACCTTCATGATTAATTCCAGTTAAATTAAATAATATTTTTACATATAAATTCACAATAAAATTAAAAAATCCATCAATTAAATCGCACATGTTTATTAACAATTTTAATGATTTTTGTTTAGGTAATTTTACTTCACATAAATTTGACATGTCTGATAAATTATTAAAATATTCTTTATGATTTAATGAAATTAAATCAATTTCTAAAGGAGTTGGAATTAAATTTGGGCAAATAATAAATAAAAAAATATCAAATTTATTGTTTATTATTATTTTATTTAAATCAGGAAATTTTGTGATTTTTTCTAAAAAAATTAAAATTTTTACTATTAAACTTAATTGAATAATTTCTGTTTGAGAATTGTTTATTTTTTCGCGCGGATAATTTCCGTTTTTAAAGAAAATTATTAAATGATTTATTATTTTTTGAGAAATGTTTTGTAATAATAAAGTGAAATTTGAAATGTTATAAAAAAAATTGTATTTGTTTAAATTGTATATTATAAATGTTAATAATTCTATTAAAATTCCTTTTGATTTTGAAATGTTGAAATTAAATGAATCATTTTCAGTTGATAAAATTAAAAATTCGTTTGAATTTTTATTTATATTTAAAGTTTTTTCTATAAATTGTAAAAAATTTATGTTTTCGATGAATAAATTTTTTTCGCTTGAAATTATGAAATTTTTTATTGAAAATTCAAAAAATTCCATTGAAATTTTTGAAAAAGATAAAATTAATTGATTGTATAATTGAATGAAATTATTAATATTTTTAGAAACATTTTCACATTGATTAAATAAAAAAAGAAAAAATTCGAAAATTAAATTAATTTCATTTGAATTTAAAATGAAATTTAAATATTCACTTACAAAACATTCAAATAAAAAAATAATATTTAATAATAAAAATTCTTCTTTTATTTTATTTTCATTAAATAATTTTTTAATAATATTATTAAAAATTTCAGTTAAAAAATTTTTTGGATCATTAGAATTTTTAATCATAGTAAAAATATTTTTTATTATTTCATTAAAAATATTTTTATTTGGTTTATTTTTTGTTTTAAATTCAATGAATTTTATAATAATTAAATAAAAATTTTCTTTTATTTTTATTATATTTTTAATATTTGGATTATTTTTTATTTTATTTAAAAAATTTTTAATATAAATTAAAATTTGAGTAAATTGATTTTCATCAAAATTTGTTTGAATTTCATCAATTTTTATTAAAATTTCTAATAATTTTTCTGTGTAAGAAATTTCGTTTTTTTCAAGTTCGCATAATTTAAATAAATTATTATTATTTTCTTCGAAATTATTATTTAATTGAGAATTTAAAATTAAATTTAATATTAAATTAATTTTTTCATTATTATTATTATTATTCATATTCATTTTCAATAAATTAATTTATATAAATAATATTAATTTAAATATTTAAAATAAAAGTAAATAATAAAATTATATTTATTTTTTCTAAATATTTCACATAACAATCAATATCAACATGTTTATAACCAATTTCATTAAGAGTTTTTTTTTCTTTTTTATAATCTTCTTTTTTATTTAAATATTTACAAAAATGATATCTTTTTCCATATAAATTAGCTTTAACATAGCAACATTTTTCTTTATCAATTTTATTGCAGTAGTTCGCATTATATTTATCTTCATTATCAAGAATTTCTGTATTACAATTAAATTCGTTTGGATCTTGAAAATAAGCGAAATTAAAAAGAAATAAAATTAAAATAAAAGATTTTTTATTCATTTTTTTAATTTAATTTTTTAAATAAAAATTAAATAAAATGAATGAAAATTCAAATAAATTAATAAATAATATAAATTATCTTAATTTTTATATTGAAGGTTATAAAAATTTAATTAATAATAATTTTTCTAATTGTTTGAATTGTTATAAAGAATGTATAAAAATAATAGAAAAATCGAATGATTTTGTAAAAATTTCAGATTCAATTTGTAATTATTCAATATTTTTATTTTATTTCGGAAAAATTGATGAATCTTTAATAATATTAAAAAAAGGTTTAGAAATTTCTTATAAAATAAAAGAAAATAATAAAAATTTTTATGAAATTCGAATAAAAATTTTAATAAATTTGTCATTAATAAATTATTATTTAAATAAATTTGAAGATTTATTTGAAAATATTCATCAAATTATTAATATTATTGATTCTTTGGAATTTAATGAAAAAAATAAATTATTTAAAAATGTTATTAATAATCTTTTTATGGTTGATAGTTTAATTTTTTTAGAAGAAGATTTAAAAACTTATGATTTAATTAATAATTCTCAAAATAAATTAAATATAAAATTTTTATATGCGTTTAATAAATATTTAAAAAACAAAAATTTAGAAGAATTTAAAAATTTTTTTAATGAAGAAATTCAATTTTTTGATGAAAATAAAAAAAATAATTTTAATTTTATTTTTTTAACTTTTTATAATAATATTTTAAATGAAAATAAAGAAAAAATCACTAATTTAAATAATATTATTATAAATAACAATAAAGAAAATTTAATATTAAAAAATTCAGAAAAAATAATCAATTTATTTAAAATTAAATTAGAAAAATGTTATGAAATTTATAATATTTTTTATGAAAAAGAAAAAGAATTGTATGAAAATAATAAAAAAATCGAAAGAAAATCAAACGAAATTTCAAATAAAAGTTTAAAATTTACACATTTTGAATTTGAAAATAAACCATGTTCGCCAATTTTAATAAAATTATTAATAAATTATTCAATAAATTTATTAAAAAATAATAAATTTAATAATATTAATATTGAAAATAAAAATATTTTATTAAATAATTTAATTTATACAAATCAATTAATTTTAAATGATCAAATCGATTTAAGCGAAATTCATTTATCAGATTTTGATAAAAACATTTCAAATAGTTTAATTATTTTATTTGGTAATATTATTTTTATTTATCAAAAAAACATTTTATTAAAAAATTTAAGAATTTATAAAAAAAATATTAATAATATTAAAAACAAAGAAAATTTATTAAAAATCGAAAATTTTTGTAAAGAAAATTACATTCAAATTAAAAACGGACAAACATTAACGAAAATTAATTTAAAATCAAATGGTTTATTAGAACATTTTTACAAAATAGAAAAAGAAAATTTTTTAATTTATAAAAACAAAGATGAAAATGAACCAAAAAAAATAATAAATTTAAATAAAATAAAAAAATTTTTGTATGGAATTAAATCAAAAAACATTAAAAATAAATTTGTTAATATTAATAATGATTATTTAAATTCACCTTTTTTATTTTTAAGTTTAATTACTAAAAAACGTTCTTTTGATTTGTATTTACCAGAAATTAAATTAAAAAATTGGATTTTTGGTTTGTTTTATTATTATTTTTATATTAATAAATTAAATTATAAATTATTTTCTATTAATAATTTTATTCTCACAAGAATTAAATTAAAATCTATTAAAAAATTAAAAGAATTTTCACATAAAAAAAATAAAATCAAAATCGAAAATGATAAAAAATTAATTTATGAAATTTCTATTCAAAAAAATTTACAAAATTTTTCTTTTATTAAATCAATTTTATTATTTAATTCAATAATTCCTTTATAAATAATTTAATTATTAATTTAATTATTAATTTTTAATAATTTTTTAATGGGAGGATTAAATTGCAAATGCAATTGTGACAATAAAGAAAAAGAAAAAAACGAAGTTAATTTTGATACTTATCCTACAAATTCAAATGACAAAGGAAAAATTCAAAAATATTTTAAAATCGAAGAGAAAATCAACAATACTGAAGATCAAACAACAACGCAAGGAAATAATAAAAATAATAACAATTTTGATAATTATAATAATGATGAAAGAGACGAACTTAAAATCGATATTAATAATGATAATAATTTTTTAAATGATGATAATAATAAAATGGAAGAAAATAATCAAATGTTAAAAGCAATGAAAAATAATAATAATAATAATGAAAATCTAAATGAAAATAATATTAATAATAATAATGAAAATTATTCTCAAAAAAATTTAGAAAATAATCGTTATTATAATAATAATAATAATCAAATTAATAATAATAATAATAACAATCAAATTAATAATAATCTAATTAATAATAATCAAAATTATAATAATAATAATCAAATTAATAATAATAATCAAATTGACAATAATAATAATAATCAAATTAATAATAATTTCGCAAACGACATAAAAAAAAATTCAATTTCACCCATCAATCAAAGTCCATCTCAAACTAATTACATAAACACCGACAATTTCACCACAAAAAACAACAAATCAAACACCAACCAAATCGAAACATCATTTCAAAAGCAACTTTCAAATTTAAACATTGACAAAATAAATTTCGGAATAGAAACAAAAGAAAAAGAAAATCTTTCCTACGAAGAAAAAAAACTCTTCAACGAAGCCGAAAAAAATTTAAATAAATTTTTTCCCCCAGAAAAAAAAGATTTAAAACAAATCGCAAAAAAACTATCAAAAATTTCATTTAAAAATTTCATTCCAACAGAAAAATTAAATAAAATTTCTTTGAACGACGAAAATTTAATAATTTTTCATGGCGAATTAAATAAAATGATAAATTACGAAACAAACGCACACAAACCGCAAATGTACACAAGCAAATTTTGTGTTTTGTATCCGAAATATTTTAAATATTACAAAAGCAAAGAAAATTTTTTAAGAAATTTAAAACCTTCTTGTGTAATTAATTTAAATCAAATAACGAAAATTAATATGGCAAAAGTTAGAAAAACTTCAACGAAAATTGATCATATTATTCTTTGTAATAAAATGGGAATAATTAATAAAAATAACGAAAATGATATTGGAAATTTAATTGATGTTAATAAATATTTGTATCTGCCCGAAAATAGAGAAAGTTTGCTTATTTTTACGAGTTCTGAAGGAGAAGAAGTTGTTTTTAAATGGTTTATGATTATTCAATATTTCGTACAAAAAAATAAAGAAAATAATGAAAATTTTGATAATTTTAATAATAATAATAATAATTTTGATAATAATAATAATTTTGATAATAATAATAATTTTGATAATAATAATAATAATAATAATGAAGAGGAAAATTTTGATTATAATAATAATAATTTTGATAATAATAATGAAAATTATGATAATAATAATAATAATAATAATTATGATGAAAATAATAATGATGATGTTATTAATAATAATAATGATGAATAATTAAAAAAAAAAAGTAATTAATTTATATTAATTTTAATAAAATAAATATATTTATTTTATATTTAAATTTAATAAATAAATAATTTTTTTTAATAAATTTACATTTTTTTTTTTAATATTAAAACTATTATTATTATTATTATTTTTAACCTAAAAAGAAATAAAATTAAAACTTCAAAAATAATAAAATAAATATTTTATATAAAATTTTAATATTTCAAAAAAATAATTAATTATTTTGATGAGTATAATTAATTTTTTGTTTATTATTATTATTATTATTGAAATAATTTTTTCTATTTACATTATAATTATTATTATTAATATTATTAAAATAAAAATTTTGTTTTAGTTGATTATTCATTTGATTCAATTGTTCTCGAATATTATTAATAATATTTTTTGATTGATTTTCTTCGTTTTTTTTATTGTATTTATTAATATTATTAATATAAAAATTTGAATTATTAATATTTATAATATTATTATTATTATTATTATTATTATTTAAAAGATATTTATTATTATTTCGAATATTATTATTTTTATTTTGATTTCGAAAAGTATTTTCATTATTATAATTATTAATATTAATATTTAAATCATTTAAAATTTTTTTTTCATTTGATAAATAAATTTTATTTTCGTTTTTTTTAGGCGAAATTTGATTATAAGTAAAACTAAAATTATTATTATTTTCATTAAAATTTTTATTTGGTTTTTTAACTAAATTAATTTGAGTCGATTGATTATTATTTTTATAATAAGAATATTTAACATTATTATTATTATTATTACTATAATTATAAAAATTACTATTTAACAATTTATTTTTATTATTATAAATAGAATTATTTTTATTATTCGGAGTGTGAACAATATTATTATTATTTTTATAATAATTTTTATTATCATTTAAATTATTTTTCATTGCGACATTCGCATAAAAAGAAAAATTATTATTTTTTGATTTATCATTAAAATTATTGCTTGTCATGTTTCTATTATGTCTCGATTCATTGCTTGAAAGTTCAGTGAAAGTTTGGAAATTCATGTATTGATTATTATTAACTTTTCTTACTGTTGGTGTGATTGAACCTTCTTGAAAAAAATCTAATTTAATATTTTCTTTATTTCGATTTTTTATTCCATTAAATGAAAATTTTTCTTTGTTTTTATTATTATTTTCATTTAAATTTTGAATTTTATTATTAAAATTATCATCAATATTAAAATTTCCAGTGAAAGTATTATTTTTTTTTAAATAAACATTAATTTTATTGCTTTGAACGTTGCTTTGAGAAATGTGAATAATTTTATCATTTTCATTATCATTTTCATCATCATTAAAAAAGTTTTTTTTTCTTTCATTTTTTTCTTCAAGAATTTTTTTATTTTCTTCACATTTTTTAATAATATTTTCATCAGGTTCTTTAATCAAACAAACAATAGGCAAAATTTTATCAATTTTAATGATTTTTCTTTTCATTGGCGAAGGAACTAAAACAATGCAAATAGAATTTTTTTTTTCAATGAAACCATCAATGCAAATGAAATTTTTATTTTTGTAATAATAAAATAAATTTTCTCTTTCATTATAATTTTTAATATTAAAAGAATAAATTTGATTTTGTAATAACAAATACAAACAAATATTAAATAAATTTTTAATAACATTTTTTAAATTTTTGTCTTTTGTGCTTTTAATAAATTCTTCTTTATTAAAATTAATGTTTTTGTATTGTTGAATAATGTTATTTAAATTATTAATAATTGTGATTATGAAATTTTCTTTTAAAATGAAAATTTCTTTGTAATGTTCGCGAAAAAAAGGTTTGAAAAATAATAAAATTTCTTCGTTTTGATTTGATGTGATGTTTAATAATTTTTTAATGTCGTTTATTTTTGAATAAATTAAATTTTGAGTTTCATTGTAAACAATTAATGTTAAATCTTGAATTAAATTTGCTAAAAAAATGTAATTATTATTATTATTGTTGTTTGAAATGAAATATTCAAATGGTTCTAATAAAATGTTTGAAAATTCTTCCCAAAGTTTTTCAAATTCTGAAGGTAAAATGAAAGAATTTGATGTGTTATTATTATTATTGTTGTTTGATTTTTGTTTTTTTATTGTTAATTTATTGTATGAAATTTGAAGTTCTTTCAATTGATTTTTTAATTCTTCGTTTTCTTTTAAGAGAAAATTGTAATGATTTTCATCGAAATTTAATTTTTTTGTGTTGGTGTAAATGTTATTTATATTATAATTATTTTTATCGAAATTATTGTTCATATTTGATTAATAAATATAAAATAAATTCATAAATTAATAATACTATTTTTTTTAATATTTTTATTAAATTATGTAATAAAAAATTTTTAATTTATAAAATTTATTTATAATTTTTATTAAAAATTAAATTTTTTTTAAATTAAAAAATTAAAAAAAAATATTTTTAATATTTTTAATTAAATTTATTAATTTTATGGAAAATAACAACAACGAAGATTCCGCATTAATAGAAAAAGAAAAAGAAAAAGAATTAGTTCCAATTTTAATGAAAAAAGGTGATTATACAGTTCACATTTTAATCGAAGAAGTAAAAAATTTACTCAGCGCAAACGAAAATTTATTACCATTTCCAATAGTAAAAATGACATGTTTTGAAACATCACAGAGAACAAAAAAAACAAAAGAACGTTGTAGAGAAAACACATTCAACGAACATTTTTATTTCGAAAAAACAGATTTAACAGTAGAAACATTAGATTCATCCAAAATTATAATAGAAGTTTATGATTATAATCACTCATCAAAATCAGATTATTTCGGAATTTACGAAATGGATTTCGAATACATTTACAGCAAACCAAATCATTCAATAAAAAATCTATGGATCGCACTTGCAAATCCCGAATCAAAAGACATAACAAAAGTAAATGGCTATTTAAAATTAAGCATTAGTATTTTAAACACAGAAGATGAAAAAATCGAATTAAATCCAGATGTTAATAACAATTCAGATTGTATGATTCCGCCTCAAATAAAATCTGTCTATCAACAATTAAACATTTACATTTTCAAAGGAGAAAATTTGCCTGATATGAACGCATCAGGAAATGAAAGTAATGTTAATCGCTCTTGCAATGGCTTCATTGAATTAAAATACATGGGAATTTCCTTAAAAACAAACGTTGTTGACATGAAAAACGATGTTATAAAATGGAACGAAATTCTTTCAATTCCAGTAAATCAACCAACAATAAGTCAAAAATTAGTTTTCACAGTTTGGGATAAAAACAAATTATTAAAAGATTCTTCAGTCGGAACATTCGAAATTTCCATTTCAGAAATATTCGAAAATAAATTCTCTTTTCTTCGCTGCGTTGACATTTACGGTTCAGTCAAAGTCAACGACAAATCAAAAATGGCAAATCTAATGAACACAAACGCTGAAATTGGCTCTCGCTGGAAAGGTCGAATTTGGCTGATGATAAAATACAAAGAAATTGACACGCCTGAAGCATTAACGCGTCCGATTGAAGACAAAAATTTGATAGAAACTATTGAACAAACAAGCAGAATTAATCAATGGAGCATTTATGTTAAATTATATGATGCTTTTTATTTACCAAGCGAAAATGATAAATTCAGTGTTAGAATTTCCATTCAAGAAAACACTCAATTATTCAACGAAAAACAAGCTCAACAAAGAAACATTAATTGGAATTTAGTAAAAACTCTTCAATGTTTGACATTGACGGAAAATAAATACGAACTTCCCGATTTGTTTATTTATCTTTTAGATAGTAAAAAAAACATCATTGCATTTCAACGAATTCCCGCGAGTTTATTTCATTTAAATGATGACATTCTAATGATTAAATTATATCCCGAACCATGTGTGAATAAAATAAAAGAAATGTATTTGTCAGGAATCGTCAAAATCCGCATTAAAATCTTCAATTCAAAAATCGACCCACCCGAACAATGCAAAGTCGATTTATTCAAAGACGGAGACGAATTCAACACATCAAACCAAAATTTATTAGAAGAAGAAGACGATCTCGAAAAAAAATATTTAAATAAAAAAGAAGAAGACTCATATTCAATAGGAACCAAACTTCAAAACGCATCATTTAATTATTATACAATAGTCGCGAATATTTTCATGACTCGATATTTAATCACAGGTGATAAAACAGGCACGAGCGATCCATTTGTGACTCTACGAGTTTTCAACGAAATTAAAAAAACCTCCACAAAAAAAAAATGCGTCAATGGAATTTGGAACGAATCTTTATATTTCGACAACGTTTATTTCGACATCAACAACCAATCAACATGGCCAGTAATGTTACTTTCAGTGATGGACGAAGATTTAGTAGGCGATGATTTATTAGGCTATTGTTACATTTGGTTAAGTGACTGTTCATATAAATTAAACTCAACCGAAAAAATTCTTCCAAAATGGACACAATTGTATTTAGAAAAAAGCAATCGAGCACAAGGACAAATTTTAATTAGCTTCTACATTTTAGATTCAGAACATAGAAACGATATTTATAATCTCAACATTCAACCTGAAACCATCCCTTTCACAGTTGAAATTAATGCTCTTGGTTTGAGAGAATTGAAACCTCTGAGTTTCATTCCAGTCAAAAAAGCTTTCATTTCATTTGATTTAAATAGCATCAACGTTTCTTCGAAAGATGATGGAGGGTTAGAACCGATAAAAACACTGCCGAAATTACCTGGAAGCAATCCAAATATTAATAGCGTCATTAAATTCAATGTTAAATTGCCCGTTGATGAAATTTTCATACCCGAACTTCAATGTAATGTATACGATCATGTTTTGGGGGGGTTGTTAAATCAGTTGTTGGGGATATTTTTAATCGATGTGAAAAAAATCATACAAGAAACAAACTCAATGTTTGAAAATCATTATAAATTAGCGAAAAATACAAAAATTAGTAACAAAAATTTAAATGAATATGTAAATAATTCAAATAACATTAATGAAAATGTCATTGAAAAAGACGATCAACAAATTGAAATGAAAGAAATTAATCAAGAGAGTTTGACATTTTTATGTCAAATTCCCGATGATTTAAATTCTTTATACAAAGGAAAAATAAACGAAGAAGATTTGAACAACAACAAATTCAATTCAAAATACATCGTAATTAAACCCGCATATAAAACATATTCAATTCCGGGAATAAAAAAAGGTGATAAAAAATACAAAGAATATTTAATCGAAGACGAAAAGCAAAAACCATCAGAAAATTTGTATATGAGCATTGGATTCAACAAAAATCAAAATGAAGAAAGAGTCAAAATTAGTGACAATCTTGAATATAAATTAAACAACCTTAATAATAAAAATGTTGATGTCACTAATAATAAAAAACACTATCGAAGAATTTTCGGAAAAGAATTAGAAAAAGTAGAAGAATTGGGATTAGCAACACCGTTTTTTAAATGCGATATTATTCGAGGAAAATATTCTGATAAAAAAAACGATAGCGATATTTTTGATGCAATGAGCAACATTGATAATAAAATAATAAAAAGATTTCCGAATAATAATAATAATATTTTAAATAATTTAAACGAAATTGAAAATAATTTAATTAATGATAAAGAAAATTATATCAAAAATATTTCTAAAAGTTTCGATTTAAATAATTTCGGATGTTTCAAAGGTTTGATTCGTATCGCAGAAAAAGAAAAAATGAAAGAATACAACAATTTTAAAAATAGCATCCGTGCGAAATATAATAATAACGTTCCAAACGAATTGAATTTTTTAACCGATTTCGACGACATTAGTAAAAACATTCTAATCACACACAGTGTAATCGTAAGAATTTACATTTTAGAACTTAACAATTTGCCCCAAAAAGACATTTACAGCGAATCAGATCCATACATAAAAATTCTATTAGGCAACAAAGTCGAAATCAACGAAAAAGACAACTACAAAAAAGACGCTAAAAATTGCAAATGGTACAAATATTACGACATTCTAACTGAATTGCCCGGAAACAGCACAGTAACAATTCAAGTTTATGATTATGATGATTTATTCAACGACGATTTCATAGGCGAAACAACAATAGACATAGAAGATCGTTATTTCGATCGAAAATGGCAGAATTTAAAAAACAAACCAATTGAAGTACGTAATTTATATCATCCGGATTTTGAATCATCTCAAGGCTCAATTAAACTATGGTTAGAAATGTTTGAAAAAGAACAAAGAAATCAAATGATCCCATGGAACATTTCGCCTGAACCTGAGAGTTTAATTGAATGTAGATTGATAGTATGGGAAACAGAAGAAATGGAAAATTTAGATGTCGAAGATACTTCTGATATTTATGTCACCGCGTTTTTTGACCAAAATGAAAAGCAAAGCACTGATATTCATTATAGATGTCAAAATGGGTGTGGATCATTTAATTATAGAATGGTTTTTCCGATAAAATTACCCAGAAATAAATACGATTTAACTTTGTATGTTTATGATAATGATTTTTTAGCTAGAGATGATTTTATTTGCGGGGCGAGATTAAATTTGTACGGTTTAATTTCTAAATGTAATGTTTTAGATATTCCTTTAACGTTTAATAAAGAGTATTTAGAAGATGTTCTGCAAGAAGAAAATAATAATTATGGTAATAATATTGAATTTTTAAGTAATAGTGATGATGCTGATGGGAAAAAATTTTGGGTTCAATGTGAAAAAAATGGTAAAAAAACTGGAAGAATTTTAATTAGTATTGAAGTACTTCCTGATTGGAAAGCTACAACTAATCCGGTTGGAAAAGGAAGAGAAAGTCCGAATGTTGATCCTTATTTGCCTCCTCCTGTTGGAAGAATTAGTTTTAGTTTGAATCCTTTTACTATGTTGAATCAATTAGTTGGACCTAAATTTAGAAGAAAATGCTATTGTTTTCTTTGCTGTTTTTTGCTTGTTTTGTATTTAATTTTTGTTTTGCCTTATATTATTTGGTTTATTAGTGGAGAAATTATTAATCCTTTTAATTATACTGGAAATAGAAAAGTTGTGGGTAAAAAATAATTTTTAGGTTTGGATATTTTAATTTAATTTTGTTATTTATTTAAAATAATTTTAATTTAATTTTATATTTAATATTTAGTTATGAATTTATTTATTTTTTGAATATTTTCATAATTATTATTATTTTTATTTAGATTAATTTGATATAAAAATATAAATAATAAAATATTAAATGAATAAATTAAAATTT